>ERZ1024483.113-NODE-113-length-26265-cov-8.503625_pt1 | contig 26265 bp, 16 predicted proteins | sample MGYA00520799_ERZ1024483 | MGnify/ENA primary metagenome ERZ1024483 (study PRJEB33242, sample SAMEA3444315) | Homo sapiens | biome: Host associated; feature: Gastrointestinal tract; material: Stool | place: Uganda | collected 2011-01-01 ...
ACATAATTGACTACGCAACATATGAGCTATTATGTTGTGCACAACATAACAACTCTACAAGGATAAAACTCTTGATAAGATAATTATAGAATACCAAGTCGATGTAGTAGTCGTTCTCTTCCGTTCGGATATGCTGCTGGCGAGCTACAAGGGCATAGCCTTTCCCCATTTCCATCAAGAACTTCTCTAAATTATCTATGATGGCAGATTCCAATTTCGATTCTTTGAGAGAAGAGTCGGAAGGTAATCCCAAAAACTCCATGACTACAGGAGATTTGATGTATTCCAGTTTATCTTGCTGGAATTCATTTGTTTTCTCTTTCATCTCTTTCTCTACAGGTGCTTTGTCTTTTGACATAAGGAGGCGCTCATAGTACAAGGTATTGATGTTACGGTTCAACGTACGGTAACTCCAACCTTGCTCGAAAGCCTCCTTTGCATACCAATCCCTAGCCTGCTTGTCTTCTATGCGAATAAGCAGTTCGTAATGCGACCAAGGTAGTAGGTGGATACCTGCTTTTTGTACATGCTGGAGGTTATTGCTCAATTCTTCAGACGGTGTTTGTTGAATTGAGGCTTTGAATTCGACGGACACTGTCCGTTGAATTTGTAAGTTACTGAATTTTAGGTAAAAACGTCTGAAAACCCTTAGGGTAGTTACAGAGAACCCTTTCCCAAATTCCTCTGTAAGTGCAGCGGATGCCACCTCAATAATATGCTTTCCATACTCAGCCCTTGCTTCTCCGTTCTGCTCCTCTTCCACAATACGTTTCCCTATTCTCCAGTTTCTTTCTACCAGAGAATAATTGACGGCAGCGAAAGCTTTGCTCCTTGCTTTGCTGACAATTGTCTTCAAATCATTTACGAGAAACTTCTCTTCTCCTTTATATGAGTGCTCCATCTGCTTCATAATTATGCCTTGTTTTATGTATGATGAGTGCAAATATACGCTTTTTTATTGGTAAAGCACAAAAATATGGTTAAAAAGTTTGCGGAAACCAAAACTTTTGCTATCTTTACATCGTCAAACCCTTACTGAAAGCCCTTGTGGGTGGGATGTTTAGGGAGATACATATACATAAAAGGCGTAACAGTACGCTTTGGTTTTGGCGTGTTGGAATTTCGCAAATTTTACGTCATTTAGTATAAGAGGATAGTTCTTCACAAATGGGAAGAAATTATTTTTTTACACCGAAGAAGCACTTTTACGAAAAAATCGTATTTTTGCACTTGCGTGTTGAATTTGCGTATGAACAAAACATTAACTTTGAAAACAAAAGCTGAAAATTATTAAGGATGGGAAAAACAGGGAGACTTTATCTGTGTGCATTGGCAATGGTGATTTTTGTGCTTGCATCTTGCAGTAGAAAGCACGAAATCTCGTTCACGGCTAAAGAGCGACATGAGATAGACAGCATCGTGAAGTCTTTGCACAGTATGGACAGGCTTGACAGTATTCATCAAGCAATGCGCAAGCAACAGAATTTGCTCGGGCAGATAATCGTACTGCGCGAGTGGGGCAAGCAGTTGCGCAACGAAAGCCGTTTCGACGAGGCTCTGGAGAAACACGGCGAAGGATTGGAGCTTGCCGAGCACGTGGGCGACACGCTTGAATGGGTGCAGGCGCTGAACAACATCGGCACCGACTACCGCCGCATGGGAATCCTCGATGCAGCGCAAAAGTACCACAAGAACGCACTGATAATGGCAGAAGAATGTTCTGACACATCGTTTACCGCATGCAAGAACCGCGTCATCTCGCTCAATGGACTTGCCAACGTCTATCTCACCGTCCAGAACTTTCACCTTGCCGACAGCTGTCTGCGACAAGCCCTTGCCGGCGAAAAATCACTCGGTAGCATCACGGGGCAAGCCATCAACTGCGCTAACCTCGGCTCTATATTTGAAACCAAAGGACAGACCGACTCTGCATGGATTTACTACAAAAAGTCAATGGAACTCAACACCCAAGATGGCAATACGCTCGGCATAGCTCTCTGCCACACCTATTTCGGCAACCTCTATGAGAAGGCGCATCAACTTGACAAGGCCCTGGCGGAATACAACAAAGCCTACCACTTGATGAAGAGTTCCAAGGACCAATGGCACACGCTGAACTCGCTTATCGCCATCGCTGGAGTATATATAACCAAGGGAGACTGCAAAAAGGCCGAAAGTTTTCTCACAAAGGCCAAGGACATCACCACAAGCATACACAGCACTGAGCATTTGGCACAAATATACGACCTTTACTGCAAACTCTGTAAAGAACGTGGCGACTGGCGAAGCGCGCTGCTTGCCCATGAACGGTCGGCTGCGCTTCAAGACAGTCTCATCGACATGGAGAAGGTGAACCGCATGCAAAGTGTCAGCTTCAATATTGAGCACGAACAGTATACACGACATGTCGCTACCGCCAACAACAAGATAACGCAAGAACGGTTGGCTCGCCATACAGGATATGCCATTTTTGCAGTCATCATCTTCTTTCTTGCCGTCATCATCGGATTGCTCATCTATAACCGCAAGCTCAGCAAACGTGGCTATGAAGCGCTAAAGAAGCTCAACGACATGCGTGAAACATTCTTCCGCAACGTCACACACGAATTCCGCACACCGCTGACAGTTATCCTCGGACTGAGCCATGACTTGCAGAAGGACAGCATAACAACGGATGAAGCACACGACATGGGCATGACCATCGAAAGGCAAGGCAACCGAATACTAAGACTTATCAATCAGTTGCTCGACATTTCAAAGATTCGTTCTGCCATCGGCAAGCCGGAATGGAGGAACGGCAATATTGTGGCATACATAAGCATGATAGTTGAGATGTTCGAGGATTATAGCCGGAAGCGTGACATTAAACTTCAGTTTATTCCCCATGAGAACGAGATATACACTGACTTTGTACCCGAATACATGAACAAGCTCATGAGTAACCTACTGTCGAATGCCATAAAGTTTACGCCTGCTTTGGGAAAGGTAAGTATCAGCTTGTGGCGCAACGGCAGACGACTGCATATAGTCATAAGCGACACGGGGTGCGGCATATCAAAGGAGAACCTGCCACACATCTTCGAGGAATTCTATCAGGCTGACAATAACGAAAAAGCGGGAACAGGCATCGGCCTGGCGCTTGTCTATCAGATTGTGAAACAACTTGACGGCACAATTTCCGTAGAGAGCACTGAGGGAAAAGGCACCACATTCCATATCGTGCTACAGATCAAAGCTGAAAGCAAAACGTCACACAGCATCCACAAAGAAGAGCCGAAAGCAATTTCTCTTGGCAATGATACCCAGACTAACCATTTATCCGATTCCCCACATTTCGAGGAGTCAGTAGAGGGCTTGATTGATAGCTCTGGCAAGGTTTCCATCCTCATCATTGAGGACAATGCCGATGTGGCAACATACATAGGCAGGCAACTCGGCATAAAGTATAATGTTCTTTATGCCCGAAACGGCGAAGAAGGTTTTGACTTAGCCCACAAGCAACAGCCTGATGCTATTGTTACCGACCTTATGATGCCGAAGATGGACGGAATGGAACTGATGCGGAAGATACGCAGCGACGAGCTGACAAGCCACATCCCCATTGTCGTTGTCACGGCAAGAGTCACCGAAGCCGACCGTCTCCGTGGTCTTGAGGCTGGAGCCGATGCTTATCTTACGAAGCCTTTCTGCAGCGATGAACTTCTCACTCGTATCGACAAATTGCTTGAACAGCGTACACGCCTGCAGAAGAAGTTATCACAGATGATTCTATCAAATAATGACAAGCCGAACACGCAAACGCCATCTCCTGCCAGCGAGGTCAGAAGAGAGGAGCCTTTCGTCAACCGTGTCACCGACTGTATCTACGTCATTTTAAATTCAGGCAAGCTTGCCGATGTCAACACTGTTGCTGAACGACTTAACATGAGCTACAGCCAGTTCTATCGAAAGCTGACAGCAATCACGGGACTCACACCTGTGCAATATATTCAACGCACAAAGGTGGCGAAGGCAAAGCTTATGCTCACAAAACATCCAGAGATGAGTTTCAACGCTGTTGCCGACCAATGCGGGTTCACCGACTACTCAAATTTCGTGCGTGCCTTCCGCAATGTGCTAAATATTACTCCGACACAGTTCGTCAGACAAATAACCAACTCTCCGAAAGACGGACACTGTTAAGCAGAACAATTGTTTTGCATAGCCGTCGGTGAAAGTAAAGCAAACTCGCAAAGATTGTACCCATGATTCCATGTGCACAGTCTTTGCGAGTTTATGGAGAGATGTCTAACCCCACTGATTTAATGCAAATTGCTTATCTTCTAATTATCTTACGTCCATTCTGAATGATGATACCTTTGTAATCACGGCCTACACGTTGTCCGGCTGTGTTGTACATCGGGGCGTTCTTGCCTACACCATTCACACCTTCAACTGAGTCAATTCCAGTAGGTAACACCTGCTTTACCTTCACAGAGAATATTTTAGCCCCGTTGGTTGGTGCAGCCATAGCTCTTGTGCCCACTGCAGCCGAGGAATTGTTGGTGGTATAGAGATAAACGTAGGAGTCTTGAGCAACGGTATAGCTGACGTTGGTCTCTTCCTGCGAACCAGAAGTGATGGTCTGCGGAGCGTCGGTGCCCACCTGCACGGCAACAGCCGTTGTGCCATAGGTCTGTGTCTCGACGGTGATGATGCCCTGTCCTTCTGGCACCATAAGAATCAATCCCGTGTAGCCATTGTCTGCGGCAACAGAGATTGGGTTTTCAGACGATGCGATGGTTGCCATGTCGGTGTTGTTGGTAGTCTGGACAAGCACAAGTGAATTGTCTGTGCTGTCGTAGTAGCCTGTTTGCTCAGAACCTGTGGTATTGATGTTGAAGTAAACGTTGTTGACGACTTGGTTGTTGAGGTCGGTGCTTTCGGTGATGTTGTTGGTGTCAACAACGTCGACGGCATTGTTGCTGTCGGTGACTACAGGCGATATCTCGGTAGGCTTCGGTGAAGCGATGCCAATGATCGCCGTCAGCGCTGCGGCTCCCGTGGCGTCAACGATGTTTGAAAAACATTCTTTGTGATCCATGAAACTTACGAACCGGGCACCCTTTGGAGAGAGGATGGAAACGTTGTCGGAGAGATTGAGATTGAACACGCCATTAATGGCATTCCTTCCGCCAAAAGCATGCAGAGTTGCATTGTCGATGGTCAGTGTTCCGTCAATCTTTCCTCCTCCAGCCTTAAAGTAGACACCAGTTCCACTCTTTGTTGCGCCATTGGCTATGACCACGCAGTTTCTGATGGTGAGATTGGAAAGATATGCAAATATTGCCTCACTCTGAAGTCCGTTCACCGTCAACGTGTCGGTGCCATTGTTTTGCCCCTCTATAGTCAGCGTTGGGCCGTTTGGCGATGCCATACGCCCATCACCATAGTTGAAATCAATGCCGTAATTGCCGCCAGTGATTGTGCTATTGCCGTTGAGCATGATGGTGAGATTGTCACCATACGCCTTAATACCCTCATTAGCCTTGCCGCCAGGGTTGATGTTGGCATTGGTCAGCACCAATGCACCGCTCTTGGGGTCAATGGCTACGCTGCCTTTGTCGCACAATATATCATACATGTTGTCCTGTGTCACTTTCTCGCCTTGCACAAAGAGTGAGTTGGTCTGTATGTTGAATTGCGCCGTCAATGTCTGGCTGCGTGTCGTGCCATCTGTGACATAGGCAACAATGCCCGATGGCTCGGTCAGTTCCACTGGCCCTTCGTATTTCAAGACATCCGACGTGCGACTAAAGCCGTTCCCGCTGATGATGTAATAATAAATGTCGCCAGCCGTGTTCGGATTGGTAAGAGTAACCCTTACGGCCTGTGTGAACACATTGGTATCGGGGGTGTAGCTGGTGCTGTCGGCAGACAATACCGGTGCGTTGTAGCCTACGTTCGGTTCGAGTCCCTCTTCAATAGTGGTAAAGAATCTCCATGGAGCAAAGTTGCTGTAATAGGGCTTGCTTCCAAAGGGCACGTTCAAGACTGCATTGTGATAGATGTAAAGGCTGGAGCGCTCTCGCCACAAGAAGTCACTGTCGCTATTGAAGAGTGCATACCATGTACTGACAGGATACGCACGCTTGCTTACGACCTTCTCCAGATTGAAACAATGACAGAAAGACTGCTCCCCGTAGTCGTACAGCGTCTCTGGCAAGATGAGCACCTTGAATTTCTTCTTGCCGAAAGAATTGCCATATATGCCGTTGGGCACTTTAGTGACCTTGTACAAAGTTTCGCCCACGTTGACGTATCCTGGTATGTCCAGTGTGTCTGTGTAGCCATAGGCATTGTCCACAGTCAATGAATCAGAACCATGCACAAAGAAATGAAATGTCACGCCATTGACTGTAGCATAGACACTGTCACCACTCAATGTTCCCGTTACATTCTCTTGTGCCGAAGCCGGAGACAGGCAGACGGCGAGTAGCAGAGCTAAGAGGATTCCACGAAGTCTGCCATGATGTTGCTGTTTTAAAGTTGTTGTCATAATACAATATATTTTTATGTGAATAATAGACTAAGTCCATACCATAATAAGATGCTGCAAAATTATGAAAAAATGTCGGATACTCTATTACAGAATCTTTCAACTTTCTTGCGAAATCTTGCAAAATGCACATGAACCATCTTGCGAAACCTTGCACATAGACTTAGCCAATGCCTATAAACAAAAGGATTTTCTGTGACATATTTACATTGTTTAATAATCGTCATTATGAAAGTAAAAATAGATATTGAGAGTCAATTATAGAAACTCTTATCCTGATGTGGATTTTAAGGTAGTGACAAGGGATTATTTTGGAACCTTCTTGCTGTAAGGTAGAATCTTCTTGTTGTAAATATAAATAGTTGAAGTCTTAAAGGCAGGTGTTACCACCATTAGTGCCTTTTATATAACAAACAATGCACCATGCCAAAATGGTGGAGCTTTGTCCCATTTTTTTGCATGGTGCATTGCTGTTGGCAAGGAATGCCCGTAATGTAGCCTTGTCTTTTGACTTTAGTCGAAGAAGAAAAATCCATTTGACATTCGAAGACGATTGAAAGGATTGTTTGTGGCAATCTCTTTCAATGAAAAGTTGGGATCGAATACTTGACTTATCTTCAGCAAATCTTTTATCGTCCTCGACTTTTGCGCCGTGGTTGAGTTGCTTGTGCCAAAATATTCACAGATGTCATTCGATGTCAAGCTTAGTCGGGAGTCCTTGCTGAATATGAAGTTGATGCTGCATATTGTGTAAACAACTGCAGCTGCCCAAATCTCTAATCTTCCAGACTGGAGAGGATTGGTGCGTTTCCTTCCAAGTTTCTGTATCAGCTGGGTGCATAGTGTGGCACATTCCTCGTCCAACTTCTCGTTGCAGAAGTTCACAGCAAGTTCTATTACCTTCGCTTCTCTTTCTTTCAATTTTTCTTATGCCTATTAATTTTATTCAATAATCTTCACCTCGAATGGCTCGTGCGTCAGTGATGAGATGACACGGAGTATCTTGTACTTGTCTTTGACGGTGACAGGCACGATGAGCCATTTGCGTCTCTAAAGCTCTGTGCTATCTCGTTTGTGATTCTATTATTTTTCCATCGGTCTTGGAGCAAACTCTGTATGTAGGGTCTCCATCGGATGCTCTTTGAGGTCGATGAGGATGTTGGGCACATTGCCATTGGCGATAATCACCTTGATGCCGGCATTCAGCATTCTTGCTATCAAGCCCGATAATTCATCGTTATCGGTAAACATCAACTCGGTGAGGCAGACGGTATAATTCTCTTCTTCCTAGAGATAGAAGAAGGTATTCTTGAAGAGTCCCGTTTTGCCAATTCTACGAGGAGAGATAAGTGTTACGTTCCTGCCGTTCTTCAGATGAGATAAAAGGGTAGCAGTCTCTACTTCTCGATCGCAGAAATACTCAGAACTTTCATATCCTTTGGTAAATGAAAAGATTTTCTAAATTCTTGTTACTTAGTTTTATTCGCCATTACATCTTTTGTGTTACAGCCTTATTGTAAAGGCAAAGGTACAACTATTTCTTGAATGTGCAAAAGAAAATGGCAGAAAGTTGAGGTACATACTCAACTTTCTGCCATTTATGATGCAATCTTTTGATTATTTAATCTTCTTGAATGTGATAGTACTAGGATATGAGGCGTTGCCATCCAGATTGTATTTTAAAACCATAGTTGTCAAATTAATACTCTGTATGGTATAAACATCTAAAACGTTGATACCATCTTTTTCGTATGTAGTTAATTTGTTGCCTGAGATACTATAGGCTTCTCCGGAACACTCTATTTTCCATTTGTTTCCAGTCCAACAATACTCATTGAAAGTGCTACCTTGCTTGAATTCGAAAGAGATAGCATCATCAATGTCTATGTCCTGATCTACTTTAGCAGGCTTGTCATTTTCATCCCAGTCATAGCCTGTTACATGTGTAGGTTGCCACATTCCAATGATGTATGTCTGGACATCTTCTGTGGAAGGCGTGTCTTCGTCATCTGAAGAACAAGCAGTGAAGGACACCATTGCAAACAAGGCGAAAAGAATCGCCAAAAGAGAAAAATGTAACTTTTTCATAAAATTTGCCCGTTATGCCGATAGCTAAGCTTTTAATGTTATTAAATTAGTTGGCTGGATAGATTGCGAAGCCATCGTTCTACATAACCTACGGATACAAACACGTGGACGAAACTTGTCCAAATTGCAGCCGTAGGAAAAGCTGATTAGAACAACAAGTAACGCCCACGATATAGCGGACGTTCACTATCTGTCGTTTCTAATGCTCTTTTTGAAATTTCCTACGTTCCAATTTGCATGACCGAATAGCAAACGCTAATTTAACCATCAAAAATATGGAAGTCCTCACAATAGTGTGATTCGATTCCAACTGCAAAGATAAGGATAATTCTTGAAATAGCAAAATAAAACCCAGAAATTTTAAAGGAAAAGTTTTCTTTTTGCCTTGCTTCTATTCTTCTTTAGTTTATCTTCACTGCCCATTTGCTTATCTTTTAATGTCAAAGGATAGTTCTATGATGAACGTTCTTTGCTCTATCTGATGAGTGATTTGTATATTGTTGATGATGTGATTATGGAATTACAATCAGCTGATGGACCTCACAGAATTTATAAGTAGAATTCTTCTAATTTGGAATTCTACGACTATGGCTAATGTATTTGAGGCGTTTGCTGCATAGTTGTTCTACTAAGATTTTATTGTTGTACAACTATAAGGTGTAAGGTTGTACAACTATAGGGTGTAAAGTTGTACGACTATAAGGTGTGTTGTTGTACAACAATAAGGTGTTGCCACTATAGTCAGCAGATGTGCTGACTGCAGTCGGCAGACCTGCTGACTAGGCTCAGCAGAGCTGCTGAGCCTAGTGACAAACTCCGAGAAGCAGTATTCTCTTACCCAAGAAGAAGTATCCGCTGCCCCGAGAAACTATCTCCGTTAACCCGATATGCTATATCAGTAAGTTTATTCAACCATATTCTCTTGCTTAATCAACCATATTCTCTGGCTTGTTAAAGCAGTTAGGGAATCTACATATCCATAGTGTAGTTGTGGAGATATTCCCAAGCATCGTTCAAATCACGCAAAGGGAGGCGCTCTTTTACGAGCTTTATCTTTAATGCCTTGCAGAATGCTTTCAGAACAGATTCTGTTGCAAGGTCGGGAACGGAAATCTGCAAAGGACAACGGCATTGCCCCATGGTCGTAATCATTGTAAGATGTACGGCTTTCTAGGAGAGAAATGTGCTTTAAACGTGCGGAATGTGTCTTTTTTAAGCACATTCCGCACGTTTAAAGCACATTTTTTTGTTTATATTCTCTTTAACCACAGATCCATGAATCTGTCGTAGATGATGTATCCTTCATTGGTCCTATATACTAATTCCTTGTCTTCCAGGATCTTGAGGGCAGCCTTTACGCTGCTGGCTCCACTCAGCTTGTGCTCCTTGATGAACTTGCCAGAGGTAGGCTGGGCAACAATTCTATCCTTGGCTATAGCTTTCAGAAGCGAGAACTGGTTCTCTGTGAAGAACTGTACCATATTCTCAAACTGTGGTTCTCTACCTTCGAGTACTGAAAGAATTGCTGCATTTACTTGCTTGATACTATCAACTTGTATTTCGGTTTCATAGAGGCGATTCATGATGCATTGGATATACCATGTGTGGCCCTCGAATTGTTGATAGATGTAGTCGAAGGTTTCTTTTGATAAGTTGCCACCTTTCTGCTTGAAGAAGTTTTGGCAGAATTCATAATAAACATCGTTTCTCAATGGTTTAAGTCCCATCATCTCGGTGCTTTGGTAAAATGGATGTTTCGGTGAGCCGAATATCTCAGCCATCAGATGATGCTTACTGCCAGAGAAGATGAAATGTACATGTTGGGCAAACTGGATATAAGAACGTAGCAACGCCTCTGTGCCTTTCTCTGGATATTCTGCAATCTGCTGAAACTCATCGATGGCGATATATACCTCTTTCCCACTCTCGTTGAGATAGTTGAAGATGCTGCGGATGGTGATGTCCTCTTTGGATGGCTCAATTGTGATAGATACACTAGGCTCACCAGTCAATGGATCCATGCTGAGTACAGGGCGCAAGGTACTGAAGAAGGCGATGGTTTTCTCTATGAATGAGGAGTTCTTGCGAACTATGTCATTGATAACCATTACTCCAAATTGTTCCACAAAATCGTGCAAGTTCTTGGTAGCAAATATGTCGAGGTATAGGCACGCGGAATCCTTCTCATCTTTTCCCAGATGATAGAAAGTGTTCTTGATAAGCCCTGTTTTTCCTAGTCTTCTAGGAGAAATGAGGGTAACGTTTCTTCCATTCTTTAGGTGCGATATCAAAGTCTTTGTTTCCGCTTCTCTGTCGCAGAAATACTCAGGACTTTCATAACCTTGATAGATGAAAGGATTTGCTAATTTCTTGTTACTTAGTTTCATACGCCATTACATCTTTAGTGTTACAACTTTTATGTAATGGCAAAGGTACAACTATTTCTTGAATGTGCAAAAGAAAATGGCAGAAAATTGAGGAACATCCTCAATTTTCTGCCATTTATTAGCCTATCACATTGCATAGTCGGTTGATGGCTGCATCAAAAGTAGTGAGGTCTTTGGCTCGCTTTCTGATGGCTGTCTTGTAATTATAGATGGTTTGTGTAGAATAGAACAGGAGGGTGGCCAGTTCCTGACCATCCGTAATTCCCAGTCGCATCAGTGCATAGATACGCAGTTCCTTGGTGAGACTGTTAGGTGCAGGGAGAACAATCTGCTTTTCTGGCATCAGCAGTTGGTTGAACTCATCCACGAAATTAGGATATAAGTCCATAAAAGCCTTGTCGAATCGGATATAGAAACTTGAAGCTTCCTCTTCTGCCAGCTTGTAGCTGTTGATGGCGGTAAGGAGGTCGGCAGTCTGCTTTGCCTTGATTTTGCGGCTCACCAACTTGCGATAATCATCCAACTTCTTGATATAGACGGCACTGATGTCCATAAACAATCGCATATAAGTTTCCCTGCGCTTATTGGTATTGAGCAGTTTCTGATTCAATTCCTCCAAGAGCGTATTCTGGCTCTTCACCTCCCTGCGACTCTTTGCCAAACGCTTGTTCATCCTGAAGGCAAAGAACGTCATCGCCAAGAAGCCAAGAGACATGATGCTTACTACAACCAGCGAAGCCGTGATGATGCGATTCTGCCGTATTTCTCGCTGATGATTCGTCTCCGTGATAAGCGGAAGAATACGAGAAATCTCGACCATTCGAAGACGGTTGTTATAAAACTGAGCATCTTCCATCGAACAATAGATATACTTTGACACACGCTTTGCATATTTCGCATCCTTATTATATAAATAGGTGGATAGTTCCTGAAGCGCCAGATTCTCTTTCAAGGGACAAACCTGGTCGGAGATGGCTGCCTCTACCAAATATTTCTCATATAAGTCCATCTGCTCATTGTCATGGTAATAACGGGCTATACAATATGCCGATGAAGCATGCACCCTGCTGTCAACAGGACTGGCGGCAAAGGCTTTCTGATACCAGTCCAACACTTTCTTGTCTGTGCGATGTAGCAAATACTCCAACTCTCCACTCAGATAATAATAGAGCGCAGATTGCTTGTTGCCCACATATTCTAGGGTCTTGGCAAGATAGAGCCTTTTCTTATCTAGCATTCCCTCCTTGAATTCAGACCTTTCGCAGAAAGATTCCCAATAGTTATACACCCAAGTCAAGGTATAATAATAGTATTGCTTCAACTTGGGCGAAATGTGTTCAGGGTTCAAAGAAAGCAATAGGTCTTCAGCTTGACTGTAGAATCCACCTGTGGATAATACCGCAGCCCGATTGATCTTGTTGAGGTCAATGTAATAGGCATCATGCAACTGCTCTGCCAATTGCAGCCCCCTGTTGGCATAGACCATGGCTGAGTCATATCGATAAGTATAATACTCACGATAGATTTGATTGAAAAGATTCAGACGCTCTCGTTTGTCGGAAGTAAGATTCAGTTTTTTCTTCATTCGTATGAGTTTCTTCTCTTTCTTGGAAGAGAACTCATCCCGGCGAGCAATATATTGGTCCAGACGATGGAACAACTCATCCTCGTCCTCCAAATCCACATTTCGGGAAAATGCCGCATTTGCCACCATCGGCATCATTACCATCGGCATCACCACCATCATCAAGAGCCATACAATCTTCTTCATTGTCCTTAATTTGTTATTGTTCTTACCTGTTTTGCTTAACTATGAAAGAGAATACCCCTTTACGGCTGCAAAGATACGACTTTTATTCTTCTTTTCAACATCTACTCTCATAAAAAGTATTAATTCTACATTCTTTCTGATTACTAGGTAGTTAAGTCTTTATAAAAGTATCTAAACATCTACTCGCACCCTACACACAGCACCAAGCTATCAAAAAACAATCTATCTTTGCAACCGAAATCGAAACGCATTCGATTCATACCAAAACATTTTGGAATGAATAAACAAATTATAATAACGAATAAACAAAATAATAAGTTATGAACCTAAGAATCCGTACATTCTCCATGGCTTTGGCTGCAATGTCAGCGACAAGCTACATGTATGCACTTCCTTCTAACAATAATGAAGAGAAGTCAAGTACTAAAGAAAAGAAGTCTCTCAACCTCGAAGAGGAATCAGTAGAGAAGAACAAGAAGGAAGAGCGCAACGTGATGCTTAACGCTGCCGACGCCAACAAACCTCGTGAAATCCAGATTGGATTGCCGAGCGAGGACGTAACCGTATATGAGAATGGTCTTCCTGCCGTCTATTCATCCTCAGTTCACAAACTCTCAGCCCACTGGCGCAGCGATGCCTCTCTGAAAGGTACTGACCTGATGACGCCTTCCGAGTCGGCTATTGCCACTGGTAACATTGCTTACGCTGTATCTTCTTTCAGCGAATTAGGTCAGAAAGAGTTCAAGGGCAAGCTCAGTTATAAGGCAAACCATTTTGGTATGCAGAACTTTGACCTCAACCTCTCTGGTGGAATAGGTACCAACTGGCTCTATACCGCTAGCATGTACCAGAACTTCGACCCAGGAAGCTTCAAGCTCCGATTCACCGATTATGCAGATCGCACCCAGATTTACCATTTCGGTCTGACCCGAATCCTGAACGAAGGCAAGGGACGCATCTCTTTATTATATAAGTACTCAAACAGCAAGAACCCAGGCAACTTTGCCAATGCGGCACCTTTCATCTACGCAGGTGACGGCAGCATCAAGAAGATTGCTGGCTTCGACCCTGGCATGAACTCCTACGTACAGCGACAAGGTTCTTTCCAATACTTGAACACCAAGACTGGCAAGATGGAGACCTGGAACATGAGCGATGGAAGCGAGAACCACGCCAACGAGATTGCCCTCATCAGCCAGTACCAGTTTGACAACGGATGGTTGTGGAAATTCAACGCTAAATACATGAATGCTCCTCGCGCCAACTACGTGGATTACGGTGGCAGCTCTATCTCGGAGGTGAGTGAGGCTGATGGCTATCAACTCTCCGACGGCTCAGCTTATAGCGGACTCATCGAGGGACGACGCACTTGGTTGCACATAGGAAAGGTGAGCAACGCTCTCATGACGACAGAAATCAGCAAGCAGTTGAACAACCACAAGTTGATGATTGGTCTGAACGAGTGGTATTATCATCTCGACTACTATTCATCATCTTACCAGTGGGCAGGTACCGTGGAGCCTTATCCTCGCACATTGAGCCAAATGTACGTAAACCCTCTTGACCCTACACAGACCGCACGTCGCTCCGAGACCTTCGGATATAACGAGCTGAGTCCTGAATACACCAAGGGTTCGGAGAATAAGTTGGCTGTTTATTTTACCGACGAATGGAAGGTAACCCCTAAGTTCAAAGTCTTCTATGGCGGACGACTGGAATACTATCGCATGTCGGCAGACCAGATTTCAACCTCACGCTTCAAGGGATTCCATATCGGCAATTACAACACCTATTCTACAGCGGAGGATGGTTCAATTGTAGCCACAGCACATAACATCGAACCAGCCAAGGTGACTAAGGATAAGCTGAACTATGCGGCTACCCTGCAGTTGACATACAACCTCACCAACCAGTTTGGTTTGACAGCCGACGCAACCATTGCCACCCGTTTCCCACGCATCAGCGAATATGCAGGAACAGGTCCTACCGAGGAGCAGTATAAGCGAGTAACCATCCCACTGATTCGTGGTGGTATTTTCTACAAGAATGATTGGATTGACCTTTCTTCAATGGTGACCTACATTTCAAAGTCGAACAATATCGACCAGCAGAATCTTACCAAGCCAGGAACAACAGAGGGCAAGACCGTGTTGCTCATCTACAACATCCAGACTTTGGGTTGGACCACCTCTGCCGAGATCAATCCATTCAAGAACTTCCACATGCACGCTCTCTTCACCTATCAGAAGCCAGTGTATAAGAACTACAATGCAAGCGTAACGTTCAACGATGGCCAGACTATGGGCGTAAATGCTAACAACATGATAGTGAAGGAGATTCCACAGGTACTCATTGAGTTGGACCCTAAGTATGACATCACCAAGAACTTGAACGCTTGGTTGAGCTTCCGTTACTTCGGCAAGACCTATGCCAACCTTCAGGAGGCACTCTATTTCAATGGTCACTGGGAGACTTTCGGCGGTATCAACTGGAACGTGAACAAGAAACTGAGTCTCGGTGTGAGCGTTATCAACATCCTCAACGAGAAGGGTGCCAAAGGTACCATAAACGGTTCGGAGTTGATTACCAAGGAAGAAGCCGGCAAATATGCAGGTAAGTATATGAGCGGCAACTATCTTCGCCCATTCACCGTAGAATTCTCTGCAGGAATCAAATTCTAAGATAATAACGAAAGTTTCATAACGTTTATATAATATAGCAATCACATAAAAACCAAAGAACGATGAAAAAGGTATTTATGATTATCGCAGCAATGTGCATGACATCTATCATGGCATCTGCTCAAAAGACCATCAGAGTGTCAACCGATAAGACCGACCTCGTGATGCAGGTTTCTCCTAAGGGTCGCCTCTACCAAGTGTATCTGGGTGACAAGTTGAAGAATCCTTCAGATTACAATCATCTGAAGTGGGATGTATATGCTGCCTCTGATGGTGCCGTCTGCCAGAGAGGACATGAGGTCTATGCAACCTCTGGTGCTGAAGATTTCTTCGAGCCAGCAGTGGCAGTGACCCATGCAGATGGTAATATGACCACCTATTTATATTATCAGTCTTCTGAAGAAAAGGCTATCAGTGGAGGTGTTGAGACCATCATCACGCTTAAGGACAAGGTGTATCCGCTGACCGTGAAGCTCCACTATGCAGCTTATCCTAAGGAGAACGTCATCAAGGCATGGAGCGAAATCTCTCATAAGGAGAAAGCTCCAGTTACGCTTTGGAGATATAGCTCTACAATGCTTTATTTCAAGGCAAACAAGTATTTCGTTACCAATTATCATAGCGACTGGGCTAAGGAAGGACAGCCTGAGACTTGTCAGTTGACTGCTGGTAAGAAGATTGTTGATACCAAGTTGGGTACCCGTGCAGCCATGCAGGAGGAGCCATTCTTTGAACTGGGATTCGATGAGCCTGCCAAGGAGAATGAGGGCAAGGTGATGCTTGGAACCATCGGATGGCCTGGCAACTTCCGCTTTACCTTCGAGGTAGATAACGTGGGAGCCCTTCGTGTTATCCCTGCCATCAATCCATACGCTTCCGACTATAAGCTGAAGGCTGGTGAGACGTTCACTACCCCTGAGTTTATCTTTGCCATGAGCGATAATGGTATTGGTGAGGCTTCCCGTAATTTGCACAACTGGGCTCGCCAGTATCAGGTGAACATGGGTATGGAAGATCGCCTTACGCTCTTGAACAACTGGGAGAATACTGGCTTCGACTTCAACCAGCAGAGTCTTGCTGAGTTGATGAAGGATGCTAAGGACCTGGGTGTAGATATGTTCTTGCTTGATGATGGTTGGTTTGCCAACAAGTATCCTCGCAAGGACGACCATGCAGGTCTCGGTGACTGGGAGGCTACCAAGAGCAAACTGCCAGAGGGAATACCTGGATTGGTAAGAGATGCCAAAAAGGCTGGTGTAAAGTTTGGTATTTGGATTGAGCCTGAGATGGTGAATCCTAAGAGTGAACTCTTTGAGAAGCATCCTGACTGGGTGATTATGCAGCCAAAGCGTGATACCTATTATTACCGCAACCAGCTGGTACTTGATATCAGTAATCCTAAGGTACAGGATTATGTGTTCGGCATCGTGGATCGTATCATGACGGAGAATCCGGATGTGGCTTACTTCAAGTGGGACTGCAACAGTGTGATTACCAATATCTATTCTCCATATCATAAGGAGAATCAGGGTAATTTCTATATAGACCATGTTCGTGGTATCTACAAGGTGCTTACTCGCATCCACAACAAGTATCCTAAGTTGCCGATGATGCTCTGCTCTGGTGGTGGCGGAAGAATGGATTACGAGATGCTTAAGTATTTCACTGAGTTCTGGTGTTCAGACGATACTGATCCATACGAGCGCCTCTACATCCAGTGGAGCTTGTCAAAGTTCTTCCCAGCCAAGACCATGGGCTCGCATGTAACTAACTGGAACAAGAATACCAGTGTGAAGTTCCGCACCGATGTTTGCAGTTCATGTAAGTTGGGCTTTGATATCGACCTCAAGTCGCTTTCTGGTGATGACTACAAGTTTGTGCAGAATGCTGTTAAGAACTACGATAGCATGAAGCCTATGATTCTCGAGGGCGACCAGTATCGCCTGGTTTCTCCTTACGAAAGCAACCATAGTGCCATTAACTATGTAAGTAAGGACAAGCAGCGTGCCGTTCTCTTTGCTTACGACTTGCATCCACGCTACAAGGAGCCTGTGATGAATGTGAAGATGCAGGGATTGGATGCCGATAAGGTTTATACCGTAAAGGAAACCAATCTGATGCCTGGCAAGGAATCTGATTTGGAGTGCAATGGCAAGCAGTACAGCGGTGACTATCTGATGAAGGTTGGCTTGAATGTATTCAGCCAGACAGATGGAACCAGCCATGTGTTGGTATTAGAATAACGTATCAACTATTCATAATGAAAACAAAAAGCAGCAAAGTCTATAATAGGCTTGCTGCTTTTTTATTTCTTTTCCCTTATGATTTTACTTGATTAGCGGTCTTGCCACAAACTCAGTATGAAGGGTCTCCATCGGATGCTCCTTCAGATTGATGAGGATGTTTGGCGTATTGCCGTTGGCGATGATTACCTTGATGCCGGCATTGGCTACGTCGTGAGCGGTCTTTACTTTCGAAGTCATTCCGCCTCTGCCGTGACTGCTCTTGCTGGCAAGGATGTACTCGCTGATGTCGCGGTCGTAATATACCGATGGGATGATGCGGGTGGTAGGCTCGCTTGGGTCGCCATTGTAAATGCCATCCACATTACTTAATAATATAAGCGTGTCGGCATTCATCATCTTGGCAATCAAACCAGACAACTCGTCGTTATCCGTAAACATCAGCTCGGTGATGCACACGGTATCGTTCTCGTTGACGATAGGGAGCACGTTGTTTTCCAGCATTACCTGCATGCAGGCCTCCTGGTTCTTATACTGCTCCTCGGCACCGAAATTCTCCTTCATGGTCAATACCTGACCAATCTTTATCTTGTATTCACGGAAAAGGTTGTAATAGAGTCCTACGAGTTTCACCTGTCCGATGGCAGAGAACAACTGGCGCTGCTCCACGCTGTCCAGATGATGATCAACGTGCAGCTCTGCTCTTCCGGCAGCTACGGCTCCAGAAGATACCAGAATCACCTCATAGTCGTGCTTTCTGAGCCAGACAATCTGATCAACAATCGCCGACATTCTCGTTACATCCAGTTTTCCGTCTTCTCGGGTCAGCACGTTGCTGCCCACCTTTACTACGATTCTTTTTCCCATTTTATGCCGATATTTAGTTGGAGCAAGGAATCTGTTGCTTCAAATTCCTTGCCCCTTCAATCATTATTCCTTTTTATTGTCTTTTTCTCGAATCTCTACTCTTCGAATCTTGCCGGAGATGGTCTTTGGCAGTTCATCTACGAATTCGATGATGCGAGGATATTTATAAGGGGCAGTCTCATGCTTTACATGATCCTGCAGCTTCTTGACGAGATCTGGACCCGCCATACTCTTGTATTCATCCTTCAGTACGACGGTAGCCTTGACAACCATGCCGCGGATTGGGTCTGGCACACCGGTGATGGCGCACTCTACTACGGCAGGGTGAGTCATCAGGGCATTCTCTACCTCGAAAGGACCGATACGGTAACCCGAGCTCTTGATGACGTCATCAATTCTTCCCTCAAACCAGAAGTAGCCTTCCTCATCACGCCAAGCCATATCGCCCGTATGATAGAAACCATCATGCCAAACCGATTTGGTCTGCTTCTCATCACGATAGTAATATTTGAAGAGACCGATAGGCTTGTCGTCACCGATGCGGATGCAAATCTCGCCCTTTTCACCATCCTCGCATTCTGTCATGTCTGGGCGCAGGATGTGAACATCATATTGTGGGTTAGGCTTGCCCATGCTTCCTGGCTTTGGCTTGATCCAAGGGAAGGTTCCCAAGGTCATGGTGGTCTCGGTCTGTCCGAAGCCCTCGTAAATCTGAACACCAGTCAGTTTCTGGAAGGTCTCTGCCACGGATGGGTTCATTGCCTCACCCGCTGTGGTGCAGTATTCAAGACTGCTGAGGTCATACTTAGAGAAATCCTCCTGAATCATGAAGCGGTAGATAGTAGGAGGGGCACAGAACGAGGTGATGTGATACTTCTCAATCTGGCGCATGATCTTATCAGCCGTAAACTTCTCGTGATCGAAGACGAAGACGGTGGCTCCGGCAAACCATTGTCCGTAGAGCTTGCCCCATACTGCCTTGCCCCAACCGGTATCGGCTACGGTAAGATGGATGGAGTTCTCGTGGAGATTGTGCCAATATACACCTGTGGTCAGATGACCGAGTGCATAGAGGTGATCGTGTGCTACCATCTTTGGCTCGCCTGTGGTTCCCGATGTGAAGTACATCAGCAGGGTATCCTCATTAGAGTTTACATGTTCTGGACGAACAAAAGGAGCGCATTCGTTCCATTCCTTCATCCAGTCGTGGAAACCTTCAGGGATATCCGGACCGATACTAATCAATGTCTTGACAGTCGGACTCTCTGGCATTGCCTGATTAACCTGCTCTACCACGTAATCATCGCCGCAGCAGATGATAGCCTTCACGCTTGCTGCATTGTTGCGGTAAATGATGTCGTGCTTGGTAAGCATGTGGGTAGCAGGGATGGCTACGGCACCCAACTTGTGGAGACCGAGCATGGCGAGCCACCACTGATAGTGACGCTTCAGAATCAGCATCACCTTATCATCGTGACCGATGCCGAGACTCTGGAAGTAAGCGGCAGCCTTGTCGCTCTGCTCCTTCAGGTCCTTGTATGTAAAACGGATTTCTTCGCCACGTTCACTTGCCCAAAGCAGTGCCACGTGGTCTGGTTTGATCTTTGCCCATTCGTCCATCACGTCGTAGGCAAAGTTGAAATCTTCTGGTATGATAAACTCCAGATGCTCCTTGAAGTCTTGCTCTGAAGTGAATTTTGTCTGTTTTAGAAATCTCTCGATCATAGTTACTCTTCTAGATAATTATACAAAGGAACTTGGCTGGCTCATTGTTGAGTGAGCGGAAGCAATGCGACTTTCTACTGTCGAAGTAGATGCTGTCGCCAGGGTTCAGCACCATCACCTTCTCTTCGATGGTTACTTCGAGCTGTCCCTCTATCACATAATCATATTCCTGTCCGTCGTGTCCGTTCTTGTTCGGCTTCTTGTCGCCTGGCAACGGATCCACCTGTACCATGAACGGATTCACCTTTCTATCCTTGAATCCTACGGCAAGGCTCTGGTATTTATACTGGTTGTTGCGGTCTATCTCCGGTCCCTGTCCCTTGCGGGTTACGTAGTATCCCTTCATGCGAGGTTCCTCGCCGAAGAGCAATACGTCAAGGTCAATGCCGTATCGCTTAGAGATTTTTGACAGGCGATAAACAGAAGGATCCGCCTCACCGGATTCTATCTTGAGGTAATGATCAAGACTGATTTCGCACAGTTCTGCAATTTCCTCGGCAGGAATATTGAGAACCTCGCGGAGACCTTTCAGTCTTTCACCGATTTGTTTGATTGCTTCGTCCATAAAATATTCTTTTTATTGTTTGCTTTGATAATACATCGAACAGTTGCTGATGGGCAATTTCGAAATGTAAGCGCAAAGATACGAAAAATATTTAAAACGGCTCAAAAAACTTACGTTTTTATAACTCTTTGTGCTTATAAAAACGAAAATGCTGCACAAATAAAGTAATCTGTGCAGCATTCATTGTATCATTTTCTTATTTTTTTCCTGCCAATAAACCATTGATTACTGCGCTGGTAAAGCCGCCTTGTTCCATGGTATTCAAGCCCTTGATGGTGCAGCCGCCAGGAGTTGTTACTTTATCAATGGCTGCCTCTGGGTGTTCGCCAGTTTCCTGAAGCAGTTCTACGGCACCCTTGATGGTCTGCAAGACAATCTTCTGGGCATCCTTTGCCTTGAAGCCCATCTCTACGCCGCCTTCTACATTGGCTCTTACATAGCGCATGGCGTAAGCGATGGCACACGACATAGCGGTAGCTGCTGGAAAGAGACGTTCTTCCATGATGAGGCTTTCGCCCAATTCATCAAAGATTTCTGTAATCTGCTGGATTTCTGTAGCAGATGCATCTACAGGAGTGATGAAGGTCATCGATTGCTTGTAGGCGATGGCGATGTTTGGCATCACGAGGAAGAAGGTTGGGGTGATACCATTCTTGTCCAGCCACTCCTTGATGTTGGCTGATGGCACACCGGCTGCTACCACTACGAGTTTCTGATTCTTGTAGTTGAGTGCATCCTTGATACCCTTTAATGTCTTCTCCACGCACCATGGCTTTACTACCACGCATACGATGTCTGCGCCGTGGCAAGCCAACTGGTTGTCGAGAGTTACGCTGGCTCCTTCGCTTGCGAAGTGATCCAATACTGGTTGGTTATGGTCAGATACCGTAATATCTGATGGAGTGAACTTCTCGCTCTGCAAGAGTCCTTCAGCCATGGCACCGCCCATAGCACCTGCTCCGATAATTGTTATTTTCATTGTCGTCTTATAGTTAAAATGCAATTACGGTGCAAAGATACTACTTTTATCTGAAAATAGCGTGTTTATAGACGATTTTTTAAGAAAGTACGCTTGTTTACTGACGATTTTTTAAGAAATTCGCTAGTTTACTCCCATTCTGGAAGTATCCACGTCCTTGGTTCTCTTCTCCTTGTACTTGCCTATCTTATAGATGATGGAGATGGAGGCAGATGCCCAATCTTGCTTGATGTTCATGTGGTAGTCTTGATTGCCTTGTACTGATTTTGTAGAGAATCCCTCGTTGAAGATATTGCTGCCTTTAACCACAATGCTCCATTTATCATTATCGGAAGCCCACCTCAACATAGCATTCAGGAGAAAGACTGATTTGATGTCATAGAGTCCTTGAATGGCTTTCGACTGATAGAATGGGTTAAGTATGAAATGGATGTGATGGCTTCGGCTAAGCTGGGCGGATAGATTTCCGGCAAGAATGGCAGAGATATGTTTGCGATTGAAGGGCAAGTCAAAGAAATCGTTACTCTTGTCATGTCTGTAGATTCCTGTTGCCGAAACACTTCCGTTCATCCAATTGCCTATACCGAAAGTTGTCGATGCTCTAATGCCCATAGTATGGTTATAGTCGAAATTGGTCTCCTTCATTATGACTGCCAGGTGCTCGGTAGTCTGATATGGCAACTGCACAGAATAGTTGGGTTGGGACTCTGCAAATGCCATCAATGTATGGCGACTTTTGATTGTCCACATCAGGTTGGTCTCGTATGTAGAGTAAGGCTTGAGATGAGGATTTCCCCATATCTCCATATAGGTAGAGGCATAGTAAATGCTGCTCATAGTTGACCAATAGCTAGGAAACTGTGAGCTGGAACTGAAGGATAAGTTGAGTATGTTGCCAGGATTGGCTTTCCACGATGCATTAAGTGTGGGGTAAATATGCCATTTGTTCCATTGTGGAGAATGGTACTGCTCCGCTTCGACAGAGGCTTCCAAGCTGATTCGCTCGTTTATCTGTTTGCTTATGCCGCCATAGAAACTCAAGATTCTTTCTTCGATATTTACCTGGCTGGTTGCATCTGGAATGTCTGCTCCATCCTTGTTGGTCGTGGCTTGGTAGCTTCTGTTGTTGCTGTTTTGGAATTTCATACCATACGACAGCTCCCAACCCTTCTTCAATGAGTGGGATTGATCGGCGGTGAAAAGCCATTTGTCTATTACCTGCTTGCTGTTTGTGTATAGAATACGTTCTTCGTCAAGTATTGTTCCTTCCTGATATTGCTGGCTGGGATTTTGGTAGTTGAGATAGGATATGCCTATTTGTAGTCCAAAGGGCAGGTTGTAGTTGGCATCTACATTATGCAGGTAGGTATGCTCATTGCCCTGTTGCTGGGATGTGCCTGTTCCCATCGTTTCATGATGAGGATGACTGCTGTTCCATTTTCCTGTATATGCCAGGGATAGCTGGTGGTTATCAGCAAATGCATAACTCAGTCCCAAGCGATAGTTGTGAGTCAATCCAGGGGTTTTCTGTGAGGTCTTCTCATGATACGTTACTCGTTTCCCTTGAAGGGGATGATAGGCATTGGTAGTAGTCTCACCGTATGATGTTCCATCTGTAAATGAATACATGGCATCCAGACCGAATTTTCCTTTTTGGAACAGCAGGTTGGCTTTGCCTTTCCCTTCTCCGTATTTGCTTTGGCTCCAGATGCTTTGTATTTGTCCTGAAAGCAGGTTCTTTCCAGCATAGTCTTTGGTAATCAGGTTGATGACCATTCCACGAACATGTAAGCGTGCTGGCGCTGCCAGCATCACTTCGGCTTTGGCTAATTGTGATGCGGGCATGGCTTTTAATCGCTCTGCCAGTTGTGCGTAATTGAGCGTGGTTGGTTTGCCGTTGATGATGAGAGTCAGTTCCTTTCCTGCATAATTGATGTTACCGTTTAGTTCGTTTACTCCTGGTATTCGGGTAAGGGCTTCATAAGCGTTGTCTGCCGGCATTTTCTCTATGAGCAGTGGCATGTTGTAAACCAACTGTCCTCTTTCTGCCTTGACGATAGGACGTGTCGCCTTGACGAAAACCTCTGGCAGGTTTTGCATCATCATCTGGGTGGTAAGCGTTTCTTTTGCCTCTTCGTTTTGAGCGCAAAGGGGCTGGCTCAGCAATAATGCTGAACCTAAGATAAAAATTATTTTCATGTGTTTATGTTTGTTTGATGGTTATTGCTTGAGTTGCTCTTTGGCTTTGGATATGAGTTGCGCTGCCTCTTTTTTATCTTCCAGTCTGTTTGCATTTGCTAAGAACATCTGGAGATACAGTTTCGCTTTCAGCTTGTTTTTGGAAGCGATGAACATTTGGGCGGCATTGTAATGGTTGAGAGAATTATCTTCCTCATCGTATAAGGTACATAACTCAAAGTCACGGGCAGCGTCTGCATATCGGCTGTGTTGAAAATGTAAGTCGGCTAGCCATTTATAGGTTCGCAATGCTCTGTCTTTTGGCAAGGAAACCTCTAACGACTGGTTGAAATGAGCCATGGATAGCGAATCCATGTTGAAGGCTTTCTCTACCAAAGCCAAGTGGAAAAGACAAGTGGCATTGTCGCTTTTGAACTGAACTGCTTTCTGGTAATGTTTCAGCGCCTTTTCATTGTCCGGCTGGTCCTCATAACAGAGACCAAGGATGAAATTGGATTCGAAATTATCAAATCCTTGCGCTATCAGTTTCTCATACAAGGGTATAGCCTCATCGTATTTGAATTGCATGAATAGGGAATAGGCGTATTCCTTGTTGATGTACAAGTTCGTGGAATCACATTTGTAGATGTAATTCTTTGCCACTTCCTCGGCTCTGCCAGGTTGGTTTGCTCCATTGTAATGAGAGGCAAGCGAAGCAATAATCTCGCTGTCGTATGGAAATGAAGAGGCGATGCGTTCACCCCAGAGAGAAACCTTGTCATTGTTGTTCTGATTGAGATACGCATAATAGTACATTCGCATGTCTTCGTGGTTGATGCTATCTGATGGAATCTTGTCTAGGCAAGAAATGCAGGCGGTGTAGTTGCCTGCTTTCCGGTAGCAGGAAGCCAGTTTTCTGCGTGCTTCCAGGTGAGATGGATTTGCTTCCAAATACTTTTGGTAGTATTGGGTAGCATGAAACACATCATATCTACTCAAACAGCTATCTCCTTGTTGAAGTAGATTAGCTGTGGTCTCGTTGGCCTTGGCATTCATTGCCATGCATAGGCACAATATAAGGATCAATCTAAACTGTTTCATCGTTTTTGCTGATTATTTCTTTCTTACTTCGGGAGTGAAAACGACAGGCAAGGTAAACTCCATGTTTACTTCCTCGCCATCGGAGAGCCTGGCAGGCTTCCATTGGGGACTTTTCTTGAGCAGTTCAATCACAGTCTGCTCATAGGCCTTTTCTTTTGGAGCTTCGAGAACTTTAAACAATCCCAATGTTCCATCCTTTTGAACGGTGAAGTTAATGACGACTCGCGCGGGCTTGTCTTCCAATCCTTTGGGATATTGGATGTTTGTCATCACCCATCTCAAAAAATCGTTGATGTCGCCATTGCCGTTGAAGATAGGCATCTGACCACCTTCCGGCAAAACTGCTATCGTCTTTAACACATGAGGTTGTGATACGCTTTGCGGTTTGAACATAAGAACGAGGGTTATACCTATTATTGCTATCACGCAAGCGGCAATCCCAAATACCTTTTTATATATATGAGATTTTGTGTATCTTGTTTCCTGAGCTTTTCCCAAGAAATAAGTTTCTTCCTGATTGTTTTTTCCTTTCATACCTTTTACGATTTTATGGAGTTGTCTAAAAGTGCTTTTAATTGTTTGAGTGGTTCCTTGCTGACGTGCAAGGTGAATTTCTCGCTAAACCGCTCGTTGTACAACACTAGTTCTGAGGTGTTGAGGTTGATGCTGAAAATGTGCTGACTATTAATAATGTAGTTTCTGCCGACACGAGCGAAGAAGTGTGCCGTTTGGGCAAGTTGCTCTACTATTTTCTTCTCAAAGACCACAAGGTTGAACGAGAAGGTGTATTCATCGCCGTTGGTGAGTCGGAGATTGCAATAGCTTCCTTCCGAACAGACGTATGCTATCTGTTCGGAAGCCACTCTGAGCAAGAAGTTGGCATTTGATATGATGAGATATTCTTCCATACTGATAAGTTTGGTGCAAAGGTAAGCAAAATATTTAAAATGTATGGCTGGATGTAGCGTGTTTTTTGTGAACCAGTGGACTTGTTTTGTGAAAAATATGAAGTCAAACTCCAGATATGACTATCTGTTTAAGGTGGTCAACTAAAATCGTTAAACCACAGAGTGTCTAATAACTAGACAGCAGTGTCAAGTATTTAGACAGGTCGTTTTATGGACTTTGTTTCTATATATTCT
>ERZ1024483.115-NODE-115-length-25954-cov-10.928762_pt1 | contig 25954 bp, 27 predicted proteins | sample MGYA00520799_ERZ1024483 | MGnify/ENA primary metagenome ERZ1024483 (study PRJEB33242, sample SAMEA3444315) | Homo sapiens | biome: Host associated; feature: Gastrointestinal tract; material: Stool | place: Uganda | collected 2011-01-01 ...
ATCTACACTCTTTCCCTACACGACGCTCTTCCGATCTACCAAGTCAAATTACATACTCAGCTTGCTGCGGAGGCCGGAGACCTCCGCTACTAATAGGCTACAAATGCACTATAAAATGTTAGAAGTTGACACCCAAGCTGAGCGAGAGGCTGCGGTTGTGCGATGTGTCGAACTCGTCGTGACAGATATTAGAGAGTCCGACATCGTAGGTGAGGTCGGCGTAGAAGAGGTCGTACGTCACGCCGCAACCGAAGCGCAGACCAGCGTCGAAGCGCTTGAAGTAGTGGTGTGAGAAGGAGTTGGACACCTCGCGGTCGCCGAAGTTCTTAGCCTTGCCGCCCACGCCGAACGCAAAGTAACCGCCGGCGAACGGCTGCACAGAGAAGTGCTCGTTGAGCTGTATGGCGTACTTCACGACGATCGGTATCTCGAGATAGTGGAGACTGTAGGTCACCTTCTTGCCCTCATAGAGGTTCTTGCCGCCCTTCTCTACATACATCAGTCCGCTCTCGATGAACACTGGAGCCTTCGGCGAGAGCTGCATTCCGCCGAACACGCCGAGGTTAAGACCGGTCTGCGTATTGCCGCCGTCGAGCGCCTTGTCGTCGGAGTCGACGGTGGTGAACGACGGACCGATGCGTATGCCCATATACACGCCGTCGATGCCGAAGCGGTCGTAGCGGTTGGCATACATGGAGTAGTCGCGGCGGCTGCCGTAGTTATGGTCTCTATAGTCCTGATAGCCCTGCGCCTGCACGCCGAGCACCGATGTAAGCAGCGCCAGGGCTGCCATTAAAAACTTCTTCATTGTTCTATGTGTTTTTGATTAATGTTGCGAATTTACGATAAATTCGACTAACGACAAGAGAAATTTCCCTATAAAATGTTATGAATATCCCTATTCTGCCACATTTTAAGAATTTAGGGAAAGATTTTTTTGCGACCTTCGCTTGATTTGCATCACGTTCTGCAACGTTAAACGTTTACATGTTGCAGTTATACCTTATTAATTGCGTAACTTTGCAGCGTAAAAAAGGATAACAAGTAATACATTTTATTTTTAGGATGCAAAACAAAGAATCTTTTACCAGATGGTTGCCCCTTGTAGGGCTTACCTTTGCCGTGTTTGTGTTCAACACCTCCGAGTTTATGCCTATCGGCCTTCTCACCGACATAGCCATCGACCTTAATATCAGCGAGGCTCGTGCCGGTCTGCTCATCTCGGTGTACGCATGGGTGGTGGCGATAATGTCGCTGCCGCTGATGATAATGGTGTCGAAGATGGAGCTAAAGCGGTTGCTGCTTTCCATTATAGCCCTGTTTGTTGTGAGTCATGTTGCATCGGCATTTGCCGAAGGCTATTACACACTGATGCTCTCGCGCATTGGTGTGGCGTGCGCCCATTCTATATTTTGGTCGATAGCTCCGCCACTTGCCGTACGTACCGTGCCCGACGGAAAGCGTGCCTTAGGACTGAGCGCCATTGCCACCGGTTCGTCGGTAGCCATGGTTGTCGGTCTGCCACTGGGTCGTGTGGTCGGACTTTATGTAGGCTGGCGAATGACGTTCATGAGCATCGCCATCATCTCCGCCCTCATATTCGTGTTCATACTCGTGGTGTTCCCCAAGCTGCAGAGCCGCGGCAAGTTCGCCTTCAAGGAGCTTCCGACGCTGCTGCACAACCGCGTGCTGCTGGGCGTGTTCATCATGTCGGTGCTCTTCGCCACAGCCCACTACACTGGTTATAGCTACATCGAGCCATTCCTGGGCAAGGTGGCAGCCATGGCGCCCGACACCGTGACGCTGGTGCTCATCGTGTTCGGCGGTTCGGGCATGCTCGGCAGCATAGCCTTCTCAAAATACTATATGTCTAACCGCCGCCGCTTCATGCTTACCGTCACGTTAGGTCCTGCCTTGTGCATGCTTCTGCTGCAGGCTGCGGCTACGGGCATGGCGTACATCCTCGCCGTCTGCATCTTGTGGGGAGCCATGGCTACGGCGTTCAACATAGCCTTTCAGGACAACACCATACGCTTTGCGCCGGAGCACGCCACGTCCATCGCCATGTCTATCTTCTCGGGCATCTTCAACCTCGGCATAGGCAGCGGCGCATACATAGGCGGACTGGTGGTGAGCCGACTGTCAATCGGCGATATCGGCTATGCCGGAGGCGCTATCGGCGTCATCGCCACGCTGTATCTCGCGCTGCGCTACTTCCCGAACATGAGACGCAGGGAGGCGGCGGAAACAAAACAAAAGTAAAAAACGAGCGCTTGTTTTCTAACAGCCGTTAATATGTTAAATTGTAGTGTTAAAATGGGATAAAGATGCATGTCAATTTGTCAGATTAACAATTTTTGCGCCTAAATTTGCAACCACGAAAACAGAAACGCTGTTGTTTTAACACCGCTCGACCCACACGAACGGCAATGTGTCAAACCGGGCGACAGCGTTAAGTTAGTCGCAAACGATTAGAAAACAATAACAAACAAGAAAATAAACAGAACTATGAAAAAGTATTCTAAGTATTTTGTTGTGGCAATGAGCGCTCTTGCCTTTGCCTTCTCTACAGGAACATTACTAAAGGTGAACGCTACGCCGGCTACATCGGCTGCCGTGCCTGCCCAGCCCGTCGACTTGACGTACGCAGCTGAGAAGTCGCTGCCGTCGGTGGTGCATATCCTCAGCACAAAGAACTCGAAGGTGCAGACCGTAGAGGTGGAGAGCGACCCGTTCTCCGACTTCTTCTCTGACCCGTTCGGCTTCTTCGGCAACCCGCAGGGCAACGGCGGCAAGCAGAAGCGCAGCGTGCGCACACCGAAGCAGCAGGGATCTGGCTCTGGCGTCATCATCTCTACCGACGGCTACATCGTAACGAACAACCACGTGGTGGCTGACGCCGACGAGCTGACCGTTACGCTCAACGACAACAAGGAATACTCGGCTCGCATCATCGGCACCGACAAGGCGTCTGACCTGGCGCTCATCAAGATCGACGGCAAGAACCTGCCGGCTATCACCATCGCCAACAGCGACGACATCAAGGTGGGCGAATGGGTGCTCGCCGTGGGCAATCCGTTCAACCTTACCAACACCGTTACGGCGGGCATCGTGAGCGCTAAGGCTCGTTCGCTCTATCAGAACGGCGTAGAATCGTTCATACAGACCGACGCCGCTATCAACCCCGGTAACTCGGGCGGCGCACTCGTCAACACTCGCGGTGAGCTTATCGGCATCAACGCCATGCTCTACTCGCAGACTGGTTCGTTCAGCGGCTACGGCTTCGCCATCCCTACCTCTATCATGAACAAGGTGGTAGCCGACCTGAAGCAGTACGGCACCGTGCAGCGCGCACTCATCGGCATTCAGGGTCAGGACGTGAAGAACTATGTTGACGCCAAGAAGGACAAGGGCGAGGACGTAGACCTCGGCACAATGGAGGGCATCTACGTAGCCAAGGTTACTGAGGAGAGTGCGGCTGAAGAGGCTGGCTTGAAGGAAGGCGACGTCATCACAGCTATCGACGGCAAACCGGTGGGCAAGATGGCAGAACTGCAGGAGGTGCTCGCAAAGAAGCGCCCGGGCGACAAGGTTACAGTCACTTATCTGCGCGACAAGAAGAAGGCAACAAAGACCTTGACGCTGAAGAACGAGAAGGGCAACACGCAGGTCGTTAAGAAGGCTGACCTCGACGTGCTCGGCGGCAACTTCCGCGCCATTACAGACGCCCAGAAGGAGCAGCTGAACATCGGCTACGGTCTGGAGGTGCTGAAGGTGAACGCTGGCAAGCTGAAGAACGCCGGCATCACAAAGGGATTCATCATACAGCGCGTAAACGACAACGCCGTGAAGACTATCGAAGATCTGCAGAACGCCGTGAAGGACGCTTCTACAAGCAAAGACCCAGTGCTCTACATCCAGGGCGTTTATCCTACCGGCAAGAAGGCTTACTTCGCAGTGCCGCTTGAGGACTAAACAACAGGAGCCTACGACATTAGCTTTCCGCTACGCGCCGCTGACTTTCAGTTCCTGCCGTAGGCACCGCAAAACGACACTACAGATTGTCATGCCTACGACAGGAATGCCGCAGGCTCATAAGATACAAAGCGGAGGCCCTAAAGACCTCCGCTTTTTTGTTGTCAAATTGGCATCGGACGGCGAACGGAATCCGATCGGACGGCGGACGGAATCTGATCGGGCGGCGGACGGAATCTGATCGGGCGGCGGACGGAATCCGATCGGGCGGCGGACGATGCACGACGAAAAACAACGGCAACAACATTGGTTTTACCGAACAACAATAAAAATAAATAGATTAAAATTTGCGACAACCAATAGAAATAACTAAATTTGCAGAATGATGCGTGTATAACGCACCTACCCTTTTAACAATAAAATAATATCAAAAAAAGCAACACTTAATGAGACAACTTAAAATAACCAAATCGATTACAAATCGAGAGAACGCCTCACTCGATAAGTATCTTCAGGAGATTGGCCACGAAGAGCTGATTTCCGCAGAAGAGGAAGTGGAGCTCGCCCACCGCATAAAGAACGGCGACCGCAAGGCTCTTGAGAAGCTGACAAAGGCGAATCTGCGTTTTGTTGTCTCTGTTGCAAAGCAATACCAGAACCAGGGTCTCTCGCTGCCCGACCTCATCAACGAGGGCAACATCGGACTGCTGAAGGCTGCCGAGAAGTTCGACGAGACACGCGGCTTCAAGTTCATCTCGTACGCCGTATGGTGGATCAGACAGAGCATACTGCAGGCCATTGCAGAGCAGAGTCGCGTGGTGCGTCTGCCGCTCAACCAGGTGGGCAGCGTGAACAAGATAAAGCGCATACTGAACAAGTTTGAGCAGGAGAACGAACGCCGACCCAGCATCGACGAGATAGCCGAAAAGACCGACATGCCGCACGAGAAGATTGAGGACGTGCTGAAGGTGGACACACGACAGGTGAGCGTAGACGCTCCGATGACCGAGAGCGACGGAGCAAGCATGCTCGACTTCATGCCGAGCGAGAACGAACCGTCTACCGACAACCAGCTCGTGATGGAGTCGATGCGCGAGGAGATTGCGCTGGCACTCTCCGTGCTCAACGAGCGCGAACGCAACGTGATAGAGGCGTTCTACGGCATCAACCAGCCCGAATGCACGATGGAGGAAATCGGCAACAAGTACGGACTCACACGCGAACGTGTACGCCAGATAAGAGAAAAGGCTATACGCAAGCTGAAACAGAATACAAAGAACAAGCTGCTCAAGGCTTACCTGGGCAGATAAAGCAGCGCGCAACCACAACGGACAGCCCGCTGAAACAACTGAAAACAAGGAAAGAAATGAAAATTCGCACATTACTGGCATTGGCACTGCTGCTCATGCCGTCGCTTATGTTCGCACTGCAGAAGCAGGAGCGACTCTACGTCTACGGTGTAGCCACATCGTTCAACGACTCTACGGTGTACATCACAGAGATTCAGCAGCTCGATTCGGCTTGGGTAGACACCAAGACGGGCTTTCTCTACAGCCGCAACAACTACTCGTTCCAGTTGCGCGACCATCTGAAGGCTAACGGATTCGCCAACCCCACCTGCGTAACCTACTTCGCAAAGACACGCAAGGAGATAGAGAAGAAATACGTGGCTATAAAGAAGCGCTACGCAACAAGAGGACACTACAACGTGAAGTACGTCACAAAGAACGACTTTACATACAGCTGTCTCACGCCAGACGACAGCGAGCGTGCCGATTTGCAGACAAAGAAGTCGAAGAAGAAATAATGGATATCATAGCAGACTATTGCATAGCAGAACATAACGTGAGGGTTGTCTTTGCCGAAAACGGAAAGAACAACACCGAACTGTTACCGTCGTTCGAGCCTTTCAGAAAGGAAGGCTCAAACGACGATTTTCTTTTTACGCTGCGCGTGGACGACACGCTGCCCCCCGTGGCTAAGGACCGCCGCGAGCGCATCGACACGTTCGAGACGGGCAACGGCGACACCATCGTAGACCTCCTTGACAACGGCGGCTACCAGTATATCGTGAAGGACATACAAGGACGCAGCTGCTGTCTGCTGCAGACCAACAAGGACTTCAGCGAGGGCGTTTGCGCGCTGAACGGCGACTTACGTATGCGCCAGTTCGGACTGAACAACGCGCTGATGATGCTCTACGCCTTCCGCGGCAGCTTCTTCGACACGTTGCTCATACACGCTTCGCTCGTGAGAAACGGCGGCTACGGCTATGCGTTCACCGCAAAGAGCGGCACGGGCAAGAGCACGCACACGCAGCTCTGGCTCGACAACATACCGGGATCGGACCTGATGAACGACGACAACCCCGTGGTGCGCGTCATCGACGGCAAGGCGTATATCTACGGCAGTCCGTGGAGCGGCAAGACGCCGTGCTACCGCAACATAAAGGCGCCGCTCGGAGCCTTAACGCAGATAGTGCGCGCGAAGGAGAACCGCGTGGAGCGTCTGGCACCTACAAAGGCGTTCACATACATTCTGCCTGCCTGCTCTACGATGAAGTGGGACAAGGTGGTGTTCCGCAACACATACAACACCGTGATACGACTCATTGAGGCTGCACAGTATATCTATGCGCTGCATTGTCTGCCCGACAAGGAGGCAGCGGAGGTGAGCTTCAAGACGCTGACAGCACCCCATCAGTAAAATCACAACACATCTCACCACCTCAACATGAAAAAAGAAATAAGACAGTTCGACAACGCGCAACTGATTCCGCACTTCGTGGAGATGATAAACCAAGGGCACACCGTCACCTTCAAACTGAAAGGCTTCAGCATGCGCCCGTTCCTCGAAGACGAACGCGACAAAGCGATACTCGGCAAGCACACCACCGTGCGTTGCGGCGACGCTGTGCTGGCAGAGATAAGTCCGAAGACGTACGTGCTGCACCGCATCGTAGGCATCGACGGCGACAAGGTGACGCTGCGCGGCGACGGCAATCTCGGCACCGAGGAGTGTACGCTGGCAGACATACGCGGCATCGCCCTGGCGTTCTACCGCAAAGGACGCAGCACGCCCGACTACACCTCAGGACGCAAATGGCGCATCTATTCGGCTATCTGGACCCGACTGCTGCCCATACGCCGCTACCTGCTGTACATATATAGAAAAATAAACAGGTTAGAAAGGTAGAAAGTAAAAGAGTAAAAAGGTAAAAGAGTAAAAAAGTAAAAAGGTAAAAAGAATTAGCTAAGGCTTAGAAAGACCTAAAAAGGCTTAGAAAGGCCTAAAAAGGCCTGGCTCAGCTTAATAACACCAAGAAATATGAAGATAAAGAAAGGTTTCGTCCTGAAGGACATTTGCGGCGAGAGCATTATCGTTGCAGAAGGCAAAGAGAACATCGACTTCACAAAGATTATCAGCATGAACGAGAGTTCGGCTTTCCTCTGGGAGAGCGTTAAGGACAAGGAATTCGACGCCGAGACGCTGAAACGTCTGCTTTGCGAGGAATACGACGTCGACGACGCCACGGCAGAGAACGACGCAAAGGCATTGCTCGACAGCTGGATAAAGCAGAAATAGTTGAGTAAACAAAACACGCAAAAACGGCATATCCCCAAAACAAGGATATGCCGTTTTTGCATTTTTAAAAGTCTTAGTATTTCAAGACCTTGGCAGCCACACGCTTGAACTGCGGCATTGCCTTTCCTATGGATGCACCGATGTAAGTAGGGTCGCAAACTATGTATTTCTTTCCCTCTACGGTGACGAAATCGCCCGACACATTCTCGTTGAAGCATACCGCTGTGGCGATATGATTAGGATAATCGAGCAACACGACATCGAGCTTCAGCAGGTTGCGCACCAGATATGAATAGAGCACCGCACGATCCTCGCAGTCGCAGTAGGGATAGTAGAATAGTTCCTCTACGAAGAACGGTTTCTCATAGCCGAACTGTTCTTGATCGGTGGCGTACTTGAAGCCGGTCTGCACGAAGTTGATGAGCAGATTGGCAGCTTCGGTCTCGCTCTTGCCTTCAACGATCGGAGCAAGCGACGAAAGCAATCTGTCGGCAACAGCCGGGTTCACCTTCGCATTCACATACACGCTATAGTCGCACTGCGGCATGCTCTTGTAGAACAGCATCAGCGACTTGGGAACGTCGACAGATACCGCCACTGTGCCCGCACCATTCTTGTGTACGGAGTTGACCATTCCAGAATTGAACAGCGGAGCGTTAGTTATCTGCATGTCGATGTTGCTCTTTGCCTTCGGCGAATCCTCCTGACACATATAGAACTGGCAAGTCTCGTCGCTTGTAAGGTTGTAATAGTTGAGTCCGTCCTTAGTGAAATAAGGACGGCCATACATCTTACAGTCGGTCGCTACGAAGAGAAGCATCTGGTCGCGGTCGGCACGGCGCGCCATCTTCGACTTATATCCAAGCTCGTTGAGCAGGAACTGCTGCATTACAACAGACGCATGTGCGTCGGCACAAAGGGCATTAGACACGTCGCGAACAAAGAGGAACACACCCCAATCGTTGAGCTTGAGGTCTTTCTTCAGCTGACGACAGTCGGCAAGCAACGGCTTGTAGTCGGCCTTGCACATCGCCTCGTAAGCATCGGCAACAGCCTTCTCGCGCATATTGCCTATAGAGCATACGCCCTTCAGCGACTTGTCTACGTAAATTCTCTGTCCGCAGTAGTTAATCATCTGCTTCTCTGACGACTCCTTATAGAGTGCGCTTGTAGGTGCAGAAGGCTTAGCGGTCGGCACCGGCACCACTGCTGGAGGAGTTGTTGGAGATGTCGGGGTTGCTGGCTTGACTGCAGGAGTCGTAGGCTTGGCAGTAGGACTTGCAGGCTTAGCTGTTGGAGTGGCAGGCTTGAGAGCTGGAGTCGTAGGCTTAGCTGTCGGAGTCGCAGGCTTGGTAGCTGGAGTAGCAGGCTTAACTGTTGGAGTCGCAGGCTTGAGAGCTGGAGTCAGAGGCTTAGCTGTCGGAGTTGCAGGCTTGGTAGCTGGAGTCGCAGGCTTAGACTGCGGCTTTTCAAAGCCAACCTTCTCGCCGTCATTAATCTTGCCCTGCGGTCGCTGCTTGCTCTCGCCGGTAGACTGTCCGAGGATGTCCTCGATATCAAGTTCCACAGGTGGCGCCACCGGGTCCTTCTTCTCGTCGTATACGACCGGCTTCACAGGCTCCGGTTTGGTGCGCTTCTCCACCGGTTTCTTTGCCTCAAACTCCTTCCAAGGATTGCGCAGGAAACTGATGAACTGCTTGTTAGCATCGTCAATGAACTTGTCGAACGACTGCACCTCAGTCTTTATGAAGTTGTCGAAATCGTCGTCTACAACTTGTGCCTGAGTCCCCATACAACACGTTGCACCTAAAGCAAATAATATCAATCTTTTCATTTGTACGGGTTTCGTTTAGTTAATCATTGCCTAAAAAATCCGAAGAAGAGCAGACGAGTCTACCCTTCCCCGGATTGGATAAAACATCTCTAAGAAATTACTCGTCTGCCGGTACCGGCTCACCGATGAACTCCTCAACCTGATTTGAGAGGTCGTCGAGGGCTGCTTTCTTCTTTGCTTCTCTTGCAGCCTCCTCGCGAGCCTTCTTAGCAGCAGTCTCGTCGAGAGTCATGTAAACCTGGAACTCCTTAACGCCGCCCTTCTCGCGAACGAGCATGAAGTGAACCTTAACAAGACCAGAAATCTTTGTGTTGACGCCCGACTCGTAAGCAGCACCGAACTTGTCGATCTCCATACCCGACTGTTCGCTTGCGTCAGCAGACATGATGCTCTTCATCTTACCTACGACCTGAGCCTTTGCACGGCTTGCATAACTTGTGATGCCGTTCATCATGGCGTTATCGCGACCTATCTTCGGGTTCTTGCCTACAGCAAGACCTGTGAGCACGAGGTGGTTGTCAGGGTCAGCCTCAACGTATGTGCGATACTTTGTCAATGCGTACTCCATTGTAGAAGCTGTGGCATACAATGACCAACCTGCCTTCTTCCACTCTTTGCAGGTCTTCTTTACATCCTTTGCCAACGCTTTCGACTGAGCAAAAGCTACTGATGTGCCGCAGAACACAAGGGCTATAGCCAGTAATACATTAAAAATTCTCTGTTTCATAATAGTTCAGTTTAAATAATTATTAATTATTTTTGTTTAATTCTTTCACTCTTCAAATCTCTTGGTCTAAACTTTATTAAGACTAAATCTGAAACATTTTCAGACTAAGGTTTAGAACCCGAAAACCAGTCTACTCCCAATTTGTAGAATACTGCAACGCGACCTTGATAGGTTCGATAGCTCCGGTGTTGGGGTTTACGACCGTGAGCGTGCCGTTAACGAATGCGAAGTCGCCCTTTTTCACCTTACGCAGCGAGCAATCGCCCTTCGCCAGCATCTTTATCTGGATGAGTCCTTTTGTAGAATAGACGGCGTCTGCATTGTCGAAGATAAGCGGAACAGCGAGGTCGGGCACATTAAGTTCAAGACTCTTCACCGCAAACTTGCTGCCATTGCGGTTGTTGACAGTAAGGCGCACGGTGATGTCGGTCACTTCACGTGCTGCTGCGTCAACCATTGCGGCTGTCAGCATTACCTTTCCTTCAGGAACAAGCGAAAGCCTTTGGTCGGCATTGCCTGCGCCGGCTTCAGCCAGCGAGAACTTATGCGAAAGACGCTTACCGTCGAGGCGCAACTGCACATTGATGAAGTTTTCTTCGTCCTCAATACAGTCGCTATCGTCGTATGTGATGACGAACTTGCCGTCGGCTGTAGGACGCACATTGAGCTGCGAAGCACAGTTCGACTTCAGTGTGGGCACCGTAGACACCTTGACAGGCATGCCCTTCAACAGTAGCTGGCAGTGGTATTCGCCATGCTTAACGAACTCTCCAGTGAGGCTGAGCGCATCATAAAGCTGACGATAGCGCTTCTTCAAGCCGTCAACCTGCTCCAAACGCACATCATCAAAGAAGTAAGCCTTAAGAGCGTCGAGCTCGGTGATGGCAGTCTTGATGTCTTCAACCGCTTCTATATTGTTCAACTTCTGTTCCAGCTGTTCGTACTTGGCAGTCATCTCCTTGTCGAGAGCCTCAAACTCAGCCTGAAGCGTGAGTTGCTCGCTGCGCGAGTAAGGATAGAGCACCGAATACTCGTAATAACCCTTGCCGGTCTTCTTGTTGAGCATACGCTGCCAATAGATGCCTGCAATCTTGTTTGGCGAAATGCCCTTGAGGAAAGGCAGATTAGCCGACTTTATCTTTGAAAGACGTGTGAACTCGTCGCGCGAATCGACGCTGCCGTTCTCCACAACCTCGCTCGACTCGTTGCGCTGCGACACACTGACATTGCTTGCCACCGAGAGAATGATGCGTTCTGTCACCTCCGTCATCGCTTTCACCTGAGCGTCGGCAAGAGAACTGGCAGTGACTGTAACTACAAACGCTCCATCGTTGGCTTGGTTAAGCCATTCGGGAGTCTTCTTTGCGCTACGCTCCACCACCTTGTCCTGTGCCAATGTCATGCAACACACAGCAAGAAGCAGACACAAAGCCAATGACATTCTTTTCATAATATACTTAATTATTACCAGTTAACCTTCAAGTTGCGAATCTCCACTACACCATCGCGCACTTTGAGCTTCAGATAAGACACAGTCTCCATAGGATGATCGTAGTTGATGATGTAGAAATCGTGCTTCAGCTTGACGCGTGCTGGCATGCTCACCCATTCGTATGACGAATCGTTAGAGGTAACAGCCATATTTTCACGAGTGAGTTCGCGTCCATTGTCGTCAATCACTACGTTCATTGCGATGTCGCCGTTAGAGATATTCGCATTATTATTGACGTATTCGGCCTTTATGGTGATGCGTTTCTGCGTAGAATTGCCCGTGCAACTGAGAATGCGGAAGTCGAGGTCGTTCTTAGAGATGGTTATCTCGCACTCTGGAGCGGCAGGAGCTGACGCCGGAACGGGTTTCTCCACAACCTTCTCCACTACAACAGGCTTCTCCACAATCTTCTCCACCACAACAGGCTTCTCTACAACTTTTTCCACAACAACCGGTTTCTCTACGACCTTCTCCACAACCTTCTCTACAACGACCGGCTCTGGAGTGTTGTCCATATTCTCAAGAATCTGCTTCTGCAAAGCCGCAGCCTGGTCGTAGCAAGGCACGTTGGCTGTAGCGGCAGACAGATAGCTCACTGCCTCCTGACAATGGTTCTGGTTATAAAGACTCTGAGCCTTCTGCAGAATGAAAGCACAATTGTTAGCGTAATAGTCAGCAATCTTCTTGCGCGCCGTATTGATGAAGCGCGTGAAGGCAGGTGCAGTCACCTTTATGTTCTTCACCATCGAGAGCATAGCCTTCTCCTTATTGCCTACAGCTTCGCCCTGAACCGGAATCGTCACGCTATAATACTCTGCACCGTCGATGATATTCTTGGCGATAAGCACCAGTTCGCCTTGAGCCAAAGACACGTTTCTCACCATGCCACCGTCTGTAGACAGCACTTTGTCGAGAGACAACGACGGCGAAACAGCGAATACGTTGTACACATCGGCTGCAGCCGCACTGTTGCGGTTGAACACCTGATGCAGCTTAAGGTCGAGCGCATCAACAACATCCTCAGACAAGCCCTTTGTCTCCGACTTCAATATGGTGAAGTGTATATCGCTTTGTGCATATCCTACCATTGTAACGAATAGGAATATAATCTGTAAGAATGTCTTTTTCATAAAACACCTTTATATAGAGTTATTGAATCATAATTTCGAGCTTCTGTCCCTGTGCCGTTACAGAAGCCTTATAGCCATCGCCCAACTGAGTCTTGAGGAACTTCTTCAAGTCGCTGCTGAAGTTAGACAACGTGTAAGAGCGTCCGCGCTCTGCATTCCACAACGGGATGTTCACGGTCATGTGTATATACTTATCGGTGTTGTTGCTCATGTCATAGACGCTGTTCTGCGCATGGTTGCGCAACCACTCGTCGAGCACATCCTTGAAGTTGTCGCCGGTAGACGGACAGTCCTGATCGAAGTCCCAATCGTCGATAGTGTTAGAGATTGTCATGTCTACATACACCTCTCTGCCCTGGCTCACCATAGCCTCAAACGATGTCTTTATCTGGTTGAAGAAGTCGGCCTTTATCTTCTTGAAGGCATAGTCGACGAGTTCCGACTCGCTCACATTGCCTTTATAGTATTTTCCGCTGGGGAATGTAGCAGAAGCAAGATTGCCGTTTGTCTGGCTCTCCACAGCGCTTATGCTCAACTGACACTCCATCTGGTTGTTTGCATCTGTAACAACCGCTGCATCAACGGTGACGATGATGTCGCCAGGCAGCTGCTGCACAATCATTGTATTGATGTCCGACTGGCTTTGCGTGCGCATCATCTCGTCTTTCTTCGAGTTGCGCAGTTGCGATACGAAGTTACGAGTCTTGTAACCTTTCTTTGTAAACTCGCCAGTCATCTTGTCGAGAGCATATTTCTTTGCCTCGCTTGCGTCAATGGCTTCAAGCATAGCCTGGAAGTCGGAGCCTTCGCTCGCCTTCAGACCAGGCACAATAACGATAGTAGGGTTGAGCGCCGATGTGCTTTTCTTTGCACTTGCCACGCCCCACGACGGAGATATCGACATGTTGTTATGCTGCAAGTCGGCGATAAGCGACTTCACGTTTATCGAGAGCTGCACCGTGACACGCACCTTATTGCCTACCTTCTTGTCGCCAACGGTCTTTACCTCGCTTGTGATGTAGTTGATGTAGCGCGACTCCGAGAAAAAGCGATAGTCGTAGTCGTTACGCTCCACAGCAACCATAGGCGTGCCGTCCTTCACGCCTTCTATACCAGCATGAAACAGAGTATGAAAAGCCGACTTGGCAGCCAGCAGAGCAGCATCCTTCTTCTTGTCGGCAACGGCTGAAGAACGTACTGTGATTATATTACCGTCCTGCGACACCAATGTAGCATCGGTAGAATAGACTTCTGCATTTATATTTGTACAGAAGAAGAGTCCGAATAAGAGAGATAAGATTATTCTGGTCATAGCTAAAAAAGATAAAATATTTCTGGTTTCGTGCCGATATAAACTAATGACATGGCTCCATTTTTCAATGAAGTCATGCCATTTTTATAAACAAAGTCTAATTAGATCACCTTCTTTGCCTTGTCAAGTAATGACATTTTATGGAACACCTCAACCTCAATCTTCTGCTGAGCGTCCATAGCAGCCTTTATCTCCTTGCCGCCCTTTACAACGTCGCAAAGTGTGAGGTCCTCGCCCTCAACTGCGCTCACCTTAAGCTCGCCGATCTCCTTGCGTGAGTTGCGGCCAGCAACAGTGCGAAGCTCGTAGACCTTGAAACGTGCCTTGCTGCCTACACCATGAGCAGAACCGAGACTGATGTACACCTGCTTAGCTTCATCACCCTTTGTAGCGTTGATTTCAAGGATTGTACCATTGAGTTTGAAAGCCTCATCAACCAAAGCGCGTACAGCCTTGCGTGCGAACTTGGCAACGTCTACTGCAGCAGCGTCTGGTGTATCGCCGGTAGCCATTTCTGCTATGCTCTCGCCATGCTTGAATGTCTTTGAAGCAATAGTTGTGCCGTTCTTAGGATCAACAACCTTCAATGTATAGTTTACTACAGCAGCATACCACTCCGACTTGCCGTCGTCAGAACGCTTGTGGTCTACAGACAACGATGTGATTGTGCCCTGCAACAGATAGTTTGCACCGAGCTGTGTCATCACAGCGAGACGAGAAGCGTCGCCTGCTGCCGACAGCTCGCCATTCTGACGACGTGCTTTCTCTACTCTCAAAGCGTCTTCTGCATCAACATCAGTGATAAGAACGCGATTGGTCTCCTGGATGCCTTCGATCACTTTGCTGCGAAGAGCCTCAGCCCAAGAATCCTTAACGTTAGACGGATGAGCAAAATAATCTATGAATACTGATGACTTGCCTTCAGTCTGCTTCTGTGCAGACACTGTGATTGCTCCACATACGAACAACACTACAAATAAAACACGTAGAAATGATAATTTCATAATAGGTATGTTTAAAGTTATTAATTAGTTATGTCAGTATATATTCGCAATATTTACAACTATTTTATAATAAAAACAAGTATAAGTTAAAATTTTTACTTTCAGACGTTTTAAATTTACGTATTTTAACAATAGCAGCCAAATAATACACAATAACACCCATATTAAAACAATAATATACATCTATTATTATTCAACGGCTAAAAAAAAAAAGGTTGAAAACGCAACATATTATACAATATTGCGTTTTCAACCTTATTATATATATCTAACCCAGAAAGGTCTGACATTATATATATCTAACCCAGAAAAAGGTCAGACATTCTGTATCGGCTTACCGAATTACTCGATAACAACGAGCGGAGAGTCCTCAAGCACGCTCTCGCCAATCTTTACGCAGATAGCAGTAACCTTTCCGTCCTTCTCAGCCTCAAGATTGTTAGCCATCTTCATAGCTTCGAGCACTACGACTACGTCGCCAGCCTTCACCTCGTCGCCTACAGCAACCTTAATTTCGGTTACTACGCCCGGCAGCGGAGCCTTGAGCGCATTGGCTGTGTTCACATTAGCAGCGCTTGCTGTCTCGCCTTCCTCTGCCTCAGCAGCCGGCTGACCGAGCACTACCTTCTTCTTCTCTGGCTCAGCCTCCTGCTCCATCTCGACCTTGAAAGCCTCACCGTTGACAGTTACGTCGGCGATGTTGCCCTCTACGTCCTCAATCTGCACCTTGTATTCCTTGCCGTCGATTGTATATTTAAATTCTTTCATTTCTTTTTATGGTTTTGCTGTTAAACTTAAGAACTTGGCGTTCCACATAGTCTGACGCGGCTGTATGGTGATGAAGCCCGGTTCTTTATCGTGTACGTTGTTGCCCTGATACTCGTATAGAGCCATGGCAATGGCAGCATATATATTCTTGTCCATACCTGTAACCTGTTTACTTGTAACCTTGTCTACTTGTTTACTCGTCTACTTGTCTACTTGTAAAACAAATTACATCGGCATACAACCATGCTTCTTAGCCGGCAACTGCTGGCGCTTTGTAGCGAGCTGTGCCAGACCGCGGCAGATGCGGAAGCGTGTGTTGCGCGGTTCGATAACGTCGTCGATGTAGCCGTAAGAAGCTGCCTCGTACGGGTTGGCGAACTTCTCTGTGTACTCGTCTTCCTTCTCTGCGAGGAATGCCTGAACGTCTTCGCCAGCCTCCTTCTTAGCCTTAGCTTCCTTGCCGCAGAGGATTGCAACGGCACCGCTTGCACCCATAACCGCAATCTCTGAAGACGGCCATGCGAAGTTGAGGTCTGAACGCAGCTGCTTGCAGCCCATAACGATGTGCGAACCGCCGTAGCTCTTGCGCAGAGTGATTGTGATCTTAGGAACGGTAGCCTCGCCGTAAGCGTAGAGCAACTGTGCTCCGTGCTGGATAACGGCGTTGTACTCCTGACCTGTACCCGGCAGGAAGCCCGGCACGTCGACAAGCGACACGATAGGAATGTTGAATGCGTCGCAGAAGCGCACGAAGCGTGCAGCCTTGCGGCTTGCGTTAACGTCGAGAACGCCAGCGTAAGCTGCCGGCTGGTTGGCTACGATACCAACGCTCTGACCGTTGAAGCGTGCGAAACCGATGATGATGTTCTTAGCGAACTTAGGCTGTATCTCGAAGAACTCGCCGTTGTCGGTGATGGCGCCGATAACCTTGTACATATCGTAAGCCTTGTTCGGGTCGTCGGGGATAATCTCGTTGAGAGAGTCTTCCATACGGTTGATCGGGTCGTTACACTCTACGCGCGGAGCCTCTTCTGTATTGTTGCTCGGGATGAACGAGAGCAGGCTCTTAATCATCTCGATAGCCTCTTCCTCGGTCTTTGCAGCGAAGTGTGTAACACCGCTCTTTGTAGCGTGAACCGATGCACCGCCGAGGTGCTCAGCGTCGATATCCTCGCCCGTAACGGTCTTTACAACCTTCGGACCTGTGAGGAACATGTATGAAGTCTGCTCCTTCATGATGATGAAGTCGGTGAGAGCCGGCGAGTAAACTGCACCGCCTGCGCACGGACCCATGATGGCAGAGATCTGCGGGATGACGCCCGAAGCGAGGATGTTGCGCTCGAAGATCTCGCCGTAACCAGCGAGAGCGCAGATGCCTTCCTGAATACGAGCACCGCCCGAGTCGTTCATGCAGATAACCGGTGCGCCCATAGTCATAGCCATGTCCATCACCTTGCAAATCTTCTGCGCCATTGTCTCAGAGAGCGAACCGCCGTTGACGGTGAAGTCCTGAGCATATACGTAAACCAAACGGCCGCCTACTGTAGCGCTACCAGCTACGACACCGTCGCCATAGTAGTGCTTCTTCTCCATACCGAAGTTAGTACAACGATGCTTCTTGAACATGTCGTACTCCTCGAACGAACCTTCGTCGACGAGCATCTCGATGCGCTCGCGTGCTGTGTATTTGCCGCGTGCGTGCTGCTTCTCAATGGCTTTTTCGCCGCCACCGAGACGAGCCTGTTCGCGCTTAGCGACCAGTTCCTTGATTTTTTCTACTTGTTTGCTCATAATTTTATTTTGCTATTTCTTTGTTCTTTCTTTAGTATAAAAATTGCGTACATTCTAATTCAATGTGCAAAATTACGAAAAAAAGAACAAAGAAGGCTATATCATTGATATAAATTTTGTTACTACGTCTATTTCATGCTGTCGTCTACGAACGAGAAGGGCAGCAAGTCTTTAGCCGACTGCAGGCTGTAGACGCCTTTCTTGCCGTAGAGCAGCACGCGTATGGGCTGCTTGTAGCGGTCTTCTACACCGAGTATCACCTGGCGGCATGCTCCGCAGGGGCTTACGGGCTCATCGAGCAGTCCGTTTGCATTGCGCGCTACGATAGCGAGTGTCGAAACGGGCTGGTCGGGATAGTTTGCCTGTGCGGCGAAGAGGGCTGTACGCTCGGCGCACAGACTCGAGGGGAAGGCTGCGTTCTCCTGGTTTGCGCCAGTCACGATGATGCCGTTGGCGAGGCGCAGCGCGGCTCCTACGTAGAAGTTGCTGTACGGGGCGTATGCGCCGTGGGTTGCTTTCAGCGCAAGGTCTACAAGTTCGCGGTCAGCAGTGTTGAGTTCGTCGAGCTGATAGTGCTCAACGCGGATGTGAATGTCAATTTCTTTCATTTTAAGTGTTGAGATGTTGTGGTGGTGAGATGGTGAGATTTGTTGTTGTGATGGTGAACCTTACTCCTGCGGATTCGGTTCTTCGGTCTTTTCCTCCTTGAATTCGTATGCTCCGACGTCGGGTCGCTCGTCGCGCGGCATGGCGTTGCGGTCGGTCTTTGTAGCCGTAGCTGGGTCGGCGCGGTCGATAGCCACCGATGTCTTGGCGAGTCGGAAGTCGTAGTCCTGCTTGTCGCCGTCCACTTTCTTGAAGTGATTGGTGCATACCGAGTCGGCATTCTCCTTCTCCTCGAACACCACGTTCACGAAGTGCGGCTTTTCTTCCTCCTTCGTCACCTCAGGTGTGCGTATCACGCAGTTCTCAAACTGATAGTTGAAGGCGTTAGGCTCTGCGGCATCCTCGCTTGCAGCGTCCTTCACCGGCTTTCCGCCCATCATCTCGTCGGAGCTGTAGCCCGTGATGAGCGTGTTGCGACAGACAAACTGCTGAAGCGGGTGCTTCAGAGCAGAGAAGCTGAGCGCACTGGCGCGGTTTGAGTCGAACGGATAGAACTGTGCCAGCGTGCAGTTGTTCACCAGCACGTCGCCGCCTTCCACGCCGAGGCAGTTGTTGAGCGCATTCGACAGCTGCGAGTTCTCCACCGTCACCTTCGAATTCTCTACATACAGCGCATGTCCCTGACAGTTGTGTATGGTGGAGTTGGTTATGGTGAGCGTCTGCCGAGCCACATCCGACGAGTCGACACGCACGCCGTTGAACGCGCTGTGCAAGTCGGTGAACTCCATCCGGTTGTCGTACGACTTCTCCATGAAGTGTACGCCGTTCCACAGTCCGCTCATGTGGTCGTAAGGCAGATAGTCGAACATATAGTCGAGTCGGTCGCCGCGCAGCGTTACGGGCTGTTCGGCTGTGCCCTTGCATACGAGTCGTCCCTTCACGTCGATGCCCGCTCCGTCGTGGAAGAAGAGCGTAGCGCCCGGCGCTATGGTGAGCGTAGCGCCCTCCTCTACGGTCATCGGTCCGTAGACTACGAGCGGCTTGCCGGCTGTTATGGTGTAGTCGGTCGTGATGGTCTTGTTGCGTGCGAAGTCGGCGTCCCACGACCATGCGTTGAGCACCACCTTCTGCTCCACTCCACTCTCGAGTGCGAACACGAGGCGGTCGTTCAGCTCCTTCGGTGCGCCCCCGTGGTTCACGGCGGTAGTCACCTCTACGAACACACGTATGCTGTCCTTGTTGCGCACCTCTATGTAGTTCGCCTTATAGCCCTGTTCCGGACTCAGATATACGCCGTCTACATTCACGCGGAATCCGTTCTGGTTGCCACCTTCGAGGCGCACCGACGTGCAGCGCAGTCCTTTACCCGAGCGGTTGCTCACCCAGAAGTCGCGCGTCGACGACGGCACGGTAGAGAACACGGTGTCAATGCGCACCGTGTCGGTAGAGAACGTGAGCAGGTTGTTCGGCGATGTTGTGAAATCGTCGATATCGTCGCATGCGCTGAAGCCGAACACGCCCAGCACACACATTATTATATATATATGAATATGTTTCATCGTAATACTTATAACGCAGAAACTGCGGTTTTATTGTATCGACCAGAGCATTTGCTATTGTTTAAGTGCATTAAGAAATGATCTTGCTCCATACAATGGTACATTTGTCATACGTTTCTCTTCACGATAATCACTCATAGAGAAGCGCAAACCGCGCATATCTTGATGTTCAGAAAGCGTTGTCTTGAGCGACTTTGCTTGCAGATTTTCTTCTGCTTTCACCTCTACCGGACAAACCGCAGTGTTTGCCTGAACGACAAAGTCGAGTTCGAGCTGACTGTTGTCCTTGCTGTAATAGAACACTGGCAGATCTGACAACGACTTCATCTGCGAACAGACGAAGTTCTCCGTAAAGTTGCCCTTGCCACTATTGTCAATGTCTGAAAGGAGAAGCATGGCAGGCGGAGTAAGACTCATCGCTCCAAGCAGTCCGCAATCGAGCATAAACAGCTTGAACGCAGAGATTTCTTCATGTATTTTCAATGGCATAGCAAGCGTTGTTACGCGGTTCACCTTATATACCAGCCCTGCATCCAGCAACCACTGTATAGCAAGTTCGTAATCCTTCGCACGTGCACCTTTCTTCACAACTCCGTATATGAACTTGCGGTTTTCCTTAGCAAGTTGCGAAGGAATGGAATGCCACACCTGCCCGATGCGCATCACCTGCTCGGCAGGTGCGTGTTTTGAAATATCCTTCTCGTAGGCTGCAAGTATCTCGTTCTGCACTTCCCTCACCAAGTTGGCGTCATTGGTCTGCACAAATTTGTCTACCGCCTCAGGCATACCGCCCACCAGATAATACTCACGCAGATGCTGTATATAAAGTGTTCGCAATCCTTTCACAAAGTCCCAACGCTGCGCCTGCAGCAAATCTACCATTTGTTTCCTGTTGCGCGCAAGCAGAAATTCCTCGAATGTCATCGGATACATATTTAGCGTATTAACCTTACCTACGGGATACGAATCGCCCTCGTGAAGCGTAAGTCCGAGCAAAGAGCCTGCCACAACAACATGATATTCTGGGGCATCCTCACAGAAATATTTAAGCGATGCCAACCCACGCTTTAGCTCCTGTACCTCATCCATTATGACGAGTGTCTTGCCTGGCAGAATATTCACACCTGTTATTGCACCTATTGTAAATAGTATACGCTCTATATTATAGTCTGGAGTAAAAAGATCACGCACCAACGCATTGTTGTCGCAGTTTATGTATGCCACATTTTCATATTCGCGCCTACCGAACTCTTTCAGAATATAAGTTTTGCCAACTTGTCTCGCTCCAAGCAAAATCAGCGGTTTGCGGTCATTACGGTTCTTCCATCTGACTAAATCGCCCATTATAAATCTTTCCATAACAATCAGCATTTTATCTACATGGTGCAAAGATACTGATAATCAGCGACAAAAACAAGTTTTTTACACTTTTATGAGCCACTTTTCTAAAATTTAATACACTTTTATGAGTCACTTTTCTATGAATCAACACACTTTTATGAGCTACATTTCAATATACTACCACACTTTTACGGGCGACTTTTTACCAATACGAGCACAAAAAAGCGGTTGCACGTGCCCGAAGGCTCATGCAACCGCTTTTTATATATCGTTTTATTACTATTGTCTGAGCAAGCTCACTTTTATTTAGTGAGGTTGATCTTGTTGTTTACATTTACAGCCTCTGCAACGGCTGCACAACAAATTGCGAAGATAAATCCGAAAATCATCATAATCTTAATCCTTTCTTTAATTTTTAATTGTTATCCTTACTTGTGTTTTTCTGTGTTTCCCATTTATACCTCTTTTCATAACCGTGCCCGAAGGCAGTAAGTTACTTCTTGAGGCTGATTTTGTTGTTGACCTTTATCAGTTCAGCTATCGCTGCACAACAAATCGCAAAAATAAAACTGAAAATAACCATAATGTTACCCTTTCTTTAATTTTTACTTTGTTATCCCTAATTACCTATTCTCTTTTCTTGCCTTGCGGCAAACGTCAGCCACGCTTCCAGCGTAACCTCGTTCGTTATTTACTGATGCAAAGTTAATGCCTTTTGTGTACGCACACAAGCATTCTTTAGTTTATTTTCTTCCTTGTCTTATATTTTTGATGTTAGTCAAGTAGTTGTCGTAAATTTGCATTTCTGCGACACGTTTGCAATATTTATGTAACCGAAAATGGCAGAGTTCGTAGTGAAAAAGTGGCAGTTTGGCAGGTTTTTGGCTGCCAAAAACACGGAAAAAGCCGCTTTTTACGTATCCAAACCCACATTATACGTGTCCAAGCCCACGTTTTACGTATCCAAAGCCACAAGCAAGCGCATTACCGCGAACAGGTAACACGATTACCGCGGTGCAAAAACAACATTACCGCAGCGCGGGTATGATGTGCCCACGCTGCGGTAATCTATAAGAACTATGATGTCAATAATATCTTAGTCCTCCGAAATGCGTTTGAAAAGACAAGAAAGCAAATATATGCAACAGTTCAACATTGACAGATACTTCAATCTGCTACGTTAGAACAATGCCACACTTGAACTGGAGTCTGCTATTCAGCAGTATCAGCGTGCAGAAGCCAAATTAGGTGGTGCTGTGACTACTATCAGCAAAAAGGTTGATACCATCAATCATCACATAGACAAAGTCTTGGAAAATGCGCCAACACAATTAAAGGTGTCTGTAAATGTCAATGATGCTGACTGGCAGAAAATTCAAGAACTGTTTGCCAAAGAACGTCAATGGATGACCTCACAGATGCAGATACATATCCGTGAGGTCAATTCCATGTTTGCTGATGAACGGAAAAAAGTCCGTGAACGCTACAAAGAATATGATGGTTGCTACCTCGGTCACTATGCCCAATGGTTCTTTTGGTTTTTCTTCACAATTGGTATCTTTGTGGTTGCAGGAGGTGTTGGAATGATAATTGCACAGAACTATATATGAGATAGACGAGTTACTGCCTAACATTAAGTTTGCACTTAAAATTAGGCAACTACTATTATTATCTCGATAACCAATCAACCAATTTAATTACCTTCTTCGTGCCATAATGATAAGAATGATGCTGAGCAAGAGATACATTATCGAAACCATTAACGACATTCTGAAGAATACGGCACAGATTGTACACTCACGCCATAGATCTGTAAGCAACTTTATCATGAACCTTATTTCAGCATTGGGAGCATATTGTTTCTTTGACAACAAGCCAAAGGCATTGCAAGGATACTGCATCGAAGACACCAAACAGCTGTCACTATTCTAAGGGCAAAACAACTTCTTTCAACCTTCTGTTATTACCCACTCTTAATGGTATGGGGAGGTGGCGTATTCACGCTGCATTTATATTGTATAAAACACTCGGTTATCCCGAACTGGGGTATATCTTATCGACATAGCTCATACGCCTTAGCGTCTGAAGCCTTCCGCTCTTTGCAGAGTCTGCTAACAACTTTTTGTATTCATCTATGGTGATGTATGGATGACTTGATGCCATCTCTGCTATATGCTTGAACTCTGTTCGGTAGAGATAGGCATTGTCTTTACTCGTTTGCTCCTCAATATACTTAAGCAACGGCTTAATGTCAGAGCCCGCTATATCTTTTATATTCATAGGCGTAGTAGTATTACGCCTGCAAAAATAAAAATTTAATGCGAACTTTTATCGCCTGATTGGCTAATAACCATTAGCATCGGCGGCAAAAAGTTCGCATTAAATAAAAGTTCGCATAACACACCACCGTACGTGCGGTTCCGCATACGGCGGTTCCTATTTTGGATACCATTCGAGATACGCATCCATTAAAGTAGCATACCCTGCCGCCGCTCTCCTTCAGTAAACGCTGGCTGCGCCAGTCAGAATGCCAGCTTTGCAGGTGGGGAGAAGCATAATACCCCTAACTTGTCAGTTAAGTAGCAAAGAATGCCACACCGTTAATTGATAACAGCTGATGCCAAAGTCCATAAACAGACCCTGATGGATATATTCTTGTATTCATTGTTATATTGTGTATCTATTTTCGGCCGCAATGATTGTTCAAACGAGAGCAAAGCCGAGCTTGCTTGAGCAATGTAGAGTGTAGCCAATCTTCACATTTTCTCGTTTGCAAAGGTACGGCAATAATCTCTGCAACACAGTTGCAGAGATTGCTTCAGCACTTGTATTCGGACAAAAGGTGAAAAGCCTTTTCACCTCTTGTCTTTAATAAACCGTAAAGACTGAATAAACGTAGCGTTTTTCCTTGCCATTTATTTCTATCTCCCTGCCCAAGCGGTATTCGCCAGGAGAGAAATCTTTCTCGTAGTCCTCGCTTCGCAGAGGAATATTTATGTCATAGCTTCCGCCGTTGCCAATATTCACCGCCAACAGGGTGACTGAATACAACGCTCCGCCCTTGCTCCTTTCCCTGTGTTCAAAGGGTATCCAATTTTCGCCAATCTTTTTCTCAACAACCCTTTTGCCTTTTAGCGAAATTGATGAACACTTAGTGTTGTTGACAATCTTGGCAGACACAATGGTGTCAACGGGTGCCTTGAAACGATTTGCAGACAATTCCATCATGATGCTGTCACCGCTATCGCTGTGCAAACTGTCACTCAGAGCCACCGCAACGGAATCGTTGCCGTTTGAGCCAGTGGCTTGTGTGGAGCATCCTGTAAAAGAGCTACATATGGACAATGTTAATATACATATCAGATTTCTCATACGTTCAATACCTTTTAAGATTCAATGCTTTCAAAACGTTATCCGCCTTAGAGTAGATGAGATAGTTCTTTCCCATTTTCTCAGGGTATCCATATACGACACCGACTGTCAAGCGTGTATTATACTTCGATATATAGGTGTATACAATTCCACCGCTATCTCCTCCATCTGCGGTACATTTCACAAGTGTCATATCAGAGAATGTCGCCGTTTTGTCTCCAGACAGAACAGTACAATCTATATCCTGTATATAACCACCTGTGCGTTTCGTTGTTGCGCCATATTTGTTCACGTATGTCCCTTCTCCTGGTTTGTTTGTCGTCGTCGATAGAACACTGCTTGAACTGCCACCAATATAATTGTTGATGTTGAATTCATCCAAATAGCCGCATGGAATAAAAGAAGCTTCGGCATTTCCTGTTGAGACAATTCGGGAAGAACAAATGCCAAAAGGATTGAAATCTTTATCATAACAGTATTGCCCAACGCTGACCACATGCCCTGCGGTCACTAATCCACAACGTTTTTGTCCAGAAGTCTCTTGGGCGCGAAATGCGAATGTGCCGTAGATAGGTTTATCACCTGACATTGAAATAAGACACGTATCACCTGCGCCAATAGGAAATTTAGATATTGTAGCCAATGTTGTGTAAGAGCGCGTATTAACAAGCTGTGTGGAAAGGCAAGGATTATCTGTATTGATTTTTCCCATGTTTGTGAACACTACAGCAGGGTTATCGTAAAAATTTTTAAACTCCTTTATTCTTGATTGAGAACAATCGGCAAGATAAACTACAACAGCGTTGTTTTTCTGACTGATACCGATGGCTGTTAAGTTACTTTTCAAACTTGTGCTCATTTCAGCATATTTTGAATACAGATGTGACTTTATATTTTTCAACTCTTGCAATGAATACACACATCGTTTAAATTTCAACAGAGAACTATTTACGAGGGATTTTATCCTGTTAACACCACTAACGGAATCCCCCTTTATTGAAATGGTCAAAAATCCATCTTTTTCGATGAAAGAACCACCATAGTAGTCTGGATAGCTGTCCTCACCATCCACAGATCTCGTGGCAACCTTAATTTTTGCAAGCAAACTGGCGTTTATCTCGTTAGCTTCTTCCTGACAGTCGGAAGGCACTTCTTGAAGTAAAACGTAAGATTGATTTTGACTTTCATCTATAGCCGTTACGTCTGTATAGTTATCAGAACTGTCAAAATCATCATCCTTATTGCAACCAACGATTGTAATAACGCCCCAACACAAACAAAAATAAAATATAAATTTCTTCATACGCATAATATTTAAGGATTTCTATAAAATATTACAAATTTAAGAACATAAACAGTTCGCTGTTTGTTTTATTAACCATAATTAACAAGTTTAACATTACAGGTAACTATTCAGCGAATGCCATAGCATAGCTGTCCGTGCTCCCCCAAAGGGCA
>ERZ1024483.120-NODE-120-length-25594-cov-11.107522_pt1 | contig 25594 bp, 29 predicted proteins | sample MGYA00520799_ERZ1024483 | MGnify/ENA primary metagenome ERZ1024483 (study PRJEB33242, sample SAMEA3444315) | Homo sapiens | biome: Host associated; feature: Gastrointestinal tract; material: Stool | place: Uganda | collected 2011-01-01 ...
ATTTAAGTGAATATGATTTGATTTTCTTAGGTGGTGGTGCAGATAAGGAACAAATTAGTTTGATTCCGGATTTATTATCGCGTAAGGAAAATATTAAAAAGGCCATGGATGAAAAGACGTTTGTGCTTTTGATTTGTGGTGGATATCAATTGTTTGGACAATATTATATTGCGGCTAATAATGAAAAGATTTCAGGTTTACAGTTCTATGATTATTATACGGATACAGGTAAAGCTGGTAGTCGTTGTATTGGAAATGTAGTGATTGATGCCGATTTGGATGGTTTGAAAACGCGTATTGTTGGTTTTGAGAATCATGGAGGTCAAACATTGAATGTGACACATCCTTTAGGAAAAGTAGTTAAGGGGTATGGTAATAGTTTTGGTGCAGGCTTTGAAGGTTTCTATGATGGTATAATCTTAGGAACATATTTACATGGTCCATTGCTTCCTAAAAATCCTGAGGTTGCGGATTTTGTGATTTCAAAAGCAATACAAAAAAGAAATCCGGATTTTAAATATAGTGATTTAAAACCTTTGGAAGATAAATTTGAACAGATGGCTCGTGAGGCTGTGTTTAAAAAATTAGAATTATAAAAAAAAGATGTCATTTGACATCTAAAAACATAGTACATAAGGGGTTTATTATAATTTTTGACTCGAACGATAATTGCGTACTATGTTTTTTAACACTCACTCCTTTCATGGTTTTAGTATATGAGTTATATTGACATTATTAATGTCAAATATGTGAGGAATAGTATGAAAAAATTTATTTTATCCATTGTCGTTATTCTTTCAACTTTAATTACGCCAATATCCGCTTATGAATTGGACGATATTCCAGAATATAATGGAATGCCTTATGTAAAGATTCATGATAATGAGCCTCAATTTAATTCGAGTGATATGAATAAAAAGAGTTTTGAATCATATTCGAATTTGGATGATTTAGATCGTCCACAAGTCGCATATGCGAATATATCAAGAGATTTAATGCCAAACACAAAGCGTGGCAGTATTGGTACTGTAAAGCCGGCAGGATGGCATACCATTCGTTATAAGGGTATTGATGGAAAGTATTTATATAATCGTTGTCATTTGATTGGATATCAATTGACGGGTGAGAATGCGAATCGCAAAAACTTAATTACGGGTACACGGTACTTAAATGTAGAGGGTATGCTTCCTTTTGAAAATGAGGTGTCTGATTATATAAAAAAGACAAATCATCACGTATTATATCGAGTTACACCTATATATGATGGTGATAATTTGATTGCGAGTGGCGTCCAAATGGAGGCTTATTCTATTGAAGATAAAGGTCAGGGCATATCGTTTAATGTATATTGTTACAATGTGCAGCCAGGTATTGAAATTGATTATAAAACGGGCGATTCGAGTCGCTCGAAAGAGAATATTATAAAGGAATATAAGGCAAGTGAAGAAAATATGACGTATGTTTTAAATGTAAATACGCATAAGTTTCATAAGCCTACTTGTTCAAGTGTGAAAAGAATGAAGGCTTCAAATAAAATTGAAACAAAGGATTCTAGAGATGTTTTGATCAGCCAAGGCTATTTGCCTTGTAAAAACTGTAATCCATAGGAGAATTAACATGAAAAAAATTATAAGTCTAATATGCGTATGTGTTTTATCTTTATCTTTATTTGGTTGTTCAAAGCCAGAAAATCATGTGGATCTTGCTTCAAATGTATCTTGTAAATTATTGGATGTTTTAACTGTGACAAATGATACGGATAATTCAACGTACTATTATTATTTGGCAAGTATAAAAAATAAAGGTAAAAAGACGTTTAATACACAAGAGCTTTATTATACAGTTACGGATAATAATGAAAAAGATATTAGTGTCATTGATAAATATCAATCTACGCCTACGTATGCGATTACTAAAGGACAGAGCACTTATATTTATGGTTATATTGGTTTTCCAAATAATGATCAGAAAAATTTGGGTTTATCTTTCAACAACAAAAAGCAATTTTTACCTTTCAAAGCTATTGATATTCGAAAAGCAAGTGATAAAAATGTAAAGGATTCGAAGGAAAAGAAATATGTTTTCTTTGAGGATGATACTTTAAAAATTAGTGTGGATGGTTCTAAAGCAAAATATGTATATGAGAATAATGAAACGGTATTAAAAAATATTAAAATTCGTTATGAAAATAAAACGGATAGTCGTATCACAGTTCCTTATATTACGCCTAGTGCTACTTTAGAGGGTATTGATTTGAGTGGTAAGGGTGAATTTTCAAGTATGGAAGAGATTCAAAAACATGATTTCACAACGAATGGAATGGCACCTAAAACACAGAGTTTTAAGGCTAAAGTAACGGGTTATATGTTGTATTTCTTGGATAGTAAACAGACAATCAATGCAGAAATTGAATTTCATTTTGACGATGCAGCGCCTGATTTTACGGATAAGAGTACAAAACCTTTTGTGGTCAATATGAATTCGAAGGCTTTTGGAAAATCGAATACATTTAAGATTGGACTTGAATAAGTCCTTTTCTTTTTAGTTCACATTGTTGTATAATTTTTTGCGGTGATGATTATGAAAGAAATGAAAGGATTAGTTCTTGAAGGCGGAGGCTTTCGAGGTATGTATACTTGTGGTGTTATAGATGTATTCATGGAAAATGACATTTGTTTCGATGAAGTAGTAGGAGTTAGTGCGGGTGCTGCATTTGGTTGTAACATCAAGTCAAAACAGATTGGTAGAGCGCTTCGCTATAACAAACGTTTTTGTAGAGATCCAAGATATTCTGGATTAAAGAGTTTTATTAAAACCGGTGACTTATATAACAAAGACTTTGCGTACGGGATAGTACCAACGATATTAGATCCGTTTGATACAAAGACATTTAGAGAAAATCCATTAAAATTTACTTTAGTATGTACGGATATTCATACGGGAAAACCGGTATATCATGAAATTAAGAATGGAGATGCGACAGATATTGAGTGGATTCGTGCATCTGCATCGATTCCGATTGTTTCTAAACCAGTAAAACTAGATGGTTATGAATTATTAGATGGTGGTGTAAGCGATTCGATTCCAGTTGATTGGATGTTAGAAAAATCAGATAAAACTGTAGTCATATTAACTCGAGATAAAACGTATCGTAAAAAACCAATGAAATATATCAATCTCTTAAAAAAGGCTTTTAAGGAATATCCAAATCTTCAACATGCATTAGAAAATAGACATATTGTATATAATGAAACATTGGATCGAATAGAACAATTGGAAAGGGAAGGTAGAATATTTGTGATTCGACCATCTAAACCGATTGCGTGTGCCATGATTGAAAAGGATCCTAATCATCTACAAGAAATTTATGATATTGGAAGACGTGATGCACTTAGTTATTTAGAGAATTTAAAAAAATATTTGTGAAGTGTTTCACATATTCAATTGTGATATACTTTAAAAAATATTTAGGAGTGATGATTATGAACATTTTTAAAAAGCCAGGACGCATTCTATTAATAATTATGATTGTATTAGCTGTGGTATGTCCGTATCGTGTTCATATGTATAAAACCAAGATTGAAGAAATTCAATCTGGTAAACTTAAAATTGCAGATATGCCGTATGCTGCATCAGATCTTCATCCATATTCAGCTTATTTGATGGCAATACCATATATGATTATCGAGGTTGCGTTAGGTTCTTTATATTATGTAAGAACTAGAGATTAACAAGACTCTCTGATTTGCCATGAAATCAAAAAAGATGAACAACTATACGTCTTAAATCAAATCAGAGGATGTGATTAAAATCTGGTTTTGTTTAGAAAGCATATAATAAAATCTAAATTGTCGTGAAAATCAAAAAGATGAATACTTATATGTCTTGATTCACATAAGAGAATGTTATAGTAGAATTTCAATTAAAATATAAATACAGTTTGGTTTACTAAATATCTTAAACTATTAAAATAAGCAGATTTTTTAAATTCTGCTCTATTTTTAATTCTATTAATATTACATAAGATAGATTATGCGTAGTGCAATATATGTTACAATATATATATATAGCGAGCATTTGTGTTTTCGTGAAACTAAGCGTTACGTTAAGAAACTAAGCTTTACGTTTAGAAAAATATCTTGTTTCTAGTTTCTTAAACTAAGCATTACGTTTAGCAAAATAATCTGTTCTCGTAATCTTAAACTAAGCGTTACGTTTACGAAAAAGATTTGTTCTATTTTCATGAAACTAAGAATTACGTTTACTTATTCGTGCTTAATAAAGTACAAAAAAAACAGAACCTTTCGATCCTGCTTGTGGTTATCATCGTTTTAGAAAACACATCTAGAAGTTGCATATCTATTGTGCTTTTTATACTTGAAGAACATGGCAACCAAGAAAACAACTGCTACAGCACCTAAAGTGTAAAACATCCAATCTAATGACATCATACACTATGTCCTCCTTTTTCACCTATAATCCAAACATTTCCCTACAAATTGTTTTACCGCAATCTGTTTTAAATATACGATCATAAGCTTTTTTTGCGGCTTCTTTTGATAAATGATCTTCCATAATATTCACAAGAAAGTCAGCTTCAATCAATATTTGATAATCAATACCATCCACATGATCATACGTATGGTGGTGTGCAATTAAATACTGAACTCGTTTGGATATATCATCATCAAATCCCAATTGTTTCAACAATTGTTCAGCTAGTGCAGGCCCTTCCTTCTCTTGTAATTTACCGCTACAATCACCATATTTTTCTTCACACACATGAATACCAATATCATGTGTTAATGCTGCGGTTTCAATAATAAATAGCGTTCTTTCATCAACATGTTCTGTTTCTGCAATTAATTTTGCGTAGCTATGCACCTTACAAAAATGCTGAATTCTTTTTGCGTCTCCTTTATAAAGTTCAATCATTGCTAAATGTAATTTATTTATCATGTCAAACACTTCTTCCCATTTATTATCTTAATTATCTCTAAGATATATATCTTTTTCAACATAATTTTGTTGAATGTATTAAAATTGATTTAGAGGTATAGATATGAAAAGAATATTTACAATTATAATGATTGGCATATTGCTTGTTGGATGTGGTAAAACAGATTTCTTGACGGAACACGATTGGGTTCACTATGACTCTGCATGTATTGAAACCATCTATTTTGGTAAGGATGATCACTTTTCATATTATAGTGATGAAGGAAATCCAGTGAATGATTCGGATTTGTATGACAAGTATTCGTATGATTCAAATAGTAAGAAGATTAATCTGTTACCAACTGGTGATATGTCCATTCAGGTGTTACGCTATGAAAAATCAAGACTTCTTCTAAATATTGATGGTGATGTCAAAGAGTTTTTTGATCAAAAAGATAAGATTATGGATGGAGCGAATCCAAGTGATATTGCGTATGATACAGATAATATAACAAATGGTTTTAGTTCTTATCTGGCAATTCTTGATAAGAATGACTCTCAAATTACGACTGCCCCTGCAAATTATGATGGAGATGATCCAGAATTTAAGGAGTACAAGCTTTCAGAAACACTAGTCGATAATGTCCAATTTTATTTATGGACTCATAATCTGGATCAATCGGATGTCGAATCAAACTTTACTAAATTGACTGAAAATGAAGCTTTTAAGAAGATTAAAAACGGTGGTGCCGTTGGATTTGTATGGTACAACGAATCTGCAAAAATCACAAAAATTGTTTTTTATGGTTCTACAACTATAGAATAATCAAAAAATAAAATATATAATCACGCTATATATTAGGCAAAACCATCAGTTAAAGAAACAAATGTTAATATTCTTTTTGCACAATCTTATACATAGTGTTATACTATGTTATGCTAGGTAAGAACCCTTACTCACATCTTATCTAGCCTATTCCAAATGGCCAGCACTCTTTCTTACCCTTTCAGAGTGTTGGCTTTCATTCTATTTACAATAATTTTGTAAATTTATGACATATGTCATTATATTTTTCGTTTTCACGTGTTATAATATGCCTAGTTAGATGACTTCAAACGCCAACATAATAATTTTTAGCATATGAAAATAACGCCAACTACCTCATATGTTATAATTCATCTAACAGTCGATTAGAGAACTAGACTCCTCAAACACTAACATTCTAGTTCTCTCCTCTATTAAAGATATTTTGAGTCAACATTTATTGTTGGCTCTTTTTAGTTTAAATGGTATATTACTCTATGCAGAAATGAGTTGATTGTATGAAATTAAAAATATGGTTAGGTAGAATTATTCCATTAGTCATTATTGCACTTGGTGAAGTTGGATTATATTGCATATTATTCAAATGGCTAACAACGTCATTTGTATTCATTGAAGTTGTATTGCACATTCTATCTGTTTTAATTGTCTTAAATATCGTTCGAACAAGCAGACACCTGTCTTCCGATTTAATGTGGATCCTTTTAATCATTTTATTTCCTGTATTTGGTACATTTGTATATGTATTGATGTTAATAAGCTTATTATTTGGAAAAACATTTCGAAATATCATTCAAGAACAAAAAAAGGCATCTTCTTATTATATCCAAGATGAATCGATTATAGATGAAATCCGTAATGAAAATCCAGACTATGTATCCCAACTTGCCTTTCTATCTGAAGAAGGATACCCTTTTTATCGTAATACCGGCTTTGAATATTATGCTCCATGTGAAAATGGATTTGATGTAATGTTAGAAGAATTAAAAAAAGCGGAAAAATACATATTTATGGAATACTTCATTATTGAAGAAGGTTTTATGTTTAATTCTATACTTTCTATATTAGAAGAAAAAGTCAAACAAGGTGTTGAAGTACGTGTCATGTATGATGATATGGGATCGTTAGGTACACTTCCTGCTTCTTATGCCAGACAATTGGAGAAAAAAGGCATTAAAGCCGTTTCCTTTAATCGAATCTCCCCTATTATCAATACGATCATGAATCATAGGGATCATCGGAAAATCATGGTTATTGATGGAAAGGTTGCCTTTAGTGGTGGTGCTAATTTAGCGGATGAATATATTAATAAGAAAGTTAAGTATGGTCATTGGATGGATAATATCATTTGTATCAAAGGTAAGGCCGTATGGTCTTATCTAGTCATGTTTTTGACAAACTGGAATGCGTTACGCCATGAAGATGAGGATTATACTGTATTTAAAAGTGAAAATATTGAAGATGAAACTTTATACGATGGCTATATTGCTCCTTATGCAGAAACACCATTAGATGAAGAACTAACAGGTCAATCTGTTTATGAAGACTTATTAAATAGTGCCAATAACTATGTGTATATTATGACACCGTATTTAATTATTGATTCTGAAATGATCAATACGTTGATTCATACGGCTAAAAAAGGTGTGGATGTTAGAATCATTATGCCAGGTATTGCCGATAAACAAATCGTACATGATATGGGTAGAACGTATTATGCGCAATTGATTCAAGGTGGCGTTAAAATCTATGAATATGAACCTGGTTTTGTACACTCTAAAGTCTTTGTATGTGATGATACCTATGCCACAGTAGGAACGATAAACTTAGACTACAGATCATTATATCTACATTTTGAGAATGGCACTTTATTATATAAGTCAAAGAAGGTCATGGATGTGAAACAAAACTTTATGGACATATTGGAAAAGTGTAAAATAATTCAAGTCGAAGATACTCACGTGAACATTGTGAAAGGTTTATTCTTAAGCATTATTCGAATCTTTTCACCATTACTATAGAAAAATGCAAGGATTTAGCCTTGCATTTTTAGTTTAATTAAAATAATGATTTTACACATCCATACATTCCGGCATCATTTTCAAGTTTCGCCAAAACGACAGGTATATTTTCACATGCATGGAATGCATACTCTTTAAAGAATGTACTGATTCTTGAAGTTAAGATATCTCCAGCTTTAGAAACACCGCCACCAATAACGATGATTTCTGGATCCATTACACAACATACTTGTGCTAATGATTTAGCTAAAATTTTACAAGTTAGATCCACAATTTCATTGGCAACTTCATCCCCATTTTTAGCTTCATCATAAATATGTTTAGCCTCTAAACAATCATAGTCACGTAAACTAGAAGGACGATTATCATGATCTAACACTTTCTTCGCTTGTGTCACAATTCCAGTAGCTGAAACATATTGTTCTAAACAACCATGATTACCACAGTTACAAGCAGTTGGTTCATCATCCCTTACAGGCATGTGTCCAATTTCTCCACCAGCTCCATGCATTCCAGAAATGATCTTTCCATCCAGAACACATCCGCCACCAACACCAGTACCAAGTGTAACCATCAATACGTCTTGATAACCTTTTCCTGCACCTTGCCACATTTCTCCAAGGGCTGCTACATTGGCATCGTTTCCAACTTTTACATTAAAACCAGAAATTTCATTAAATTCCTTTTCGACATTGAATGTGTTCCAACCTAAGTTTACACATCCATTTACTTCCCCATTTTTATTGACCGGTCCTGGTACACCTAGACCTACACCAAAAACATCATTTTTATCGATGTCTTTCGATTCAATAGTACGATCAATAAAATCAGCAATTTCAGTAAGAATATGTTTTCCATTATCTGTTTTATTTGTAGGGATTTCCCATTTTTCAATCAATTCCCCATCTTTAGAAAATAATCCAATCTTTATTGTAGTACCACCAATATCGACTCCAAATCCATATTTCATATTATAATTTCTCCTTTAATAATAGCTTATTAAAAATCTCAAAAAGAATCAATACATTAACATAATAAAAGGCTATTTCTAGCCATCTTATTTACAATTAAAGATTCTTGTTTATATTATTGCGATTCTTAAACTATGCCCAATATCACCTCTAAAAGAATGACACTTACTACAATAAAAGCTACAAAGGCAGGTCGTTTATAATATGGCACATTCGAATATTCCAAAATACTCGATAATCTAGACATACTATATTTTCCTAAATAGATATAAACCGAATCCCTTGGATTTTTGACATATTTTAATTGACGAGATAAAAAGATGTCTTCTAATCTTCTACAAAACAATTCATCCTCTAAATACGGCAAAACTTTAGAATCAGTAAATACCTGTACAATTTCTTTAGAACCAATCTTTTTAGGCAAACTTCTTTCAATCGAATTCAATATATCTTGATATACAACTACATCCTCTTCATTCTTCACAAACAAAGTCTCTACTTTAGGAATGGGTGGAGGAAGGATTGTATCTTCTTCTATTGAAATGGGTTGTGTTTTAATATCTTGTTTACTTTCTATATTTTGTTCGTATGAAACAGATTCTATTTCTTGATCTGGATGTAGACATTGTTGATAAGCCGCTTGGATTTGTTTAAATTCTTCTGGATTTTCTTCCGGATGATACTGTTTTAAAAGTCTCGCATAAGCTTTCTTGATTTCTTTTTTATCCTTTGTAGACTCAATTCCTAATACTTCCCAACAATTCATGCCAAATACTCTCCTTCTTCATCCTCTTCTTGACTAAAGATATCTAATTGATCTACATTTTGACTTTCTTCAATCTGATCTAAGATTTGTGAAACTTGATTGATAAGATGTTTTCTTTTTTGAATGTTGTTGATCAAAGTATCCATGTCTTTTGTAAAGTCCGCATGAAGTCGCATTAAATAATCTTGTGTTTGCTCATCCACCTCTTGATAGATTCTTTCAATACGAGCAAGCAAGGCATCCACTTCATTATTTTGATATAAAGCTAAAGACACTTCTTTAATGGAATCCAAACGAACAGAAGCATCTACTTTTTCTAATACATTACCTTTTGATACTCTAAAAATATAATGTTCCTTAGTCGAATGTACAATGGCTTCTACATACAACATGGAATTAATGTCATACGAATAGATTAAATCAAACGATTCATAATCATGCATATTTCTAGGAACATGAATAAAAGCTTTGCCTAGAAATAAGTTTTCCTTGGCATACATAGCCTGCCCTTGAAACACACTAATATTGACTTTAGTTTGTCCTTTATGTACCGTACGTAAAGTCATCTTTTTACTAGTCGGTAAAACCGAGTTTTTAGGGATAAGCACGGTTGATAATTCTAAGTCTGGATTTTGTTCGTTATATGTCGAAGTACTTAAAGAGAAAGGACAAATATCTGTTACAACTATATCTTTAATACTTTCATCCCTTTGTTTAATGCCAATATATTTTCCTAGTCCTAACACAACTAAAGAATCCATATTCTCTTCTTTTAATACAGGAATATTTAAAGCATCTGACAAATAATGTTGAAGCACCGGCATTTGACTGGATCCTCCTACAAGAATCAAACTATCAAGTTCACTAGCTGAGAAGCCACTATATTTAACAGCTTTACCAATCACATTCTTACAAGATTCTAGTAGAGAATGTGTAATATTGAATAATACATTTTCATCAAATATACAATTATAATTCTTATTTAAATGAACTAAAGATACTTCAACCACACTTTGTGTACTTAACTTGATTTTGGCTTGTTCACAAGCACGCAAAATGCTTTGTTGAAAAGATGAGTCTAAGACATTATAGTTCAACCCATTCTTCAAACAAAAATGTTCGGCCATAGCTCGATCAAAATCTGTACCACCCAAATGATTGTTTCCGCTGATCGCATTGATACTGATCACATTTTCAAAACAGTCAACGACTGAAACATCTAAGGTTCCGCCACCAAAGTCAAAAACAACAAATGTTTCATATTCATCATCCATATGGCATGCGATAGCTGCAGCACTTGGTTCATTGATCAAACGCTCTACTTTAACACCTAATAATTCTCCAATTCGTTTTGTATCTTGTCTTTGACGTGCATTAAAATAAGCAGGAACACTGATCACAACTTCTGATATTTCTTCATGTAGGTAGTTTTGTGCATCTTCTATCAATTGTTTCACGACAAAAGAAGAAAGTGTAGCTGAATCATACTCTTTCTTATCTAATGTGTAAGTAACATCTGTACCCATAGTTCGTTTAAACAAGGATGCACTACACTCTGGATGCGTAACTAATCTTTCCTTGGCGAGTTTTCCTACAACAATCTTTCCATCCAAGATACTTACTACACTTGGCGTTATATATTCATTAAACGCATTGGGAATCAGTACTGGCTTTCCTTCTTTATAGACAACTGCTAAACTGTTGGTTGTTCCTAAATCCACACCTAATATTGTCATATTCTTCTCCTAACAAAAGTTTAAAATAGCTAAAATGATACTAAATGCTAATGAAATACTTCCATAAACAATTAGAAAATATTTTAAAACAACGGACAATACATGTTTATAGCCTTCTGCATATTTAGTGAAAACACCTTTTTTGCGTAGTACAAAATATAGAATTACACATACAACACCAACAATTCCATTATAGATAATCAATAGTGGAATCAACATCGATAGAAAGAACACACATAAGATCCATCCTACACAAAACATCATTAGTAGTAATACACACAATCCGCCCATAATATCGCCCTCTTTTATCTAAATATAGCATATTAAAAGCGGTATTTCTACCGCCTAGAAGTCTTTGTGGAATCTTCCACCATAATGATTGTCTTTGTAGTTTGTGGTATACAAATATATAAGTAAAACCGCAATCAAAACAAGCCCAACAATGAATAAGGAATGGGCTGACATTTTTCCATATAGGAACATGCATCCACATCCAACAAGTAGTAATACATCAACAATAATGACAACAGGATCTAATTTCTTCATATCTTGACACTTCCCTTCAATTTCTTGTTATAATAGTTGAGTATGAAAAATAAAACAATAATCGGACATATTTTAGCCTTTGTATGCATTATGATTTGGGGTTCTACCTTCGTATCCAGTAAGATTCTTTTAGATACATTTACACCCATTGAACTCTTATTTATACGTTTTTTAATTGGCTTTTTAACTCTATGCGTCTTAAGTCCTAAAATACTAAAATTAGAAAATAGAAAAGATGAAATTTGGTATATATTAAGTGGATTGACCGGTGTTTTCCTATACTACTTTTTAGAAAGTACAGCTTTAGTCTATACATATGCCACTAATGTTGGTGTAATAATATCTGTAGCGCCATTCTTTACTTCAATACTTGCCTATTTATGTTTCAAAGATGAACCCTTTAAAATCAACTTTGCGATTGGATTTATTGTTGCCTTTATTGGCATCTTCTTTATTAGCTTTAACGGCAAACAAATGCACCTATCTCCAAAGGGAGACATTCTTACAATTGTGGCAGCGATTATGTGGGCTATTTATAGTGTTGTATTAAAGAAAGTCAATGAATTAGGTCATACTTCCATTCAAAACACGAAACGAATCTTTGCGTGGGGACTCTTCTTTATGGCATTAAGCCTTCCTTTTCTAGGATTTGATGTATCCATGCATGACATTCTAATCCCACTAAACTTATTAAATCTACTCTTTTTAGGTGTAATAGCTTGTGCAGGATGTTTTGTGATTTGGAACTATTCTTGTTCCATATTAGGAAGTGTTAGAACCAATCAATATGTATATTTAAATCCTATCGCCACAATTATCTTTTCGGCAATCATCCTACATGAAAGAATCACACCATTTATAGTTCTAGGGACCATATTAACTCTTTCAGGATTGATTATTTCTGAATACAAGAAGAAGGAATCTTAATCGATTCTTTTTTTAATCTCCCTTAAAATCGATTCAGCTTCTTTTTCATCGCTTAAATACATTTCACTATTAAACAATACCTTCTCTTTCGATACATATAAAGGTATTACACTTCCATCTCTTAAAGTCAACTTAATTCCAACATACATCATAGGCTCTACTGCACCAGCCATAAATGTGGTTCCACCAAGTATGGTATGCGTAAATGGTTTGGTCTTTCCTTTAAAATAGGCATCTTCATTTTGAATGGAACACTTTAAAATATCCGAGTACAAGCATCTTTTATCATCCACCTCTAAATATTCATCCTTAAATTTTACACACATCTTTCATCACCTCTTTTATCTTTTCTGCAACCTTACGATCATGAATATATTGATTCGTATTGACCATTGTCTTTTCTTTAGAAGTATAAATAGCCAAAATCGTTCCATCCTTTAATACAACCTTAACTCCTACAAATAAATATGGATTTTGTAGAATCCCAGATGGTAATGGCCCGCTAGGAACTACAGCCGTAAACGGAATACCCTTTCCTTTATACTTAGCTTTTTCATTCAAGACAGAAACACGAACTACATCACTATAAGAATATGTACCAGATTGAATGGTAAATTGTTTATTCAAATCATCAAACCTTATGTATTCATCGATATTCATGGTTGAACCTCCAAATTATTAAGCAGCCAATAATTAGGCTAATGCCACTCACAATTAAACTTGTGTTTCCAGACAAATAATAATTATCCATACGATCACAAAACCAAATTATAATTACCCTTTTATCCATACCCTATCTCCTTATCTTCATATTAATCATTTAGCTATATAGAATCAAATGTATTGTCCAAATAGGTCATTTAAAAGGAAAAAAAGTAAGGTCTTGCCTTACTGAGATATTATCTTGAATAAAAATTTGTATACTTCATCATTTTGAATGCGAATCAACATATTTTCTAATATAGATTGTACATCCATTTGTCGAATAGTCATTTCAAACAAAATAGAATATAGATCTTCTTCTAATCGACTTTTGTATCCACTACAATTTGTTGCATCATCCTCTTCTTTTGCGGTAGAACAACCAAAATCATTTTCAAATCGAATACAATCTTTACACGTAATACCTTTATTAGGAATCCATACACATTCATCTTCTGCTTTTGTTGGAAAATAATCTTTTAGTAATGAACAAACTCCATGTTCTGAAGTAGATGTTTTTATGTATTTTTCACAATCTTTGCATTTTATATTTAACCATCCTTTTCATTAAACCTTTGGTTGATATCGCATATCCGACACATTGTATACAGTGATAAATGCCTTTGGATCCAGTGTATTAATGAATTTCATCAGCTTTTGATATTCCGATTTATCTACGATTGTGATGATTTCATGACGCTTTTCCATGTTGTATGCACCATACGCTTCGTATACGGTTGCTCCACTATGTAGTTCATGAATGATAAATTCACGAAGCTCTTTTTCTTTTAGAGTGATGATACAAACTCTTCGTTTAATATTATGATCAAAGATAAAGTGATCTAGAATAATTCCATTAAAATAAGTGCCTAAAATACTTAATACAACCGTCTTCTTATCATAAACAAGAGCGGCTGATAGGGCCACACACATACCCGATAATGACATAGCTTTTCCTAGTTCCATATGCAGATATTTATTCATGATCTTGGCGACAATATCAAGACCTCCTGATGATGCATTTCGATTAAAAAGAATACTTAATCCTACACTTACCACAAGAATGTAGCACAATACATCCAATTCTTGACTGTTCGTAAACGATTCAAAATTAGGAAATACAATTTCAAATAGGGCAAGAAATATAGGCAGCATAATACTTGTATAGACTGTTTTTACGCCAAATTCTTTACCACAAGTCAAAAAGCCAATAATCAATAAAACAACATTTAAGATCATGGTGATGGCAGATAAAGGTAGAGGTATAAAATTAGATAGTATAATACCCAATCCTGAAATACTACTTACAGAAGTATGGCTTGGAACTAGAAAAAAATAGACGGCTGCACCAATAATTCCAACCGCAACAGTTAATATTAGAGTTTCCTTTATGATATTTTTATAATTGTATTGTTTATTCATCAAAATCGTCTCCTAGTTATTCATTGTGTCTTAATTTTATCAAATAAATCTATTTTGATATACACTAAAAATGGAACTCCTAGCTAAAAGTTCCATTTCTGTGTATGTATACGAATCATATTCCAAATTCTTTTGCGAGTATTGCATCCACTTTGTCTGCAGAATAGACATTTCCTTCTTTTATGGAATCAATTCCCTTTTGAAGTTCTGTATCTAACTGTTTTTTTGTCAATTGATCAACAGATAATGGTTCAGAAGATGCTAGTTTTAATTCTAACGACATAATACTTGAAATCAACACTCTATTGCCACTTTAATTACACCATCTATTTTATTTTCAAATAAATCATACCCTTGCGCAATTTTACTAAGAGGATACGTATGTGTAATCAAAGGTTCTGTATTGATCTTACCTTGGGCAATCAATTGTAAAGTCTTTTCACAATCACAACCATCAACACCACCTGTTTTGAAGATCAAGTTTTTTCCATACATATCTGGAAGTGGTAAAATTTGTGGTTCATCATATAATGCAACTATTGTCACAATCGCATTTGGCCTTGCACATTGCCATGCAAGCTGAAAAGTAGATGGTACACCCGCAACTTCAAGAACAACATCCGCTCCACCATGATCACTATTTTCTAGTACAAAGTTTTTGCATTCTTCTGGAGTTACTGTTAAAACTTTTGGATAATGTTCATGGATAAATTCAATGCGATGCTCATCTTTTTCACACATGATTATTCTTTTTGGTTTTTGAAGCATCACACATAGTAAAGTACAAATACCTGTTGGACCTGCACCAATAATCAATACTGTATCCTCTTCTTTGATTTCAGAAATACGAGTTGCCCAATATCCTGTAGCCAACACATCCCCTACAAACAAAGCTTGTCGATCACTAACTTGTTCAGGAATCTTATTTAATCCTTGATCTGCAAAAGGAACACGCACATATTCGGCTTGTCCACCATCAATACGACATCCAAGAGCCCATCCTCCATTTTCATCCGTACAATTATTTACATAGCCATTCTTGCAGAAAAAACATTCCCCACAAAAGGTTTCCACATTCACCGTTACACGATCTCCAGGTTTTACATGCGTCACTTTATTTCCAACTTCTTCTACAACACCAACCATTTCATGACCAACAGTAATACCTGGCACTGCACGAGGAACACTACCATGTTTAATATGTAGATCACTTGAACAAATGCTCGCTAGTGTCACTTTTACAATCGCATCCCTTTCATGAAGAAGTACTGGTTTTGGTTTCTCTATCAACGCAAATTTCCCTTTTTCTAAATAAGTATATGTCAACATGTGTTTTTACTCCTTTTTGCCATTAAACGTAGTCTATACACCCTTTACTTATATATCTTGATGAATGAATGCTTACCATGATTGGATTCATAGACACGAATCTCACAATTGTTTGGCTTTGGCCTCCATTTAATGCCATTTTTACGATCTTCTAGATAACCACATAAAGAACGAATGATACCACCATGACATACGATTAACACATTCTCATAGTTCTTTGATTCTAATTCTTTTAAGAATGATTGGCTTCGTTTAATCATGCTTTCTACAGATTCAACAGATTTAGGGGCTGGAAGTAATTCTGGAAGTGCCCAATAGGTTGTCATTTTTAATCCCAATTTAAAGTAGTTTCTCAATTCATAATCACCAAAATCTACTTCAATAATACGCGAATCGATTTTTACATCTTTCTTATCCACATTACCAATAATGGCTGCAGTTTGAATGGCTCTTTGAAGTGGACTTGCGTATACGGCATCAAAATGAATGTCACCAATCTTTTTACGTGCTTCTTTAGCCTGGTTAATTCCTGTCTCATTTAAGGGTTCATCTGTAAGTCCCTGCATTAATTTTTGTTTATTTAAAGCCGTTTGGCCATGTCTAGTAATCCAAATCTTCATCCATCATTCCTCAATCAAAGTCTCTACGAGCATATAAGACTTTTCCAATCACTTTTACCGGTAATTCTTCAACTTCTTCCGGTGTAAATACCTTTGTATCAATCTTTGGATTGGCAGCCTCTAAAATCATTAAACCCTTTTTATATAAAACACGCTTTAATGTAGCTTCCTCACCCACAAGTACGATTGCGATACTTCCAGATTCTACTTCATTGGTTTGTTTCACAAAGACAAGATCTCCCTCATAAATATGAGCGTTGACCATAGAATCTCCACGTACGCGTAAGAAGTAATCACCTTTTTTACCGTCATGACGATTTAATTCAATATATCCCTCAATATCTTCCATTGGAAAGCCATCATATCCAGCTTTTACACTACCAACGATCGGTTTGATTCGATCTTCTTCATCCAAAATACTTTTGACATCACAATCCAACATATCCGATAATTTCTTTAATGTGTTCGCTTTTAAATGTGTACTTTCACCCTTTAACCAACGAAAATATGTGGCACGACCAATCCCAATGCGTCGAGCTGCCTCATCATGTTTAATATTATTTTCAATCTCATATTGTAGTAATAATTGTCTTAACTGCATAGTTACACCACCTTTACTTATATAGTATCAAAATTTAAATAAAATACCAGTGAAAATTTATAAACTTTTTAAGAAAGTCTCAAATCTATCTTGAATTTTTATTTATTTTTAACTATGATTTTAGACGAACGATATGGGGTGTGGAGGTATTTATGCAAAAAACATATTTATGTATTGATTTAAAATCCTTTTATGCATCCGTAGAATGCGTGGAACTTGGCCTTGATCCATTTGAAGTCAATCTTGTGGTGGCAGATCCTACACGAGGTGGTGGTGCCATTACTCTAGCTGCAACACCTGCCATAAAAAAACTAGGTGTGCCTAGTCGTGGACGTATCTTTGAGATTGATCCGTCTATTGAATATATGATTGCGCCACCTAGAATGCATTTGTATATGGAATATAGTTGTAAAGTCTATAAAGTCTTCTTAGAATTTATTGCCAAAGAAGATATTCATGTCTATTCCATTGACGAATCTTTTTTGGATGTCACAAGCTATTTGAAGCTTTATCAAGTAAGTGCTAAAGAACTCGCAAAAAAGATGTTAGATCGAATCTATGAAAAAACAGGTCTTACAGCAACTGTAGGCATTGGAACCAATCTATATCTAGCTAAGATTGCGATGGATATATCTGCCAAGCACAATGCCGATCGCATGGCCTATTTAAATGAAGACTTATATCGCCAGACATTATGGCACCATACCCCCATGACTGATTTTTGGATGCTTGGAAATGGAACCGAACGAAGATTACACAAATTAGGTATCTATGATATGTATGACTTGTGCCAATTCCCAATTGAAATATTATATAAAGAATTTGGTGTCAATGCCGAATATATCATCGATCATGCCTGGGGCAAAGAGCCTACAACGATTCAAGACATTAAAAATTATAAATCGAAACAACATTCCATCTCCAATTCACAAATTCTTTTTGATGATTATTCTTACCAAAATGCCTTTGTAGTCATGAAAGAAATGGTCGATCAAAATGTATTGACATTAACCGAAAAACATTTAGTGACAATGCAAATCTCATTAATGATTGGCTACTCCAAGGACTGCATTAAACCAAGCTGCGGCTCATGTAAGATTACCAATTGTACAAACTCCTATTCCATCTTATTAGAAGAATTTAAACGACTCTATATCCGCATTGTGAACCCCAATTATCCCATTCGCCAAATTGCGATTAGTTTTCAAGACGTGAAAGATGAATATTATTATGAGAACTACGATTTATTTACAGACGCAGAAAAAGTAGAACGAGAAAAAAAGCTACAAGAAACTTTAGTTCAAATCAAGCATCGCTATGGTAAGAATGCCATCTTAAAAGGAATGAATGCCTTAGACTTTGCGACTGCTAAGAAAAGAAACACATTGATTGGTGGCCATAACGCATATTAGAGGAGTTTATTCACTCCTCTAATTCTATGTAGCTAATTTGTTTCAGATTGATCTTTGTCTTTACGATTTGAAGTATTTGCGTATCCAAGTTGATTTTAGAAACCACGCCGGTGATTCTTTTATAATTGATACGATCATAATACTCAACCGTGACAAGTTTTCCCTTTTGAATTTCATGCACTCTTTCATTTAAGATTTCATAATCATCCTGCGATAAAATTCTTGGGCTTACAATTTCTACTTCACATTCTTGAATCATTTCTTTAAAGCCTTTTAAAGAATCAAAGCTCTGAAAGATTTGAGCTCTATTTTCTTTTTTTCGCTGTATTAAATCCATGTGTATCACATCCTTATAAGGATATCATACGTATTTATTATATAAATTCAAGATAGATTTGAGACTTTCTTTAGAAATTTTCTAAAATATATTTTTGCGTGTTTAAACACTTTCTTAAACGCACTTGCGTATTATCTTCATTTGTATCATTTTGTTTAAAATGATTTGAACTTGCCAAACGAGAATAATACGCATCTAGATAATCTTGTAGTTCCACATATTTATCTGTATCTAGATTTAGTTCAAAACCTTCATGACTTGCTTTAAAATCATTCATTTTATCCAATTCTGCAAGTAAGCCATCAATGATTTCTAAAGTCAATTCATCTTTTTTAGCCGCCTTTAAATATTGGTTTAAACGCTTTTTAAAGACCATTGTATTAAAGGTTCCATTCTCTTTCATCTTCTCTACTTTCTTTTTAAAGAAATAAGAGCCAATCGCTAAAGAAGCAGTTGTAGATAATAAAGCTATAAATTTGATTTTTTGTTTCTTTGTCATAAATAAAAACCTCGATTCATCATATATCTCTATTTTACTTTAAAACGAAAAAACATTCCACTAAGGAATGTTAGAATCGTAGCATCTGCATGAAGGTCGTTACAAGCATCGAGAACACGACAAATGCAACAACTAATATAATAATGAAACTGCGTAATTTTTTTCTCACATGAGCCTCCTATAGAAATCTGATTTTCTTTTGATTTCTTTATCAACTAGATTTGCGTCTAACTCTTCAGTAAGTGTAGATTGATCACTAAATAGATTTGTACCAAGCCCTAGCTTATCACCTTTGATTTTATAACCTAAAGCCGCTAATATTGTAGGATAAAAATCCATTGTCGTAAAGTCACGATTTTTTTCTTTTTTAGGTTTTACTTTAGAATGAATAAACGTATTCCAAACTCTACGATCATAATTTGAAGCATAGGTATCATGAATATATTCAGCCGCCATACTCGTATGGTCACCTTGAATCACAATCACAGTATCTTTGTAGAAATCTTGTTTCTTTAGCCATTCCATGAAATCCCTTAGATTTTCATCTGTATGATAAATCGAATTTGATAAAGATTCTTTAAATACATTCTTACAAGATTTAGATTGATACCCATACGGATGATGTGTATCCACAGTCAACATTTCAAAGTCAAAAGGCTTTGAGGATTGAGATAGACCTAAAAGCTTCTCTTTCGCAAACGCAAACAACTTATCATCCTCAAAACCCCAGAACTCATGATAATCTTGATCAAGAATTCCCTCTTCTTTTAAAGAAACTGTATCTTGAATATCATAATGACCATGTTGCTCAAAATAACTTCGTCTCCCACCAAATGTCGCATCCGAACCAATCATAAAGACACGATTATATCCATCTTTTTCTAGAATATCACCTAAAGTATTCACTTTAGGCATAAATGGAACTTTGTCCTTACAAAATTTGTGCTTTAAACTAAAAATCAAAGGAAGACCCGAAGTGCTCGCAACAATACCACCGGTCGTCCAACCCGTTCCGGTTAAGACTCTAGCTCCACCGATTTGTTCATTTTGCGAAAAAGAGATAGATTCTTTTGTAAGTTTGGTCAAATAAGGAAGTAAATCTTCCTTTGCATTGCCTCCATCTTCTTTTTTGGCATACGTTGTTTCCATGGACTCTAAATAAATATGGATAAAATTCATCTTCTTTTCAGGTGAGATCACTTCATTTTCTACAAAATACGTATCATAAAAATCCGTTTTCTTAAACTGATCAAAGACATACGAAAAGAAATGAATTTGACAAAGACCATATATACAACAAAGTATAAGAATAAGAATTGCGATGTTTTGATGGGTCCAACTAAAGATTAAGCCAAAAATAAATCCTGGAAGTAAACATTTTTTCATCCATCCAAAAATAAATTGTGTATTGGTACCTTCTAAAGGAACTTTAATGTGGTATACAATTTGTTCAAAGCTAGAAAGCCCAAAATAAGAATAGGCCCACTTGCTAGAGATTGCCAATGTAAATGCGAGTGTTACAATGAATAAGCTCATGTTCGATCCTTTCTAAAGACAAAAATAGGTCATAAGACCTATTTGTTGCACTTATTTTTTAAAGTCTGACTAGGACGAAACTTAGGAAGTTTTGTCGCCTGAATCATCATTCTTTCTTTTGTCACAGGATTGATACCCATTCTTGATTTACGATCAAAAATTTCAAACTTACCAAATGCAGTAATATCAACATGACCATCACTTGCCAAGGCATCGCTCATTTCATTAAAGATCAAATCCACTGCATATGCAGCATCTTTTTTAGACATATTTAATTGAATTGATAAAGTCTGTGTTAAAGACTCCTTATTAACATACTTTCCCATACTAAAATTCCTTCTTTAAATCACGAATCATTAAATCTTGTGCACAATCACTTGGAAGTTTTCCATTAAATAGAATTTGGTAAACCTCTTCACAAATTGGCATATCAATACCATTTTCTTCTGCAACACGATGCACGATTTTTGCGGTACGAACCCCTTCAACCGTTTTTGTGTTGTTTTTAAAGAAATTCTCGACTGAATTTTCTTTACCAATTTGATATCCAGCCTCAAAGTTACGAGAATGTACACTTGTACAAGTAACAATCAAATCTCCAATTCCAGTAAGCCCCATGAACGTTTTTTGTTGGCCACCAAAATGAACGCCATAACGAATCATTTCTTGTAAGCCACGCGTAATTAATGCAGCACGCGTATTATCTTGATAACCTAGACCAGATAAGATTCCAGAAGCGATGGCCATTACGTTTTTGATCGCAACACCAAGTTCTGAACCAATCTCATCATTTCCTGTATAAATACGCAAGTATTGATTTGAGAATAAGTTTTGAACGGCAACCGCATCCTCATTTTTTAAACTCACCGCATCAATTGTAGTCAATAAACGAATCACTACTTCTTCTGCATGACTTGGACCAATTAAACTAACAACTGAACTTAATTTATCTTCATCAATACAACGACGAATCACTTCAGACATTCTTTCATTTGTTTCTGGATGGAATCCCTTTGAAACATTGATAATGATTGTCTTTTTATCTAACAAACCATTGATTTGATGACAGATAGGATCGATTGCGATTGTAGGAACTGCCAATAATACAATATCCGCTCCTTTTACGCATTCAATATCTGTTGTAGCTTTTAATTCAGGATTTAATTCTACATCCCCAAAATATTTTGAGTTTTTATGATTTTCATTGATGTCATTCACTTCATTTTCTGCAACACCATAAACCATAACTTCTTGATGATTATCTTGTAAGACTTGAGCTAAAGCTGTTCCCCAGCTTCCACTACCAATCACAACTGTACGCATATTTAACTCCTTACTATGAGCGTTTACGAGCCAAAATTTTAATTGGAGTTCCCGTAAAGCCAAATGCTTCTCTTAATTTATTTTCAATATAACGAGCATAACTAAAATGTAATAATTCTGGATCATTCACAAATAATACAATCGTTGGTGGTTCCACCGCTACTTGACTCGCATAATAAATTTTTAATTGTTTACCCAAGTGTGGTTTTGCCGGATTCATCATCTGTGCATCTAAAATTACATCATTTAAAATATTTGTTGGAATACGCAAAGTACATGCATCATGCACCTGGTCGATCAATGGAATCAATTGATTCACTTTACTTCCAGTCAATGCTGAAGTAAACGCAATTGGTGCATAGTTCAAATATAAGAACTGAGCACGAATTTCCTTTTCAATCTTAGCCATCGTCTTTTCATCTTTTTCAACCGTATCCCACTTATTGTAGACAATGATGACACCTTTACCTGCATCATGCGCAAGACCAGCCACATGCTTATCTTGATCACGAATACCTTTTTCACCATCAATCAAGAATAATACGACATTACTACGATCAATCGCACTTAAAGCACGTAAGATTGAATATTTTTCAATATTCTCATAGATCTTACCCTTTTTACGAATACCCGCCGTATCAATGATCATGTATTCTTTATCATCGACATGAAATGGTGTATCGATTGCATCACGCGTTGTACCTTCTACATTGGATACGATAACACGATCTTCTTTTAAGATGGAATTGACTAAACTTGACTTCCCAACGTTTGGACGACCAATCACACAGAATGATGTAATACCTTCATATGGAGATAAATTCTTTTCTGGAAGTTTTTCCATGACAATATCCAATAAATCTCCAAGTCCAATCCCATGCGCTCCACTAAGAACAACAGGATCTCCTAGACCTAAGGCATAGAACTCATATACATTCATCTGCATTTCTGGATTATCCACTTTATTACAAGCCAAAATGACTGGCTTTTTACACTTTTGTAGTTTTCTTGCGATGACGGTATCATCAGTCATTACACCTTCTTTGGCCGAAGTTAAGAAGATAATGACATCCGCTTCTTCAATCGCAATATCTACTTGCATATTGATTTCCTGGGCAAATGCCTGGTCCTCAATTTGAATACCACCCGTATCGATCAAGCGAAAAGTTTGTGTCAGCCATTCCACTTCACCATAAATTCTATCTCTTGTTACTCCGGGTGTATCATCTACAATGCTCTTTCTTTGTCCAATCAAACGATTGAATATCGTTGATTTTCCAACGTTTGGCCGACCTACTATGGCCACAGTACCTCGAATCATATTGTGGTCCCCTTTCTACATTATTCGACTATTTCTAATACTTTTGAAACAACTTCATCTATATTTAGATTTGAAGTATCAATTTCAATCGCATCCTCTGTTTTTTGTAAAGGCGAAATTTCACGATGCGTATCCTGATAATCTCTTGCGACAATATCCTGATAGATCGTTTCATAATCGGCATCGATACCCTTCGAAATATATTCATCATATCTTCTTTGGGCTCTGGCCTTGCTTGTTGCACTCATAAAGATCTTCACTTCTGCATCTGGTAAAACGACAGAACAAATGTCTCTTCCATCTACAATAAAGCCTTTACTTGCACACACTTTTTGTTGAAGATTCACTAATTTTTTACGAACGATCGCAAGCTGACTTGTTTTACTTGCCTGCATCGAAACATCATTCATACGAATTTCTTTAGAAACATCTTCCCCATCTAAATATACATGATTTTCTTCATCAAAATGAATATCAATGGAATCCATTAAATCACTCATTGCACTTTCATCATGAATATCTATGTTGTCTTTTAAAGTTTTATAGGCCACACAACGATACATAGCACCCGTATCTAAATGTTTCATGCCTAACTTTTCTGCAACAATATCCGCAATCGTACTTTTTCCGACCCCGCTAGGGCCATCAATCGCAATATTAATTTTTTTCATTTCAGTCCTCATTAAATATTTTTAAATGTCCAAACCAAATAACCAATAATCGCAACTAAGGCAATGATCAATACACCTAATACAACATTTAATACGATTTCTGAACCCTTTTTCCCTTTTTTACTTGCTTTTTCAAAATCTGAAGTTTTCATACGCATTTTTGCGCTAGGCATAGATTCAAGTTCATCACGCTTTTCTTTTTTACGCTTTGATTTTTTCTTCTTTTCACTTTTTTGTTGCTCTTCGGTTTTATCAAAGTCATCCCCTGATAAGAACATCAAATCCAAATTGTCATCCACTGGTTTTTTGACATCTTCCACATCATCACTTGTTAAGACGATTTTTTCTTCTTTCGGTTCTTGACGAGTTGGAATTTCAAACTCTAGTGTTTTAGGTTTTGAAATCTTCATTGTTGAACCTAAATCTTCATCATCTGTTTCCATTGGAATCACATGTTGATTTCTTTTTCTTGTTTCACTTGTTGAATCCAATTGCTTCAAAATATTGATCTGCGTATCATCTGTAATACGATTTCCATTATCAATATTGTATTGTTTCACTTCCCCAAGAAGATCTTCCATAACAGGAGAAGTTGGCATTTCTTTTACCGTTGGAGAAACACGCACTGTATCATGTGGATACAATGGTTTATTGGCATGTGAGCCACTATCTACGCGTGATAGTCTTTGTAGTTTTACTGGCTGTGCTTGAGCTGCCGTTGTTTCTTCATCTAAACGATCTCTAAGTTCTTGATACTTTTGTTTTCTTGAAAGTTGAGTCATAAGTACCTCCTAAACATTCCCTACTATTATACACTATTCGACAAAAAAATAAAAATAGGCAATCGCCTATTTTGCACGTCCTGAATATTTACCATCATTTGTATTTACTACAATCAACTCATCTTGATTGATAAATAAAGGAACTTTTACTTCTAATCCTGTTTCTAAAACCGCATTTTTACTTGCAGAAGTAGCTGTATCACCCTTAACGGCTTGTTCACACTCTACGATTTTTAAAGTTGCCTTGTCTGGTAAAATAACACCTAAGATTTCACCTTCATAACTAGAAATATTTACATTTGAATTTGGCA
>ERZ1024483.122-NODE-122-length-25439-cov-10.836945_pt1 | contig 25439 bp, 23 predicted proteins | sample MGYA00520799_ERZ1024483 | MGnify/ENA primary metagenome ERZ1024483 (study PRJEB33242, sample SAMEA3444315) | Homo sapiens | biome: Host associated; feature: Gastrointestinal tract; material: Stool | place: Uganda | collected 2011-01-01 ...
AAATAATACTCTACTTGGATTCATAAAAATATTTCTCTATTATATAATTACCGAATTCTTCACTTTTTACTTACTTTTTAAAACCGTGTGGATGATTTTTCCATCCTTGTCAATCATCGACATTCTGAGCTGCTTCTTATCTACTGTAAATACAGAGAAGCCATCGGCAGGACTGCAGAACACAGTACCATCGATAGGCTTCACAGGACGAGCCAGAGATGAAGAGGAATTGACTACATAGTCGATGTTATCGCCCTTCTTCCGGATGTGCTGGAAGTTGTGGATGTGACCGCAGGCATAAATCGCCACATTATTATATTTATGGAGGATAGGAAGGAGGCGCTTCTGCATGTCGAGGCGCTCATTCTCCTTCTTCGTAGTGTAGGCGTAGATAGGATGATGACCTACCACGATGACCCAGTCTTCCTTGGCATTTTTCAGGGTTTCGTCGAGCCAGGAGAGCTGAGCCTCAGCATCCTGCTTGCCGGCATCAGGATATTTTTCTGACGCCTTGCGATAAGAATCGATTAGAGGTGTGGTGTCGAGGAAGATGACACGCACGGTGGTTCCCTTGTGGTCGAACATCTTGGTGTAATATTTGGCAGGCATCATCCAGCGGCGGCTCACCTTGCCGTATTCCATAAAAGCCTGAGTATTACCACGATACTCATGGTTTCCACAAACCGGAAACCAGTCGAGCATCAGGTCGGGATGAGAATAAACATATTCGTAATTGGTAAGCCACAGAGGGTCCTGGGTAGAAGTCACGCCATTGAAATGGTGGATGTCGCCTACGGCAAGTACGCATTCAGGATCTACCGTACCCGCCATCTCGCCCATCAGTTCGGCGATAGGCTTCTGGTCGTAGTAGCCGTTGCGTCCCATATCATTGGTCATGTAGAGGGTGATTTCGCCCTTCAGTTTCTGCCATTCGGCAGCATTCGCCTTCCAGTTAGGATTCTGCGGAATGGCGGTTGCCGCACTCTGAGAACAGGTTGTTAATGCTGCGTTTTGAGCCTGTGCAGTCAAGCCTCCACCCAACAATAAAGCCGAAGCCAAAACTACAGTAGCTACTCTACCTTTCATCATAGCAAAGCCATTCATGCTGCTATGCTTACCCGATACTTTCTTTTCCATTTTTCTTTATCTGACTATAATACTTTTATTAAAGATTTCCCCTTTCGGGGTAATACCTGTTAAATTTCGGGTGCAAAGGTAGGGGTATTATGTGTCAATGAGGTTACAAGGATTTTAATTAGCAGATAAAAGATACTACAATCTTATTACGGGAGTTTCCCCCGATGCTTTTAGGGAAAATCATACGCTGGTTTATGGTTTTCCCCTTGTTGTTTTCAGCTATTCTCCCTATCTTTGCACCATCAAAAAGTTGATAGCGGCACCAAGTAGCCTCTTCAATTAAAATAAATGCAGTAATAACCCTTTAAAGAGAAGATAGTTATGAAAAGAATGATTATGACATTGGTTGCAGCATGGATGATGATTACATCTATGAATGCTCAGAGACTGACAAATATTCAGGCAGAAGCCCGTTTTATCACAGATAAGATGGTGGTGGAACTGGGATTGAGCAACGCCCAGCGCAACAATCTCCTGAACATCAACTTCACCTATCTGGACGGCATCCGCAGCTATCGCGACATCGATGCCTACGGCTGGCATTACCGCAACAAGCAGCTCAAGCGCATGATGACCGCCAGACAATGGAAGAGATTCAAGAACTCATACTATTTCTATCGTCCTATCGGCTGGCAGAATCATGTGTATGTTCACCATATTTACACCAAGTATCCAAAGCATAACTGGGGACACGACAAGCGCCGCCCTCGCCCTGAGTGCAGCTACGGAAGACCAGGATGGCCAGGCGGAACTCATGAAACTTACGGGCCAGGAAAGCCGGGCAAGCATCACAAGTATCACAAGCATCACAAGCACGATAAGAAGTGGAAGCACGACAAGAAGAAGTGGAAGCACGATAGAGATTGGGATGATGACGATGATGATGATTGAGATGATGACTAAGATTAAGATGAGATTAAGACAAACATTCGATGATAAAACAGAAGAAATCCAAGCTAGAGATCATTCTCCGGCTTGGATTTCTCGTTAAATAAAAACTAACTATGCCGACTAACTAATCATTAAGAATTAATAATTAATCATTAATCACAAACAAGATGTCTTCCACAATCTGCTCATCGAGCAGGCGATTATCCGAAAGCAACTGCTGCACATCATATCTATCGTAGAGACCCTTTCTGATGCCGCCCACCATCACCTTCATTTCTGAAGTGCCATAGTAAGAGGCGATGCGCTCTCCGAAGCCGCCATCCTTCGATCCATCCTCCAGGGTTACCACCAACTGATGGTTTGCCTTCAGACTATCCAGCGTCTCGGCATCCACCTCATTCAGATAACGGGGATTGATGAGCGTAGCATCGATGCCCTTATCAGCCAACAGGCGGACTACATTCTCGCCCTTCTGATAGGACGAACCGGCGGCGATGACTGCCACCTTCTCGCCCTGGTGCATCACCTTGTACTTTGCCTCGTAACCATACTCAGCATCAACGGCTTCTGACGTATGAACCACGCCATTGCTTGGCACGCGGATGGCGATAGGTTTCTTATCCTGCAGAATGCTCCAGCGGAGCATGGCGAAATACTCCTCGCAGGTAGTTGGAGCCAGATAGATGAGCCCCGGAATGCTGCAGAGCATCGGAATATCGAAAAGGCAGATGTGGGTGATGTCGTTCATCGAGTTCACTCCGCCTCCTACCACGTTGATTACGGCTGGGTTGGAATTGATGCAGAGGTCTTGCGCTATCTGGTCGTAGGTGCGTTGGATGAAGGTGCTGTAAACCGTCCAAACCGGATGCAATCCACCCTTCGCCATTCCCGAAATCATCGCTACTGCCTGCTCTTCGGCGATTCCCATATCGATGTGCTGCTTGCCAGCCAGTTGGCGCTTATCGGCAGTAAAACCACCTGCGGTAGGAGTACCGGCGGTTACGGCGATGAGGGTCTTATCCTGCTTCATCTCGCTGAGCATCCAGTCGGAGAATAATGTGCCGTAATCCTCTGTTGGAGCAACCTCCGGGAGGGTTCCATCGGCATTCCTTCTTGGTCGCGAACCGTCTTCCAGATTGAAAGGCATTCCCCAATGCCATGCCTCCTTGTTGGCTACGGCTGGCGCAAATCCATGACCTTTCTCTGTGTGAATGTGAACCACGGTAGGCTTATCCGTATCCTTCACGCTCTCGAAAACCTGAATGAGTTTTTCGATGTCGTTACCCTCTTCCAGATACTTGTATTCAAAGCCCCACGCCTTGAACCAGTTGTGCTCGCAGGTGCCGTTGCTCTGGCGCAGGGCACGCAAGTTCTTGTAGATTCCGCCATGATTTTCGGCGATAGACATTTCGTTGTCGTTCACCACGATGATGATGCCCGTTCCGAGTTCCGAAGCCTCATCCAGTCCCTCGAAAGCCTCGCCGCCTGAAAGGGAGCCGTCGCCGATAATGGCGATGATGTTCTCATCGGTACCCTTGACGTCGCGCGCCTTCTGCAAACCGGTGGCAAGACTCACGGAAGTGGAAGTATGCCCCACCTCGAAGTTGTCATATTCCGGACATTCGGCAGGAGAAGAATAGCCCGAAATTGCATTCATGTCATTCACATCGCCGAGAAATCCCGCAGCTCGTCCGGTGAGCACCTTATGCGGATAACATTGGTGGCTTACGTCAAACACGAGCTTATCCTTTGGCGCATTAAAAACGTAGTGAAGCGCCACGGTAGCCTCCACGAATCCGAGGTTTGGTCCCACATGACCGCCATGCTTGCTTACACGGTTCAGCACAGCCTGTCTGGTTTCATCAGCCACCACCTGCAGCTCCTTCAAATCCAGCTTCTTCAAGTCGGCTGGCGACTTTATTTTCTCAATATACATTTTCTTATATTTATAATTATGATTTCCGGGTGCAAAGATACGAAGAATCCTAGAAACACGCATTACCCAAACTACAGAAAATATGAATGATTTTCCGGAAAACTCATCTGGGAAATCAGCCTGCTGCCTTATCCCTATCCTTCAGAATCACAGCCATGTTATCCAGCGCCCATTCTATCAGATGATCCATAATAGGAATAAGGGTTTCAGCACGGGGTGTGAGAGAATACTCCACTCTTGGCGGCACTTCGGCATAAGCCTTGCGGGTAACGTAGCCATCAGCCTCCAACGATTTTAACGTGCTGGTAAGCATTTTCTGCGAAATATCCGGAATCAGCTTACGCAGGGCATTAAACCGGAGGGGACGATCCTGATGATTTTTCAGGGTGTAGATTACCAGTAGCGACCACTTGTCGCAAACGCGCGCCAGAACGTTACGGATGGGACAGTCCTGCACTACCATTTCTTTTATCATTCTTGCCATAATCTATCTTCTTTATATTCTACAATAATCTATAATGTTCTGCAAAACTCTACAATATTCTGCAATAGGCTACAAAAGTAACTAATATTCGGAAAGATACCAAACATACCAAGTTAATCTAAGTTAACGCTTCATTTTTCTTTCTCCCATTCCCTCGCAATAGTTACCTCACGGTAACCATCTTACCCCCAAGTGCCCTCTTGCAGGAACCAGTTTTTCGCAGTATCTTTGCAGCGCAATTCTGAAATGAAAGCTGAAAGTAAGCGCTATTCAGAATTGAAAGCTGAAAACAGAAGTATTCACAAATTCACAATAAGAAATAAAAGAAAGAAAAATATAAACATTTAAAAATAACAGACAAGATGAAAGAAACAAAGATTATTGCTAAGGCTGCAAACTTTACAGCCACAGATTTTGGTAAGATGAGTGAAATCAAGGATTACACCTTAGAGCTGGGTCCTGAAATTAAGATTCCAGGAAAGGTATTCGGAGGCCTGAGCGTGAACGCTACTGGTGGCGAGTTCTCATTCCAGAGCTTTGCTCCTGGCACAGAGACAGGCTTCCTCCATACTCACAAGAACCACGAGGAATTGTATTTTTTCCTGAGCGGCAAGGGCGAATTCCAGGTAGATGGCAAGATATTCCCTATTCAGGAGGGAAGCGTGGTGAGAGTAGCACCAGCCGGCAAGCGCTCTGTTCGCAACAACGGTACAGAACCACTCGTGATGCTCTGCGTGCAGTATAAGGCCGAAACCTTTACAGCCGAAGATGCAACCGACGGCGTGATTCTCAACGATAAGGTGGAGTGGTAGAAACTACTCCACCACCTCCATGATTTCAGGATGCTCAAGCTTTTCCTGTTTCTTGAGCTTCTTCACCACTTCGGAATAGCTGTGGCGAATCAGGGCCTGGATGAAATCATCTTCCAACGTGCCATAAAGGTTTACCTGATTCCAGTATTTCTTATTCCAATGCCATGCGCCTTCTATTTCGGGATGCACTTCCCGGAGTTCGAGGGCGTATTCGGCATTACATTTCATCGTAATCCATTCGGGGCGCTCCAGGTCAACACAGGCAAAAATCTTGCCCGAGATGCGAAACACCAAGGTCTGCTCATCAAAAGGAAAATCCTCGGTTACGAGGGGAAGCGAGAGGCAATACTCTCTAACAGATTCTATATTCATTATTTCTTCTCATTAAATTAATTCTACTTGCTGAGATGCAGCTTATCCCATAAAACTTGCTGAGATGCAGCTTATCCTATAAATAGTGCAAAGATAACGAATTATGATGAAACGGCAAGCCTTATTCCATAAAAAAACAAATCTTATCAGAAAAAATTCCGTTATATTAAAATCCTTCCCTTTCCTTATCCGTAATTTTGCAACATCATCCGCAAGATTCCTGCGCAGTAACATTCGCAAGAACTTTGTGGCATATTGCATTAAAATAAAAAAGAAGATTATGAAACATGAATTGATCATGAGCGGCTTGCTCTTCTTGGGAAATCAGATGATGGCAAACGCTCAACAGACAAAGACCACTACAATAGAAAGCGTTTCTACAGAGAATATTTCTACTGATAGCATCCAGGCGATGAGGGAAAAACTTCGTCAGGACAGCATCCAATGGGAGAAACAGCTCGCAGCCGTAACCATCAAGGGAACCCGCTCACAATTCCGCCAGAAGAACGGTGGAATCGTGGCTCGCATCTCGGGAACTTCTCTCGAGAAGGAGCCAACTGCTACGGAAGTGCTTGCCAAACTTCCCGGAATGTTCAAAAACAAGGATGGCAAACCGCAGGCATTTATCGGAGGCGCACCCGAAATCTACATCAACGACAGAAAGGTGCAGGATTACAGCGTGGTAGAAAACCTGCCCGTTACACAGATAAAAGAGGTGAAAGTGATTCATCATCCCGGAGCCGAATACGGCAACAACGTAGGCTGCGTGCTGCTCATCACAACCAAGAAGAACCTGCAAGGACTCGCTATCGTAGAGAACTCCGGCATCCTCTTCGACTCCTACGTGAGCAACAACCACGACCTCGACCTTACCTACACCCATGGCAAGATGACGTACTACGGCAAACTGGGCTACGCCAACTGGCAGGGCAAATGGAAAGAACAGGACATCACCACGAATTACGTAAGCGGCAGTAATTCTGGCAGCCAGGCTAGCAGTAATACAGGCAGCAACGCTGGCGATAACGCCACCAGCTATATTTCCTCCTCCACCACCGACTGCAAGCACAGCTACAACGACCACTTCTACTGGAGTGCCGGAGCCGACCTCGCCCTGAGTGAAAAGCAAACCATCGGAGTGAAATACGATGGCTACAACATCCATCAGCCGATGCCTTTCAAGATGACGAGCTATGCGATGACTAACAATCACGTAGATGACAACGTAACGGGCAACAACAAGTTCCTCTATTACGACTGGCAGCACCACGTAAACGCCTTCTACCAGGGCAATTACGGAGAAAAATGGAAGCTGAACTTCTTCGGCGACTTCGTGAGGCTGCACACAGAGCAAGCCCAATTCGTGGATGAGATTTCGGAGCAGAAAGCTAGAAACAAGTTCACCCTCCTCCCGCAAAGCGATGGAACCATCTGGGGAGCAAAGGCCCGCGCCAACTACACCATCAACGACAAGCAAACCTGGATGATGGGCGCCGAGTACAACTACGTGAAGAGCGAATCGCGTACCGATTACACCCCTGCCGATAAGGGAACCTCCACCCACAGCATCACCAAGGAAAATCATGCTGCCGTCTTCGCCGAGTATTCACTCGACTTCAAGCCCTTCTCATTAAGAGTAGGATTGAGATACGAGCACGTGGACAGCCGCTTGGATTCCCACGCCCCGCTCCATCGCAAATACGACAACCTCTATCCTTCCCTCCTGCTCTCTCATCAGACAGGCAGATTCTCCCAGTCGCTGAGCTACCGCTCTTCCGAAACCCGCCCATCCTTCCAGGAGCTGAACACGGGCACGGTTTACGCAAACCGCTACTTGAGACAGATAGGAAATAGCCAGCTGGAGCCATCCAAGCGCCACGAGTTCCAATACCAGGCAACCTATGGCGACCTCTTCCTCCAGGCAAGCTACACCTACGTGAAGGATTACATCACCAGCATCATCGAACCCGATTCAGATGACCCGCAAATAGGCTACATCACCTGGACCAACATCGACCATTGCTGGAACTGGGGCAGCTTCCTCGGCTACCGCCACCGCTGGGGCTTCTACGAGCCACAGCTACAGGCAGGCATCCAGCAGGGCTTCATCAAGGCCATCAGCATGGGAAAGGAGAAAAGCTTCCACGACCCATACTACATCTTCAGCCTCTACAACGGCTTCCATCTGCCCAAGGGCTGGTATATGAACCTCTCGTTCTCCTACCGAAGCAGCGGCACCTACGAGTACCTCACCATCAACAGCGTGCACAACTTCGACTTCCAGCTCTACAAGAGTTTCCTGAAAGACCGCCTCTCGCTAAGCCTGAACGTGAGCGACATCTTCAACACCATAAGCCGAAAGACCGATGGTACCTACGGCAACGTAAGGTTCCAGCAGCAGAAGTGGGAAGACACCCGAGGCGTTCAACTCCGCCTCACCTATCGCTTCAACCAGGCAAAGAAGCAATACCGTGGCGAGAACTCCGCCCAGGAAGCCGTGGGACGAATGGGAGGAAAATAGAAAACTTTCTCGGTTTAAATATAGAAAAACGAAGTCTCTGTTAAGCAGAATCTCTATGATTTTGCCCCAACAGAGACTTTTTTTCGGAAAAAGGTTATATTTTTGCAGATATGCTTGCATATTTACTTAGAATATCATACATTTGCAACGAATTTCTTGCTTAATTGCAATTTCGCAGCATAAAAACAAATTAAAATAAAGCTAATGGTTGACTGTCAGATAATAAAAGATGGAAAGGTAGAAGGGGAAGTAAGGCAAAACGGCCTTACCTTCATCGACAACCATGGGATGGAACGGAGCAACCACATCGAATCGGATGCATTGGAAGTTTCGCTCAAGGAGTGGCATTACCAGAAGTTTGGCATTATGAACCAACACTATTTTGGCAAGGCGAACAATGCCAAGTTTATCGCTCAGCACGAGGTCAGACCAGCCCTGCTCTTCTCCATGCCAACCCTTGGCGGCAGCATGAAAGAAGTGTACGGCAATCGTGGAACAAAAAAGGAAATGATGTGGAAAACAGGCGAGGCAAGCCTCTGTTTTCTAAGCGGCGAAGGTGGTGCCAACACTCACCTGAACCAGGGCACCCAATTCGAAATCTTCAACGTGGTCATCCCACAGCAATTCATTGAAGAGCTTATCGAGCACGACGCGGAGGCTTTTGAGCAGCTCTCTCCTCTAACCAATCCTACCTTCGACACCCAGACCATCATCAAGTACAACCAGCCCGCCATAGCAGAAGTCATCAAGGCGGCACGAGACATCCAGCGTTCCCGCCTGTTAGGCAACCAAGCCTCCAAATACCTGGAATCGAAGATTATCGACTGCCTCTCGGGATTCCTCCTGCCCGCCAGTCTCTTGCCAAGCGCCCAAACCTTCAGCCTCAGCATCCGTGACAAGATACACGATGCCCAAAGCATTATCCTCACCCACTATCAGGAAATGCCTTCGCTTCACGAGTTGGCGGCAATGGTGGGCACCAACGAATGCACCCTGAAGAAAGCCTTCAAGCAGGAGTTTGGCACCACGGTATTCCAGTATCTCTTCGATTTCCGCATGGATTTAGCGGTTCATTATCTCCTCGACACAAGTCTTCCAATTGCCGACATCGGTATCAAATTGGGCTACGATTACCAGAGTCATTTCTGCACGGCATTCAAGCGGAAACACGGGGTAAGCCCGATGGAATTCAGATTAAGACGTGGAGTTATCGCAAGAACCTGATGATTACTTGCAATAACTCCATAAATCTTGCAGCCTCGCCTCCATCCATCTGAACATGATGAAACTGGAAGGAGATGGGGAGCGTGGTTCGGAAGAAACCACGATTATAACTTCCCCACATCAGCATAGGATTGCAAAACAAATCCGTGTATTGATTCACGATACAATCAAGTTCCATTCCTATCATCGCCGACGTTCCCACTACCATCATATTCTCTAAAGAAGATGATTTGCATTCAGCAGCAGCCTCAGAAGTCAGACGAAGATAATCTTCATTAAACTTCTGAATATCATAAGAATAAGGGATGTCGCAGGAATTGATTCCTCCCTTCTTATTTTCCACAATTACGTTAATGGCAATAGAATCGTATTGCATCAATCGCCAGGATGAACCGGATTCTTTTTCTTGGGAATCTTCCTCATCAGAAATTCCTTTAGAAGATTCTTTTTCCGGAAGAAGATAAAATTCCCTGGTTCTCGATGCAGCACAGCCTATCGCCCAGCACAAGATCATATTGAATTTCCATCCCCTCTTCCTGCTTATCTTCAAAATTCGGGAAACGTCGAATGTCTTGGTCAGGGTTACCATCGGCATCGGCGACGACATCCATAATTCGAATGCCGCCGCTCTGGAAGTTTCTCTAGGATTTATCTCTTTCTTCATATCATTCTTTTTTTACTTGCTTTTCTCGTTTCAATCCAGGAAGATAACAATAAACGAGTAACGCTGGCACTAAAGTCGAGAAGAATTGCAGATAAGTAAACTCATACAACAGCCAATCAATCCCTACTATCACTCTGATAGAGTACAAGCCAACAATTACGATCATCACCATTCGCCGTAATGGTAATTTTCTCAAATCGCCAGCAACAGAGAGCGCACACAAGCCTGCAATGGCAAAGCCTACAGCCAGGCAAACCGTAACAAGATACAACAGCCATTGCTGCCCAAAACAGAGATGCATCATTTCATCTAAAATACCATAAGCCTTGAATGCCTCCTCTAAAAAGAAGAGGCAAATCAAATGGCCTATGGCTATCAGAAAATGAAGTAATGCTCCTAATCTTAACCTAAATATATTTAGCATTTTACGAATAAAAATAATAAAACATTATTTCAAATCATACTTTATCCTCATTTCTTTTTGCTCCGCCTCAGGAAGGCTCTTCATAAAAGCCTTCCAGCCGGGGCAGAAGCGAGTGTGCCAATGCCAGAAACGAGAAACAAGCGAACGAGGATTCGCCTCATACTTACGGCGCATACAACAATCTGCGCAAGGAATATTCTTTTTCTTCATAATCTTAATATTTTATAGGCAGCAAGACTAACCAGCATCGCTACCTTGATAATTACTACTCCTATTATCATACACATTTCTTTTCTGTATCAAAAAAATCAAACTTTTCTTCCAATATAAAACACGTAGCCGAAGCAATCCTTGTTCTCCTCGTAATAGGCGATTTCCTCTTTCAGACGATTGATGAAGACCTGCGCCTTAGGCTCTCCATGATGGTCTTTCAGGAAGGCTTCCATCGCCGGCTGCATCGGGGCATAATAATTCTCCGTCCAACAGGTTTCGGGCAGGATGAAATGAGCGTAGGGCTCGTAACCCGCCTCTGCCATCTGATGAATCTTCTGCTCGATGGTATCAATCTCGGGAAGGTTGTCCTGAATCCAGCCCATGTTCTCCGGGCGCATATTGCCGAGCCAGCTACATTCCGTTACGGCAATAAAGCCGCCGGGCTTCAGGAACTCACGCCAATACGCCAGACCCTTCTCATAACCGATGATGAAGATGGAACCTTCCGCCCAAATCAAATCGTAGGATTCCTTTCTGAAAGGCAGCTCATCCATCGATGCCTGCACAGGATGAACGCAATCCTCCAATCCATTCACCTGAATCTTCTTCCGGATGCCTTCCATCATTTCGGGCAATAAATCTACGGCATCAATCTCAGCATCATACTCATCGGCAAGAACGAAGGTCTGGCTTCCCTTGCCGCACCCCATGTCGGCGATGCGAATCTTTCGCTTGAAATCGGGAATCAGACTCGTAGCAAGCCTTGTTTCCCACTCGCCACCAGGACCTTGTCTATCTACCCTCTTGAAGAAATCGGCTATCAGAGAGAAGTCGAAATCATCAATCACTACGTTTTCCTTTGCCTTGTTTTCTATTGTTTCATTCATTTCTGATTTTTCTGTCATTTCATTCTTTTCCATTTTTCTTTTCTCCTATTTTATATGATAAGTTTTTTGCATCTCATTTCTTGTAATGAGACTGCAAAGATAGGCGATTTTTGGGGAGAAGATTTTAACATAAAGGAATAAAACGAGAGTTTTTAGAGAAGATAGATTACTTTTTGATGGATAAACAGATGAAATTAAAAAGAAAAACTTTAAAATAACTCCCTTATGGGATATCTAAAAGCAATCTTTTTGTAACTTTTTCAAGAAAATATTTGGTAGTTACATAATTTTATTGTAGATTTGCAGCAGATTTTTTTAAGAAGGAGTGCTTATGCAGAAGAAAAAGGATAAAAACCTGATGAAAACGGATGTAAAACCGATGAAACAAGGACTGCTGTCCCAGATTTTCCATCTCTATTACGATGGCTTCAGGACGATGACCCTGGGCAAGACGCTCTGGGCAGTCATCCTCATCAAGCTTGCCATCATCTTCCTGGTGCTCAAGCTCTTTTTCTTTCCGGATTTTATCAATACGAATGCCAAGAACGGAGACAAGGCTGGCTTCGTATCCAAGGAAATCCTGAACAGATAAAACTCTGAATTTCAATCCCATATTATCGGAAGAAATACAAAAACATTATATAATAACAATTTTAAAACCATTCAACTATGATGACAAATCTATTGTTAGACATTACATCAGCAACCATCGACTGGTCGAGGGCGCAATTCGCACTCACGGCCATCTACCATTGGCTGTTCGTGCCGCTCACCCTGGGACTGGCAGTAATCATGGGCATCGCCGAAACATGCTACTACCGCACCAACAAGCCGTTCTGGAAGCACGTAACCCGTTTCTGGCAAAAACTCTTTGGCGTCAACTTCGCCATGGGCGTTGCCACAGGCATCATCCTGGAATTTGAATTCGGCACCAACTGGAGCAACTACTCCTGGTTTGTGGGCGACGTGTTCGGCGCTCCCCTAGCCATCGAAGGCATCCTGGCATTCTTCATGGAGAGCACCTTCGTAGCCGTAATGTTCTTCGGCTGGGATAAGGTGAGCCGGGGCTTCCACCTTGCCTCCACCTGGCTCACGGGACTTGGCGCCACCATTTCTGCCTGGTGGATTCTCGTAGCCAACGCCTGGATGCAATATCCTGTAGGGCAGGAATTCAATCCCGACACCATGCGCTTCGAGATGACTTCGTTTATGGATGTGGCACTCTCGCCATTCGCCATCAACAAGTTCACCCATACCGTTACTTCCTCCTGGATCATCGGCGCCACCTTCGTGGTAGCCGTAAGCTGCTGGTATCTCCTGAAGAAGAGAGAAACCCAACTTGCCAAGGCGAGCATCAAGATGGGTGCCGGAGTAGGACTCATCGCCACCCTGCTGGCTGCGATGACCGGCGACAGCTCTGCCTATCAGGTGGCACAGGTGCAGCCGATGAAACTGGCTGCGATGGAAGCATTATATAATGGTGGAAACGGCGAAAGCCTCACGGCGATAGCAGCCGTTCACCCCTTCCAGCAGCCCGATTACGAAAATGAGCAGGAGCCAGCCATGCGCATCGCCATCCCTAACATGCTCTCGTTTCTAGCCACCCGCACAGCCGATGGTTACGTGCCAGGCGTGAACGATATTATCAAGGGTTACACTAAAGAGGATGGCACCCGGGAACCATCCGTGCAGGAAAAGATAGCCCGGGGCAAGAAGGCGATTGTTGCCCTGAAAACCTATCGCGAAACCAAGGCGCAAGACCAGCTCCCTATCTTAAAGGAGAACATGAAATACTTCGGATATGGTTACATCAAGGATGCCAAGGAACTGGTGCCGAGCATCCCTATCTGCTTCTACGCCTTCCGCCTGATGGTGGGAGTAGGCTGCCTGCTCATCCTCTTCTTCGCCCTCAGCCTATTCCTGGTCTATAAGAAGGAAATCGCCCAATACCGATGGTTCCTCATTTTCGCCATCATCATGATTCCGCTGGCTTACATCGCCTCAGAATCGGGCTGGATAGTAGCAGAAATCGGTCGCCAGCCTTGGACCATCCAAGACCTGCTGCCAGTAAGTGCCGCCATCTCCGACATCGAGGCAGGCAGCGTGGCCACCACCTTCTTCATCTTCCTGGCACTCTTCACCACCATGCTCGCCGTGGAAATCAGCATCCTGGTGAAGCAGATTAAGAAAGGACCGGAATATGAATAAAAACTTAAGATTATGAATTAACTTTATGACATTAGCATTATGACATACGAATTTTTGCAATCATACTGGTGGTTCCTCGTATCATTATTAGGAGCCCTGCTGGTGTTTCTCATGTTTGTACAGGGAGCCAACACCTTGATATTCTGTTTGGGAAAAACGGAAGAAGAGCGTCGCCTCATCATCAACTCTACGGGACGAAAGTGGGAGTTCACCTTCACCACGCTCGTCACCTTCGGCGGAGCCTTCTTTGCCTCGTTCCCGCTGTTCTACAGCACCAGTTTCGGCGGAGCCTACTGGCTGTGGATGATCATCCTGTTCTCGTTTGTGATTCAGGCGGTAAGCTATGAATTCCAGAACAAGATAGGTAATTTTCTTGGACAGAAGACCTTTCAGATCTGCCTCATCATCAACGGCATCGTGGGTCCGCTGCTTCTTGGCGGCGCCGTAGCCACCTTCTTCAACGGCAGCAATTTTCTGATAGACAAGGGCAATATTACCAACAATCTGCAACCCGTCATCAGCCGCTGGGCAAACGCCAGTCATGGTCTTGATGCCCTGCTCGACCCATGGAATGTGGTGCTGGGACTTGCCGTATTGATGCTGGCCCGCATCCTGGGCATGCTCTATATCAAGAACAACATCGAGCACCAGCAGATTCAGGAGCGATGCACCCGCCAGTTGCCATGGAATGCCCTGCTCTTCCTGTTGTTCTTCCTGCCGTTCCTCATCAGATTGCTGGTAAAGGATGGATTCAGCACTTCTACGGGCAGCATTACGATAGAGAGCATGAAATATCTTCACAATCTCTTGGAGATGCCATTCTTGCTTGTAATATTATTAATAGGTGTAGTACTCGTTCTTTTCGGCATTTTCAAGTCATCGAGAAGCGTGCAGTATAGAAAGGGAATCTGGTTTACGGGCATCGGAACCGTGCTCACCGTGCTGGTTCTGCTGCTGATAGCCGGCTGGAACAATACCGCCTACTATCCGTCGAACATCGACCTTCAGAGTTCGCTCACCCTCGCCAACAGTTGCAGCAGCGAGTTCACGCTCCGCACCATGGCGATAGTTTCCCTCCTCATCCCGTTCGTGCTCGCCTACATCGTCTTCGCCTGGCGCGCCATCGACCGCAAGCGCATCACGCAGGAGGAAATAGAACAGGGAGAAGCTTATTAAAATAAAGAACACAAACGCATAAGATGCCCAAAAGTGGTTTCTTATGCGTTTTTTCATCATCCTCCCTTTTGCCATTTCCATTTTTACAGAACATTATTCTGCCACAGCCATCTGTTTCCGCATATTTTAGAATGTTTTTCTGAAAATCAAAGAATATTTGGCGGATAAAATTCTTCTTCTTACCTTTGCAGCCGAAAACGAATAACAACATAAAAAAGATAAGAGATATGAATAGTATCAAGAACATCAAGACAAATGTGCTGGGCTATCCTCGCATTGGCAAGAAGCGTGAACTCAAGAAGGCTTGCGAAGCCTATTGGGCTGGCAAGATCAATCGTGACGAACTGGAGAATACCGCCAAAGAACTCCGCAAGGAAAACTGGACCTTGCTGCAGAAGGCAGGCATCGACCTCATCCCTTCCAACGATTTCTCCTACTACGACACAACCCTCGACCTCACCCTCGCTCTCGGAGCCATCCCTTCGCGCTACAATAGTCTGAAGGATGACAAGCTCCGCCTCTATTTCGCCATGGCACACGGCGAACAGAACGAAGAGGAAGATGTGATTGCGATGGAGATGACCAAATGGTTTGATACGAATTATCATTACATCGTTCCGGAATTTGTGAAGAATCAGGAGTTCTCGCTCTTCGATACAAAGGTGGTGGATGAATTCTGCGAAGCCCTGGAACTGGGCATCAAGACCAAGCCCGTGATTCTGAGCCCCGTTTCGTTCCTTCTTCTAGGAAAGGAGAAAGAGGATGGTTTCCATCGCCTCGATTTGCTCGAGAAGGTTCTCCCAGTTTACGTAGAACTTCTGAAAGCCCTGGAAGAGAAGGGAGCAGAATGGATTCAGATAGACGAGCCTTATCTCGCCCTCGACCTGGACGATAATGAGCGCAACGCCATACAGAAAGCGTTCGATTACATCAGAGAGAACACCCGCCTTAAAATCATCCTCACCACCTATTTCGATGGTTTGAAAGACAACGCTGTACTGACGGCAAACCTGCCTGTGGAAGCCCTCCACATCGACCTCGTAAGATGTCCGGAGCAGTTGGATTCCATCCTCAACATCCTGCCTGCAGACAAGATTCTCTCGCTCGGCGTTGTAGATGGCCGCAACATCTGGAAGAACGATTTGGAGCAGTCAATCAAACTCGTAAACAAGGCGACAGACAAGCTCGGAGCCGAGAGAGTTTTCGTGGCTGGTTCTTGCTCATTCCTCCACGTGCCATACGATCTGCAGCTCGAAACCAGAGAGCAGAATCTCCCTGCCGGCATCAAGCGATGGATGGCTTTTGCTGCACAGAAGGTAGAGGAACTGGCTGCCATCAAGGTGCTTGCCGGGGATGAGGCAGCTGAAATTCTCTCTCATCAGGAAAAGGCAGCAGATAAGGGCTATATCAGTTCTTATTACTCTGAAAATCAGAAGGATATTGCCGACAGAAAGGTTTCTTCCCTGATTCACAACCCAGAGGTAAAAGCCCGGGTTGCCGCCTTAACCGACAAGGATTCCAAGCGCCACTCTGCCTTCGGAGTGCGCCAGAAGATTCAGCACGAAGAGCTCCATCTTCCGCTCTATCCCACCACCACCATCGGCTCCTTCCCTCAGACCAAGGAGGTGCGCTCATGGCGTTCAAAATTCAAGAAGGGCGAGATTTCGGATGCCGAATACCACCAGTTGCTGAAGGAGGAAACCCGCAAGTGCATAGAATGGCAGGAAGAGATAGGACTGGATGTGCTGGTACACGGCGAGTTTGAGCGCAACGACATGGTGGAGTATTTCGGCGAGCAGTTGGCAGGCTTCGCCTTCACCCAGAACGGTTGGGTTCAGAGCTACGGTTCCCGCTGCGTGAAACCACCGGTAATCTATGGCGACGTGGAGCGCAAACAGGCGATGACCGTGGATTGGAGCACCTTCGCACAGTCGTGCACCCAGTTGCCGATGAAGGGAATGCTCACCGGTCCGGTAACCATCCTCGAATGGTCGTTTGTAAGAAATGACCAGCCGCGTTCGCTCACCTGCAAACAGATAGCCCTCGCCATCCGTGATGAAGTTTGCGACCTGGAGCGCAACCACATCAAGATTATCCAGATAGACGAGCCAGCCATCCGCGAAGGTTTGCCTTTGCGCAAGTCAGGATGGGATGAGTATCTGAAATGGGCGGTAGAAAGTTTCCGGATTTCAGCCAGCGGCGTGGAAGACAAGACTCAGATTCACACCCACATGTGCTATTCTGAGTTTAATGATATTATCGAACATATTGCTGCGATGGATGCTGACGTGATCACCATCGAGTGCTCCCGTTCGCAGATGGAACTGCTGAATGTCTTTGCCGATTTCCATTATCCTAACGAGATAGGTCCGGGCGTTTACGACATCCATTCTGCCCGAGTACCTGAGACCCAGGAGATGGTGGATCTGCTGAAAAAAGCTGAAAGATTTATCGACAGGAGCAAGCTCTGGGTGAATCCGGATTGCGGTTTGAAGACCCGTGGCTGGGCAGAAACCAAGGCCTCGCTCATTAGAATGGTAGAGGCTGCTAAGGAATTGAGAAACGAATAACAAAGTTTGCAAAAGTATTGAGAATACGAATAACAATTTGCATAGTTTTTATCAACGGAATCCCGGGGCATTTCTCTATGTCTCGGGATTTTTTTGTGTTCCAGCAACTCAAAGCCTTGAAATATTTTATCACCAATCTTTTGCCCATCCAAAGAAAAGCAGTATCTTTGCAGGCATGAAACAGGAAATCATAGATAAAATCAATCGATTGGCAAGCCAGGAAGAGCCTTTTCTCTTTGTCATCAACTACCAGGGCGACAAGGCCTTCATCCACCAGCTATCAGATATAAATCCCGAAGAATGCCTCTTCGATTTCGAAGGAAGAAGGAATTTTCCAGAAGCAAAGAATGAGAATTTAAAGGAGAAGATTTCAGAAGAGATTTCGGAGAAAGAGAATTCTTCGGAAACCACCTGGCAGATAGAACCGCCCCTCTATGACGATTACGAGCGAAGTTTCAACATCGTGAAGAGCAACATCTGGGCGGGCAACAGTTATCTCACGAATCTCACCTGCAAGGTTCCCGTAAGCTGCAATCTCTCATTAGAGGATATTTTCAACCAGGCAAAAGGAAAGTATAAACTGCTGCTCAGAAAAAAGAGAACTCAAGCAGAAGATAAAACTCATCTGAAAGAAGAAGAAGTACATCTGAAAGAAGAAGAGGAAGCACAGAATAAAGCTCATCTGAAAGAAGAGAACATAGAAGAGAATCTCAACCCCTTCGTCTGTTTTTCTCCCGAAACCTTCATCAGAATCAAGGGCGGAAGAATCTATTCCTATCCGATGAAAGGAACCCTGGATGCATCCCTCCCCGATGCCGAAAAGCAGCTGATGGAAGACGAGAAGGAGGCGGCAGAACACGCCACCATCGTAGACCTGATAAGAAACGATCTGAGCCGGGTGGCAGAGGATGTAAGAGTTGACAAATATCGTTACATCGACGTGCTGCATACCAACAAGGGCGACATTCTGCAAACCAGTTCAGAAATCAGCGGTCGCCTGCCCGAAGATTACCCTCATCATCTAGGCGAAATCCTCGCAGTCCAGCTCCCAGCCGGTTCCATCACGGGTGCCCCGAAAGATAAAACCATGCAGATTATCCAAGAGGCAGAAGGCTACGACCGCAGCTTCTATACAGGCATCATGGGAATCTACGACCAGGGAGAACTCAATTCCGCCGTCATGATCCGATTCATAGAAGAAGAAACTTCGCCGATTGATTTTGAAGCAGATGGAGAAAAGAATTTCAAGGCAAGCGAAGGAAAGGGAGATGAGGCAAGCAGAAAACTGTATTTCAAGGCAGGCGGCGGCATTACCTCGAAGAGCGATAGCAGGAGGGAATACGAGGAAGTGATTCAGAAAATCTATCTTCCGATTTAAGAAAAAAAATAAATTACATAAGAGATTATGAAACAGCAATTTGTAGAAACGATAAAAATCAAGAACGGCAAGGCTCTGGCCCTGCCCTATCATCAGGCAAGAATGGAGAGAACCATCCGCAGGTTCTTTCCATCCCTCGCATCTGAAGAAATAAAACTCTCATCCCTCATTTCCCCCAAAGAAGAAATGCACCTTTATAAGGCGCGAGTTGTTTATGGCGCCCAAGGCGTGGAAGCCATCGAGTACGCCCCTTACAAGATGAAAGAGATTCATTCCCTCAAGGTGGTAGAAGATGATTTCATCGACTACACCTACAAGAGTACCGACCGAAGTGCGCTCAACGCCCTGGCAGCACAGAAGGACGATTGCGATGAAATCATCATCGTGAAGAACGGCCTCATTACCGATACCTCCTTCACCAACCTCGCCCTTTTTGATGGCAACAGATGGCTCACCCCCAAGCATCCCCTGCTCCTGGGAACCAAGCGTACCCAGCTCCTCGAAGCCGGCATCATCGAGGCAGCCGACCTCACATTAGAAGACCTCAAGAAGGCAGAAAAAGTGAGCCTCTTCAACGCCATGATAGATTTCGGGGAGCGGGAAGTGGAAATCCAGAGAATCCTATAGTTCTATCACTTCCAAATCATCCGGAACGAAGATTCTGCCCTTGAAGTTCTCTGCCGCTTCACGGGTATAATTTTCTTTACGTGTAGCGAGCGTTTTCTCCTCCGTATGATACAGGATAATATTTTTTACACCCAGTTCCTCCGCCAGCTTTCCGGCATCAAGTGCCGTGCTGTGGCATTTCTCGTAAGGCTTGAACGTATCGCGGTCGGCATAGAGGCAGAACGCCTCGCACATCATCCAGTCAGCCCCCTCTATGTAGCGTCGGTTCTGCTCATTATAAGGCTCATCGCCCAAACAAGCCAGAACCAAAGGCTTACCCGATTCATCATCAGAAGATTCATCATCATCTGAAGATTCTGAAGGAGAAGAAGAAGAAGGCAGCTCTGCCCAGAATCCAAATTGTTTCTCCTTAGTAGACTGAATATCAAAGCATTCCAGCTTCATATCCCCCACTTCGAAACTATCGCCATCTTCCAACTGATGGAATACCACCCTTTCAGCCACCTTCGCCAGTTGCTTCTTGGCAAGAATCATATCGATGATGGTCTTGATTACCTTCATCACCTTATCGTTGCCATAAACATGCAGCACCCCCTCGTAACCCTTACATTGAGCCACCATACGGATTATCCAGATCACGCCCAGCACATGGTCGGTATGGGCATGCGTAACGAAGAGGTGATGAATGTCAGAAATCAGAACATTTACCTTCTTCAGTTGCGAGAGGATTCCGTTTCCTCCGCCCGCATCCACCAGCATCAGGGTGCTGGAAGTCTGGAGCAGGAAACAGGTATTATAAATCTGGGAAACCGTAGCATTTCCCGTTCCGAGCATCGTAATTTTATTCATCTTTTCGTTATTTTTCGTTATGATTTCGTTTTTCCGTTCACTCCAATCTCTCTTTCCCGAATTATTCCATCAAAAAAAAGAGCAGATTTTCAAGCACAAAACTACTCATTTTTTGATAAACCACCAAGAAAAAGCCCCAAAAACTTTGCTCATTCCAAATAATAATCTCAACTTTGCGGCATAAAAGGTAGATCCATGCTTGCCGGGTACTCTGCAAAGGCATAAGAAAAGGTTATTTTTCAAACACGCAGCAAAGATAGGAAATCATTCAGCGGCAGGGGTAAAAACTGATAAAACGGAGTTGAGGCTTTCTAGAGGAAATGGGGACTTCGGGGAGGCTGGAAACAGGCTCATCCCTACCCTCATTTCCTCTTCAAAACAGTCTCAAATCTCAGTCTCAGTTAGGAAAAAAGTCACAATCCAACTTCAAACCCGCTTCTTAAACCTTTATAACTTATTGATTATTAATTAGTTATATATAATATATATAGGGAGCGAGACCATAAAAAAACAACTGAGACTCTGAGACTGAGACTGCAAGCAAGAAAAAAAGAACAGGAAATTTGATTTAACTCTCTAAAAAGCAATGGATTATAATATTTTTAGCAACATCGCTCCGGCGAAGCCCAAACCCAGCAAGGGTACTGAATTTGTAAAATTTGCCATCTCTCAGGCATCAAAAGACATGCAGGAACCCTTATTTCCGATGCTCTTCCCGATACTCGAAGTGGAGATAAATGGGGCTATTTTTCAGTATTCCGCCCTCAATTAGGAGAAATCATGCCGTATGAAGACCTATCTTGTTGCCGATTCGGGCTATAATAAGAAACAACTGTCCAACATCGTTGAAACCATCTGTCCCAACTTCCGTGAACACGAAGAAAAGGGATTGGAGAAAAAATGATCCGCTATCGCACGGCATCGCACGCTATCGCACAACTGACAAAACGGGATTTCGTATCTTTGCATCGTGATTCAGAAAGCGCGCAAAATCACTTGCCCAGTTGGAGAAAAAAATCTCCCTAATTGGGAAAATAAAAAGGCCTGATTTAACCCGATAAAAAAAGAGCCCCCAATGCGGGAAAAACATCAGGGGCTTTTATTTTGATATCAAAAATCCTTAGTAAGGAAATAGGAGCGGAAGAACGAAGGTCATCACAACGCCGATGATAATCTGCAACGGCAAACCTACCTTCACGTAATCCATAAACGTATAGCCACCCGCCTTCATCACAAGCGCATTAGGAGGTGTGGAGAACGGAGAGGCAAAGCACATGCTAGCACCCAACGTAACCGCAAAGAGGAAGGAATAAGGACTCACACCCACCTGCTGGGCAGCCACAAGGGCGATAGGAGCCATCAGCACAGCCGTGGCGGTATTGCTGATGAACATCGTCATCAGAGAGGTGGTGAAGTAGATGCCTGCCAAGAGAGCCGTAGGACCCATCGAACCCAAACTCTCTACCAGTCCCAGAGAAACCAAGGCAGAAGCCCCCGTCTTCTCCAGCGCCGTAGACATCGGCATCATGGCGGCTATCAGCACGATACTCTCCCAGTTGATAGTCTTGTAAGCCGCCTCCACATTCCGGAAACATCCGGCAAAGACGGTCAGCAGTCCGGCGATGATGACCGCCGTGACCGGAGCCACAGGAATGAAATCGAATACCATCATCGCAATCATCAGCAGCATGATGGCAGCCGCCACAGGCGCCTTGTAATCCAAGAGCACCTTGTCGGCAGTCTTCTCGGGCTGGTCAATAACCACCCAGTTGCTCGTATCGGTAGCCAGATGGGCAAGATTGGTCCATTCGCCCTGTACCAGGAGCATATCGCCCACATGCAGCTTGGTGGCAATCAGATTGTCGGTAATATATTCATCGCCCCGCTTCACGCCCAGCACGTTGATGCCGAAACGCTTGCGCAGGTTGGCATCGCCTATGCGCAGACCGGCGAAATTAGACGTAGGCATCACCACGATTTCGGTCAGTCCCAGGTCGTAGAAATCTATCTTCACATCCTTCATCTTCCTGAGGTCGTAATCTCGGGCAAAGCGGTTTATCTTCTCCTCTTTACCTATTATATATAAGGTATCGTGAACCTGAATGGTGCTGCTGCTCTTCGCCATGTTCTGGCTCACATCCTTCACCAGTCCCAGTCGCGATTTCTTCTCGTTTCTTATCTCGATGATACTCACGCCATATTTCTTCTGAATGCTCAGGTCCTTCAGGGTTTTGCCCACGATATCCATCAACTCGCCATTCTCATCAAGGGCGGCAGAAGAGCGTCGGCTAGGCACGATGTAGCGATGCAGATTATCGAGCAGCTGATATTCGTCTACCAGGTCATCGAGCGATTTGCCCTGCTTCTTTTTCTTACCGTTCTGCTTTTTGCTGAGGAAGATTTTGCTGAGCGGCATGAGCACGATGATGCCGATGGCGATGACGATGATGCCCACAGGGAAGAAGCTGAAGAAGGCAAGCGGCTGATAACCGCCCTCGGTCAGCACCTCGTCGATAACCAGGTTGGGCGGCGTACCGATGAGGGTGAGCATTCCGCCCAGACTTCCGGCGAAGGCGAGCGGCATGAGGAAACGCGACGACTGCATGCCCGAGCCCGCAGCTATGCTCATGATGATAGGCATCATCAGGGCTACCGTTCCGGTATTGCTCACGAAGGCTCCGATAAACGAGGTAACGAGCATTACGAGCAGAAAGGTAATGGTTTCGTTGCCACGCGAGAGCGCCATGAGTTTATTGCCCGTAAGCTTGGCAAGTCCGGTCTGCATGATAGCTCCACCCACCACGAAGAGTCCTATCATCATGATGACGATGGGCGAAGAGAAGCCCGCCAGCGCCTCGGCAGGCGTCAGGATACCCAGAACCAGGAGTGCTGCCAGGGCGGTAAGCGCCACGATGTCGGCCCTCACCCTGCCCCAGATGAATAGGGCTACCGTAATTACCAATATGATAAGTGTTGTTGTCATGTTTTGAAAATTTTTATGTTATAATTACTGTGTTCATTCTCTCACCTGCTGCGGCGTCATCCCGGTATGTTTCTTGAAATAGCGGCAGAAGAAGCTGGCATCGGCAAAATGATATTCCCACGCCATCTCCTTGATGCTCTGGGCGGAGCGCTTGAGCTGCATCTTCAGCTGGAGCACCACATACTGGTCGATGATGATTTTGGGCGTATGGCCCGTTACCTGCCTCACGATATTCGACAGATACTTGGAGGTGATGTTCATCTGCTCGGCATAATAGTTGACATCTCTCGATTTCTTGTAATCGCGTTCCATCAGCATCATGAAGCGGTTGAAGAGTTCCCTCACCCTGTAAGATTTCACCTCGTCGGGACAGTTCTGCGGATTGCGTTGCAGATATTCGTGGAACCCTACGAAGAAGGCCTTGAGCTGATAGAGTACCAGCTGCGAGATGCAGGTACAGTCTGACTGTTCGAAATAGAGCCTGAGGAGGGAAAACATGCTGTCGATGATATGGGTAACCACGGGTGAATCCTGCCGGCATCTGTCCTCGCGCAGGGCCGAATAAACCGTCTGTTCCAGCTGCAGACTGGCTTCGCGCAGCAGAGAAGGATTATATTTCAGCATCTCCACCCCGAAGGTTGAAGCGTCCATTCCAGAACAGGCATCCCCCTCGCAGGAAGCAGAAGGTTCCGTCTTCTTCACCTCTACCACATCATTCGGAAACAGGGTGATGACGGCTCCCTCGTAGAGATCCCAATCCTTATAATTCACATTCAGCACGGCCCTGCCCTTGCGGCAAAGGAGAATGGCGCCATAAGTCAATACCTGCGGACCCTCCTGCCACTCGCTCAAATCGGAGCAGAAAAGACTGGCCTCCTGATAACTGTTCAGTTCTGATAATTCTATCATAAATACCTTTTATTCGCTTTTTGCGTGCAAATATACGGAAATAATGTGAGAAAAAAGAACTTTTGTTCCGAAAAATTCCATGCGGCACGAAATATTTAAAACGGATATTCGCCAAAATCGCCGTACCTTTGCACCCGAATTCATGAGATAACGGAATTTTTAAAGAACAATAATAACAGATTTTTGAATGATAAAGAAAATGATGATTACAGGCCTTCTCATCTGGGGAGGCTCTCTATGGGCTGTGGCTCAAACCAGGATGACCATCGCCCAACTCTTCGAAAGAATCGAAGAAAACAGCAAGTCGCTACGAACCTCGAAATCGGGCGTAGAAGCTGCCAGCATCGGTATAGAATCGGCTAAAAGCAAGAAACTGCCCGACCTCGATGCATCCCTCTCCTTCAGTTACATCGGAAACGCCCTGATGACCGACCGCGACTTCAGCAACGCTCAAGGTTTGAAATCGCCCCACTTCGGCAATAATTTCGCCTTCCAGGCCCAACAGGTGGTTTATGCAGGTGGCGCCATCAACGCAGGCATCCGTCTCGCCGAACTGGGCAAGCAGCAGGCTGAGGTGGGCGTAAAACTCACCCGTCAGCAGGCACGCTTCATCGCCCTGGGTCAGTATCTGGACCTCTACAAGATAGACAACCGCATCAAGGTTTATGAAAAAAACATCGAGCTCACCCGCCAGCTCATCGCCGACATCAAGGCGAAACAAACCCAGGGAATGGCTCTGAAGAACGACATCACCCGATACGAACTGCAGATGGAAAGCCTCAAACTGGGACTCACTTCGCTACGCAACAACCGCAACATTCTGAACCACCAGCTACTGAATACGCTCGGCATGAACCTGGGAGAACAAGGAGGACAGGAGATGCAGATTATTCCGGACGCTACGATTGCCGACAAGGCTTACGCTAAGGATGGCGAAGCTTACTGGCAGACGGCAGGCACGATGAATTCGCCCCTGCTGGAACAGAGCAGCAACGCCATCAGGATAGCGGAACAGAAGGAGAAGATTGCCAAGAGCGACCTGCTGCCGAAAGTGGCGCTGGTGGCTGCCGAGAATTTTGACGGACCTATCCTCTTCGAGTTGCCGCCGATAGACAAGAATCTGAACGTATGGTATGTGGGCGTAGGCGTGAAATACAGCCTCAGTAGATCGGAA
>ERZ1024483.123-NODE-123-length-25206-cov-11.041867_pt1 | contig 25206 bp, 19 predicted proteins | sample MGYA00520799_ERZ1024483 | MGnify/ENA primary metagenome ERZ1024483 (study PRJEB33242, sample SAMEA3444315) | Homo sapiens | biome: Host associated; feature: Gastrointestinal tract; material: Stool | place: Uganda | collected 2011-01-01 ...
GAAGGATCTGCCGAGAACTCAAGCAGATTTCTTTTTTTAATTCAGAGGGTTCACCGTTACTACATCCAGTAGCACTTCTAATTATAAAACTTCAATGTGAAAACATTGTGAATTTCAGTAAATTACTCAAAAAAAAAGGATAGAACGACATTGAATTCTATCCCTATATTTCATTTTTCAATCAAATCCTCTATCTTACAACTAAATACTTTAGAAATACGATACAACTTATCTACACCCGCCTTATTAATATCCTTATTCCTTTGTTCATATAATTGTATTGAACGAAGACTTACACCAGAAAGATCGGATAATTCTTGTTGAGTATACCCATAAGTAGTTCGAATACGCTTTAAGTTTGTTTCCACATAATACTCTTTCATTTTAGAATCCACAATATCTACAAACTTAGAAATATCCGCCTCATGAAGTGTATAATACATTCTTTTTAAATCTTCAAAACTTAAAACATTAAATATCTCTTTAAAACTTCGATCTGAATACCATTGGTAATAGGCAACAGCCCATCCAATCCAATACTCACATGAACGACTATAATTTACTTCAGGTTCAACATCCAACTCTTTTTGCATGGTCTCAAATACGATTTCATGTACTAGTTCTATACCACTTTTACCCGCCACACAGGCAGGCTCTCCATTTTCAATACGCTTACTAAATGAACTTACGACAAACATCTTCACAAAATCATCGCCTGAAATATGACAAGTATTGATGGCATAATCAAAGGCATCTCCCAACATTGTTTGTGCATGTTTCAAATACATTTCAAAATACGAATGAATTCTCATTTTCAGCATCCTCCGTCATCACGCAACTAACTCTTGCTTTAATTATATACTAGAAAATGAATAATTCGTCTCACTAGCACTTTCAAAACACCAAAGCTTTAAGAAATTTCATACAAAACTTTTATTCTAAATCGTTTTAACACAAACTCTCTTTCCAGAAAACGCAATTCCAAACTTCAATATCTTTTCGGTTCCCTCACTCTTCATTTCAGAATCATATTCCATACTGTTAATTTGACAAATAGCTTCATCTGCCAAAAATGCTAATTCATTCTCATCAAGATTTTTCTTCCACTTAAGCTCCATAATCATTCCAGGATGCTTATTATTTCTAGGCATTAGGCAAATGTCAAACCTACCCTTACCAGACTCTCTATTTGATTTGATTTTATACTGATTATCCATCATCGCAATCAATCCTAAAACCAAGCCATGATAAAATGATTCACTTGTTGTATCATAATAACTAATTGCTTTATCCATATATTCGGCAATCGCTTTTTCTAGTTTTACATAATCATTTAAAAACAAACTTTCCGCAATCTTATCTGCAGTCGCTCTTGAAACCGCACCAACCTGCATCAAATGTGTCAAAACCTCACTTTTATAAACGGAAGCTATCTCTTTATTTGGAATAGACACCTCACACAAATAAGAACCATCTGCCTGCAATTCTTTTAATGTCGTTTTTAAATACCCAGCCACCAACAATAAACTATAGATATTAGCTGGATCATCTGTGAGTGAACGATATACAACATTTTGATCAATTCTTGCCAAAACTTTATTTCCAAGAATCAAAGAATAAAGCTTTTCCGTTATATCCTCATCCGCCACTTTTAAAACATCTTCAAGAATCTCATTTTTTCCAGTATTTACCCAATATGCCTGTGGAATACACCCCTTTGAAATATAGTTAATCACAGACCACGGATTATATATTTCTTCATTTCCAAATAAATAACCATCATACCATTCTTGAAGTTCACTCTCTTTTTCAGCAACTCCATAATAATCTAACATTTCGCTTACTTCTTCATTAGTAAATCCAAAATAACGATCATACGCTTCATCCATCACTGAATTCACTGTTAAATTATTTAAACCACTAAAAATACTTTCTTGAGCTATTCTTAAAATACCCGTTAAAAAACCATAAGAAAGATTTCTATTATCTTTAAAAGCACCTGAAAAGAAATTTCTCATAAAACCAATGATTTCATCATAAAAATTCTTAGAATACCCTTCCTGAATTGGAGTATCATACTCATCAATAATAATGATTGGAGCTTTATCATAATGTATCGCAAGCATTTTAGATAATTTTTCAAGCGACGAAGCCAATTCCACTTCATTTTCCGTTGCACTTAATACTTTATTAAAATACTTCTTCTCATAATCTGATATTTTGTCACTCATCAACACTTCCTGATGCCTTCCATATTCTTCTTGAAGAAGCGATTTAATTTTCTCTACAGTGGCCTTCCACGAATCAAACTTCACATCTTTAAAAGTAAGGAAAATTACAGGATATTTACCTTGATGCATTCGATAACCTTCCCCACACTTCCAAATATCCTTATCTTTAAAATACTTAGACGTATCCGCATCCGTCTTTTCAAAATACACTCTAAGCATATCCATATTTAATGTTTTTCCAAATCTTCTTGGCCTAGTGAATAATGAAACCAACGGCTTCTGATCTAAAAATTCCCTAATCAACATTGTTTTATCCACATAATAATAATCCGATTGAGCACGTACATAATCCGAAATACCAATAGGCAATGGTTTTTTATCTGTATTCATCCCTTTTTTACTATATTCACCAGTCGAAACCCTACCATCCGCTGGCTTTTGAGTATTATCTGGAATCAACCATATTTTCCCATTCTTAACAGCACCGGGAATTTTTCCTGACTTACATAAACTCGAAACCGCACGAACACTCACATTCCAAATAGAAGCCATTTCTTTACAAGTTTTCATTATGAACACCACCTATCCTGCTACTATTAGTATACCTATTGTTCGGAAATATGTCGAATTCTTTCAGAAATTTATTCGGAATAATATCAATTTATAGCAACATTCTTCTTTTTAGGGAATAAAAAAAGGTGCAATGAAGCACCAAGTTTTAAAAATTAGAATAATAATTGTAATCCCAAAACAATGACCCACATATAAGCACAAGTCTTAGGAATCATCAATAATCCAATCTTTGGTTTTGTCTTAGACCACAACGTAACTGGGATGTAGCAACCAAATGAAATAATGATGGCTGCAACCATACGGTTTAAGTGTAAATCATACATATTTCCTGAAATGGCATAAAGAAGAATTACACCAATTCCAGTTAGGGCAAATACGGCATTACGAATTACAGACAGTTTCCTGTTTCCTTCTTCTGAAGTCCAGTTATTCTGTGGTAAGAAACATACTACGATACGAACAATAGCTGAAATCCAAATCATAGCCTCAATCCATGCTGGAGCAGTAAGTGTTGGGAATGTTAATTTCCAGATATACAATAAGATAATATAGAATACAGTCATTGTGATTGAAGATACCTGCAATCCAATCCCTAGCTGTCTTTTAATTTTATCATTTGTTCCATAAATAGCTCTTTTAATACGAGGAACCAAGTGGAATGCATCTCCACCACACAAAGTTAAAGTTAATACACCATATAAAATAAATAATGGATTTCCTTTTGAATATACAAAGAATAAGATTCCGGCAATTAAGTCAAAAATCAAATAACATGCATCAAAAATTGCTTCCATTAAATCCGGCATTTTTTTCATTTGAAATCATCCTTTCTGCATTGTCATACACCTTTTGAAAGATATCCATAAACACTTTGATCTCTTCTTCACTAAGACCCTTAAACATGTCTTGTGCAAACTCCTTTTGTGCCCATTTACCATCTTCAATCACTTCACTGGCTAGTTGAAGCAAATGAATGGTGACACGTTTTTTGTTGTCTTTATCCACTTTTCTTTCAATCAAACCACGATCTTCTAATACTTTTAATGAAGTCGAAACATGAGACTTTGTAGACTTACGAATACGAACAATATCCGCAGCCGTATTATATTCAGGATTATTGTAAAGAAACATTAAGATGTCATATTCCATCTGTCTTAAATTGTATTTTTCACAAACCCCCGACATTTTCATCTCATAATATCTCGTTATTGTTTTATGTTCATCCCAAAAGTGCATATGCATTCTCCTTATTGTTCTATTTAGAACGATAATATTCTATAACTCATGCCTTGGTTTGTCAATAAAATCATTGACACACCTGTAAAAAAAAGGGATACTCTCTTTAGGGAAGAAGGGGAATATATGCGTACACAAAAATATAACCTACAAGGAATAAAAGTATTCTTCTATATTTTAATGATTGCCATTTTAGGATGGTTTCTTTGTATGCAATTCTTTGGTGCCAATGAACAAGAAAATGATGTTCAATCCCAATCCCCTATCTATACAGGAACGTTTTATTGGGAAAAAGAAGATGGTTCCAAGCAAAAATTAAACATTCCAGGAGATTATGAAATAAAACCCGGTCATACAATGATTATTAGTACAACGCTTTCTAAAGATTATGATGAAACTTCTATTGCGATCCGCTCCTCTTTACAAGACATTAAATTCTATGTTGGAAATGAATTACGTACAGAATATTCTACTAAAGATACAAGATTGGCAGGTAAGAATTCGGCCAGTCGATACATATTTTGTCCCACAACCTATAGGGATGCAGGAAAAACACTACGCATTGAACTAACAACTTATACTTCTAACTATTCGGGTGTTGTCAACGAAGTCTATTGTGGAAGTCAGGCTGAAATCTGGCAATATATATATAACGATTATGGACTATCTACATTCATTGCCTTCTTCATTTTATTTGCCGGAATCACATCCATTATCTTTGGTTCAGCCCTAAAATTTACCTATCACACCACTTTCAGCATGGAATATTTAGGCTGGTGTATGGTTATGGGCGCCATCTGGATGCTTGGAGAATCCAAGATTCGCCAAATGCTAGTGCCAAACGCATCTTCTTTAGCCTCATTATGCTTTGTGATGATCATGCTTAGTCCTTTGCCACTACTGTTCTATGCCGACAGCATTCAAAATGGAAAGCACCGAAAGCTCTATAAATATATTGGGTGTATTGCCCTTTTAAACTTTGCGGTTTCATCCATTCTATATTTAGCTAAAGTCAAAGACTACATTGAAACATTACCTGTTGCACAATGCATTCTGATCTGTGTATTTATCTTGGTATTCATTCATTTATGCAAATACATACGCAAATACAGTCATTCCCGCTCAGACTACTTCTTACTTTTCGGACTCTTTTTAGTCTTAGTCTGCATAGCTGTTGAAAGTATATCCGTCTATTTTGTAGCTATGATTTCCGGCATCTTTATCGGTATCGGTATGATTATATTACTACTCACAAACATTGCTCGTACCATCCATAGAATTCAACTTATTGAACAGACACGTCACCAAAAGGAATTGGATATTGAAAAGAAAGAAAACAAGAAAATCACTCTTCAAATGATGCAGTCTCTTTCTACAACGATTGAAGCTAAAGATGAATATACGCGAGGCCATTCAAGACGTGTAGCTCAATATGCAGCGCTTGTCGCAAAAAATCTTGGTTGGACAGATCAAGAAATTGAAAATATTAAGAGCTGTGCTTATTTACACGACATTGGAAAGATTGGGATTCCAGACCAAATCTTAAATAAGCCTGGCCAATTAACAGAAGATGAATTTAGTTTAATCAAACAACATACGATTATTGGACAAGACATTCTAAAAGACATCACAATCATACCTCACTTAGGTGAAGTCACAAGAAGTCATCATGAACATTATGATGGTACTGGCTATCCAGATGGACTCAAAGGAAATGAAATTCCAATTCAAGCTCGTATTATTACGCTTTGCGACAGTTATGATGCCATGAATTCAAAAAGAATCTATCGTGATGCGCTTAGTTTTGAACAAATCAAAGAAGAAATCAAAAAGAATGCAGGAACCCAATTCGATCCTGAAATCACAAACATCTTCCTTAAACTCATGGACAATAAAACTTTATTGAATTTAGAACACGAAAGTATTCCAGTTCATGAAAATACAATTGATAAATTTATATCCGACGTTGTATCAACCATTAAAGATCAGGAAGAGACAAAGAACTACGACTATCTTACAGGACTTCCAGTACGTAGTGTTGGCCAAAAATACATTGCGAGTGCTATGCAAAAGACAACGGGATGCCTTATCTTTTTGGATATGGACAATCTTAAGAAAATCAATGATGTCTATGGACATAAAGCTGGAGATAGAGCTTTAAAAAGCTTAGGAAAACTATTATTAGATATTCCATGCGATAAGATCACATGCAGAATGGGTGGAGACGAATTCCTTCTATTCTTGCCAAAAGTAAATCATGAAGAAGCTGAAAACACCATTTCTGATTTGATTCAACAATTCAAAAAAATTGTTCAAAACGATCATGAAATTCAATTTGCGACCCTCTCTGCAGGTATGCTTATGACGACAAAGAATGATCATTTTGAAGATGCTTCTTCAAAAGCGGATAAAGCCTTGTATTATGTGAAACAAAATGGTAAAAACAGCTATTCTTTCTACAATCAAATTCAATATGGAAATGAATCCAACAATGCGACTGACCTGAAACAAATTGCCAAATCCCTACAAAATAGCGGAAGCTATACAGGCGCTTTAAATCTAGAATTCAGAGAATTCACTCGACATTATGAATACATACACCAATTAATGGTTCGTAATCATTCTTGTTGTTATTTGGTGATGGTGACTATGGAAACCGTACAAGATGCACTTCCATACATTGAAGAAATTGAAGAAGCCTTAACACACATGGGTGAAGCTATCCACAACAACATTCGAAAAGTCGATGTTTGTACACGCTATAGTGCCATGCAATATTTGATTATTCTATCCCAGCCAATGGAATCAGAAATCCCAAATATTATGACTCGTATCTTTATGCAGTACTATAAGCTTCAAAACAGCCAAAACTTCACACCAACCTTTGAATATATCACTATGAAGGATTAAAGGAGATTGACCACAAGCGTCAATCTCCCTTTTTAATTACATTAATAATTGAATATTGTCTTACTCGCAAGACAATATTCATATATTTTTGTCTTATTCACAAGACAAAAGCCTTCCGAACAAATCGAAAGGCTAATTAAAGACACCGATTACTCGATGTCTATAGTTCTTCTCCATTTGTTTCAATCACATGTTTATACCAGTCAAAACTATCTTTTTTCATACGTTTACCAGTACCTTTGCCAAAATCATCATAATCTACATACACATATCCATAGCGTTTACTCATTTCAGCACTTGATGAAGATACAATATCAATTGGTCCCCAACTTAAATATGAGAATACATTCACACCATCTAAAACAGCTTCTTTCATCTGTTCAATATGAGCTTTTAAATACTCAATACGATATTGATCATGAATAGAACCATCTTCTTCTACTACATCTTCTGCACCCAAGCCATTTTCTGCAATCATTAAAGGTACTTGGTAACGATCCCACAATTGATTTAAACAATTATAGAATCCAAGTGGATCTGCACGCCATTCCCATGGTGTTGGTTTTAAATAAGGATTTTGTTCAGACTTAAATGGAACTCCTGTATCCGTTTCATGATTAAAGACATTTGTATAGTAATACGATAAAGCTAAGAAATCCATTGTATTATTCTTTAATAATTCTTCATCCCCATCTTCAAACTGAATTTGAATACCTTTTTCTGCGAAATGTCTTAACATATAAGTTGGATATTCACCACGCAATTGTGTATCTGTAAAGAAATATTCTTGTACACGATTACGTTTCATAGCTCCCACAATATCTTTTGGATTACATGTTTTAGGATATACACACCCTTCTGCAATCATTGTTCCAATATGTGCTTCTGGATCAATCTCTTTTGCGAGTTCTTTAATCTTAGCACATCCAACAAATTGATGATGTACAGCCTGATACATTGTCTCTTCCATTTTTTCTGGAGCCACTTGATCATCATAAATTCCTAAACAACCAAATTGTACATTAGGAATCAAATTCACCTGATTACAAACAATCCAATATTTAACTTTTCCCTTATAACGCTCTAATAATACTTTTCCATATCGAACAAAGAAATCAATTACTTTACGATTTGCGAAACCACCATATTCAGTCACTAAATGAAGTGGAATGTCATAATGCGAAATTGTAATGACTGGTTCCATGCCATCTTTAATGATTTCATCAATCAAATGATCATAGAATTCAAGGCCCTTTTCATTTGGCTCTAACTCATCTCCATTTGGAAAAATTCTTGACCAAGAAATACTTGTACGAAATGCCTTAAACCCCATTTCTTTTAAATAAGCCAAATCCTCTTTATAAGTATGGTAAAAATCAATTCCATAACGCTTTGGATAATACCCCTCTTTATCGGCAATTGCAGCCTTGATACCAGCTAATGTGCCGCCACCTTCTTTTTCAATATGAGCACGATCCTGGTTTTTATCATATTCATGAATATCTGATGTAGAAAGTCCTCTACCATCTACATCATACGCACCTTCCATTTGGCAAGCAGCACTAGCTCCTCCCCATAAGAAATTTTTACGAAATCCCGTTGGCAAACTTCTCATTTTATTTTCCTCCTAAATCTTCTCCATTTGTTTCAATTACACGTTTATACCAATTAAAACTATCCTTCTTAATACGTTTTCCTGTGCCATTTCCTAAATCGTCATAGTCTACATATACAAAGCCATAACGTTTTGTCATTTCAGATGATGTACAACTCACAATATCAATAGGTCCCCATGGATAATATCCAATTAATTCAACGCCATCATAAATAGCTTCTTTCATCTGTTCAATATGTTCTCTATGATATGCTATACGGTAATCATCATGAATTTTTTCTTCAGAATCTGGTTTTTCATCAAATCCTGAACCTAACTCAGTAATCATAATTGGCAATTGATAACGATCATAGTATTCATTTAATACATAACGTAACCCTATTGGATCATTGATCCATCCCCAATCATTCTCTTTTACATATGGATTTTTCTTTCTTTCTCCAGGCTTAAGATCACTTGAACATACACCTGTTCCATAATAAGAGAAAGTTAAGAAATCACATGTGAACTTTTCAATTAAATCTAATTCTTCTTTTGTCACCCCAAAAGTTTGAATTTTATTTTCATCCATATATCTTTGTAAAGAACGTGGATATTTTCCTCTACACAATACATCTAAAAACATATATTGAATTTGATTCGACTTACAAGATGCCATCACTTCATTAGGATCACAATTGAACGGATAAGATATACCATTACAAACCATGCATCCCATCTTCATTCCTGTATTCATTTCGTCCATTTTCTTTTTTGCATATGCACTAGCTACAAATTGATAATGTAGCCCTTGGAAACATGCAGAAGTAAAATCGTCTGTCCAATCATAAGGAATAGATAAACTGTTATACCCTTCGCCAAATAAAGTATTGATTTGGTTAAATGCAATCCAATATTTAACTTTATTTTTATAGCGTTCCATAATTACATCTACAAATCTCTTAAATGATTCCAATGTTTTTTTACTATACCATCCGCCATATTTAATAGATAAATTCAAAGGCATCTCATAATGCGAAATTGTAACCATGGGTATCATTCCATCATGGATCATTTCATCAAATAGATCATCATAAAATTGAAGTCCTTTTTCATTAGGCACTAATTCTTCTCCTGTAGGAAAAATACGTGTCCAGTTAATAGATGTACGAACTGTTTTAAAACCCATTTCCTTTAAATAAGCTAAATCTTCTTTGTATGTATGATAAAAATCTATACCCTTCCTTTTTGGATAATAATATTTATCTTTATCATTCATTCTGAATTCTATTTCTTGCTTTGTAAATTCATAATTTTTTGTTTCTGATTTCAAGCGGTCAATCTTCGTATTATAAATATGGATATCTGCAATGCTCATTCCTTTGCCATCTTCATCCCAAGCACCTTCAAATTGATTAGCTGCAAATGCTCCACCCCATAAAAATCCTTCAGGGAACTTTTTTAAAAGTTTTTCCATTTTTCCTCCAAAAAATTGTATTTTGAAAGGACTTCATTTCTGAAATCCTTCTTTAATACTATTTATTTTCTAGTTCAGCAATTCTCTTCTCGTAAGATTCAAAAATTTTTATCATTTGTTTTGCAATATTGATCTCACTATAGATAGTCATCAAAGTGTCTTGAGCATGTGCAAATAATAAAGAATATTCACTTTTCTCACCACGAGTTTCTCCTTGAATCGCATCTGTTTGTACTTTATGAGCTTCTGTAATTTTCTTTTGTGATTCTTTGATTTTTTCATTTGCCTTTTCAAAATCAAATGCAGCAATTGCATCTAATGCTTCTTTACAAGCTACTCGAGCATCTCCAGCATTCAAAATAATAGACATTGCTGCTTGTACTGTTTTTTCATCCATTGTTCTTTACCATCCTTTCTGAAAACTTATTTTGTGATATATTTAACCGGTCAATAACGATCCTAAATTTTTCAACTAAAATCCCGTTCGTTAATAAAGATATAATAGTTCCTATTCCTACAACTCCACCAAGTAAATACCCTATACATATAAAGCATCCATCATAAATAATTCGAATTGTTCTATATTTGATATTTGTTTTTTCAATAATTTTAAAGAAAATACAATCCAATGCATTTATACCATCCTTAAATGATTGCATCCATGCAAATGATAATGCTAAACATAGCTGTCCAATTACAATTCCAACAATTCTAACATAAGTAGTTTGTAAGGCTAAATTTAAAGGCTTAATTAACATTGTGGGAATTTGAATACAAATTCCTAATGCTAATACAGAGACAATCGTATTTACGCCAATTTTATTGCGATTCATAATAAAAGCTAAAAATAATATAACTAAATTAATTATTTGATCAATAACTGATACAGGTACTTTTGTCACTCTATTAAATCCATCTAAAAATACTGTAATAGGGTCGGAGCCTAATTCACATGCTATGAATAAGGCTATTCCGATTCCCATTAAAAGTGTTGCTAGAAAGCCTTTTATTATACTGTTAAATAGTTTTTTCATCCTATTCTTCAGTTTCTTCTTTTAAACATTGATTATCATATACTTTGAAGAATGGATACCAAATAGCTCCTGTTACTACAAAAATAATTAACATAACAATCACTGAAGGAATACTTCCACCTGTAGCTAGCCATGTAGTAATTGGATATGGAATATACCATAATTGGAATAAGATATCAGGAACTTTTCCAAATGGAATTGCAACTGTCAATAACCATGCCAATACTGGTGCTACAACAGCATTAATCCACATTGGAACCATTAGAATAGGGTTAAATACAATTGCACCAAACACAACTGGTTCATTAATATTAAAGATTGATGGCACAACAGTTGCTCTTCCTAATGCTTTTAATTTCTTTGATTTTGATAAGAAAACCATGAATAACACTAAACTTAATGTGCATGCTAATCCACCAATTTTAAGATATGCATAATCCCAACTTGAAGTTACAAAATAATTTGCACCCTGAGAAATATTTGCTTCGATATTTGCTAATAAAATAGGTGTTGTAATTGGTGTTAAAATCCATCCAGAAATACCCATTGAATATAGAAGCATACAGATAAGATTCATTAAAGTAAATCCCCAAATTGTTGAATATACACTTTGTAATGGTTTGAAAATAGACTGGATTGCTAAATATAAATCAAAACCACATACATTAATCAACAACCATCCACCTACTACAATAATTCCAATTGGAAGCATTTGATCGAACCATTGACGAACAAAATCAGGTAATGCACTATCTTCTTTAAAGAAAGAAATTTTTCCAATTAATTTGAATACTAAAGCTGTAATACATCCAGTAATCATAGAAATAAACATTCCACTTGATCCAAATGCACTATGACTAAAACCAATTGCTGCATCCGCAGTTAACTGTGGAGTAATTGTAATTCCATAAAGAATCATTCCGGCAATAGCTGCACAATAACGATTTTTTCTCATTCTGAATTTTTCCATTAAGTTAATAGGTAACAAGAAAGCCATCATTAAACCGATAACACTCATTGTCCATCCAAATGGTGTCCAGAAATTAGAGAACCATTCAAAGCCTTGGATTGCAGAAGGCAATGTTAAAACACAAAATATACTTCCCAAGAAAATTAATGGCATAATTTGATTTACTGTATCTTTAATACCAGCTATCCATGGGTTATTCGCAAATTTACTCATCTTTGGAGCAAAGCTATTCTCCAACCAACTCATCATATTTTTCATATTCTTTCTCCTTGCAAAATTTATTATTTATTCATTTCTTCCATTAAATGGGCAATAGCTTTTTCTCCATCTAAAGATGAATAATAATCAGCCTTCATTAAGATAACCTTAACATCATTACCTTCTGTATATTCATCAATATCATCTAAAATGTAAGCTAAGTGTGGTCCTACCATTAAAGCATCGATTTCATCAATGTAGTTTTCGATTTCAGATTCACTACGAGCTTTAATATCGATTTCCAATCCTTGTTTACTAGCTGCCTTTCTCATGTTTGCAGCCATGAATCCAGAACTAGCACCAGATCCACATACCAATAAAACATTTAATTTTTTCATTGTACTTATTCCTTTCATAAGCTTTTTTGCTCTGTTTGTTTGTCGACACTGACATTATGCAAGAGAAACAATATTAATTCTACTTAACATTTGCACCCCAAGAGTGCAGATAATTAATTGCACTGCACCCGTGCAACTTTTTGTTGGATTATTCATATTGTAAACTATATAATATGAAAGAAACAATTAATATTCTTTATTTTGAAAGGGGATACACTATGAGACCGAATTCAGAAAAGCTTATAAAATGTTTATTAGAATCACAACCAAAGACCTCAAATCAACTGGCTGAACTTTTACAAGTTTCTGTACGTTCAATCAAAAATTATGCCAAAGAAATAAATGAAGAATACCCAAATCTATTGTCATCTTCGAATGAAGGTTATTCAGTAAATGTCGATCAAGCTCTTTCTTTATTCAATACACCGAGTGAACATATTCCTCAAACATCGCAAGAACGCGTATTCTATATCATCAACAAAATGATTCATCATAATACTGGAAAGGATGAAAAAATAAATCATTCTCTAGACTTATATGAACTATGTGATGAATTATATATTTCTATGTCTACATTAAAAGTAGAATTAAATAAAGTAAAAAGAAAGCTTAAAAAATATGATTTGGAACTTGAAACAAAAAATGATTCAATCCGATGTATTGGTTTAGAAAAAAATAAGCGAAAACTTTTAAGTTCCATTCTTTATAAAGAAAGTAATGTCAATTTTGTGAATATCGATTCCCTTCAAAAAGCCTTTACGAATATTGATATCCATTACATTCGTAGTACCGTTTTAGAAATATTCGATAAATACCATTACTTTGTGAATGACTATTCCCTAATTAATTTGATTTTACATGTCACAATAGCCGTTGATCGAATTCGTAATAATAATATCAACACGACTAAGGTAGATACTTTACCGGCTGTACGTTTACACGAATATGAAATGTCTAAAGAACTCGCAAAGCGTTTAGAAGACAAATTTGATATTCAATATAGTGATGCTGAAATCTATGAAATGACATTGTTAATTATTTCTAGAGCTACAAATATTGATTACCAAAGTATTGATGCCAATAATTTAGAAGACTTTGTAGGAAAAGAATGTTTAGAACTCGTCAAAGAATTGATCAATGATATTAATGCATTCTACTATATTGACTTAAGCAAACAAGAATTCTTAATTCGTTTTGCCATTCACATCAAAAACTTATTAGTGAGATCAAAAAATAACTACTTTAGTAAAAATCCATTAACTGATAGTATTAAATTATCTTGTCCTTTAATTTATGATACTTCAGTCAACTTGGCAAGAACCATCAAAAGTAAAACAGGAATCTCAATTAATGATGATGAAATAGCTTATATCGCATTCCATTTAGGAAGTGCATTAGAAACACAAAAGAATTTAACTTCAAAAGTAAAAACTGTTTTATATTGTCCTAACTACTATGGAATGAATTCTAGAATTACAGATGCCATTTATAAAGACTTTGAAAATGATTTGTTGATCACAAACATTCTTACAGATGAAAGCCAAATTGATAAAGTCAATGACATCGATTTAGTGATCACAACGATTCCTTTGGCAACTCCTATTCAAATTCCAACAATACGAATCAACATCATACTAAATAACCGTGATATTTCAAATTTAAGAAATCGTATTTCTGAAATTCAAACACAAAAGAAAAAAGATGAATTTGAAAAACACTTAAAAGAATTGTTGTCGCCTGAATTGTTTGAAAGAAAAAATAATTTAGATACGCATGAAAAATGTATCAATTATATGGTAAAAAAGCTTGTAAAGCTAGACTATGTAGACTCACATTTTAAAGATGAAGTATTAGAACGAGAAAAAATGTCTTCGACTGCATTCGGAAATTTTGCGATTCCACACGCCATGAAGATGCATGCCAATAAAACAGGTATCAATATATTAATTAGTGAAAATCCAATATCATGGAATGAACACCCTGTAAATCTAGTCATTATGATGTGTTTTAATAAAAATGAACGTTATATTTTCAACGAAATTTATGATCCAATCACAATGATATTAAGTGAACCTGAAAACGTTAAAAAAATACTACATGCCAAAGATTATGATGATTTCATTAAAATCATGGTATCCCTACTATAAGAAGTGTTGTTGCACTTCTTTTTTTCATCATCAAAAAAAAGCACCTGCATTAAACAGATGCCTAAAAATCAAATAAATCATCAATTGTTAGTAATACAGCTCCATCTTTTTGAGCTTGTCTTACTACTGAATCTGAATACCCAGACTTACTGATAAACCACAAATATTTCTCTTCTAGATTTGGAAATGCTTTTGTAGCCATTATTAAATCTTCATACTCATCATATGGCATTGGCTGAGAAGTAAACTTACACTCCACAAAAATACCCTTTTTACCAGTACGATCCAACGCCAGTAAATCCACATCGTCCTGTGCTTTTAAAGCTGGATTTGTACCCCACCATTTACCCAAATGATAAGGTATAAAAGGAAGCTTTCTACATTTAGCCAAACGAATCAGATATTCCTTACAAATATCCTCAAACACATCCCCCATTAAATTACTTATATCTTCCATAATTTCTTTAGATGCATCATTAGCTCCTAACATGGCATAGTAAGAATTGTTTGTGAATTCATAGCGAAACCAAAACTTAAAAAAATTGTCTTTAATCACATAAATCGACTTTTTGCTCGTCTCTTTATCACCACAAGGAATCCTCTTTTCAATCAAACGAAGTGTTTGTAGCGTAATCAAATATTTAGATACCTTTGTACGCTCCTCATGAATATAGTCCGCAATATCAACCACTTTATTTCTTCCATTCGCAATGGCAGCTAATATACTACTATACACATTCGTTTCTCTTAATTCCGCCTTCAATAGGTTATCTGGTTCTTCATGAAGATAAGCCCCATTACGAATAATTTTATTCGCTATATTTTTCTCAACAGATAGATTGGGATCAAAAGCCTCTAAATATCTTGGAATTCCACCCAATATTCCATACGCCAACAATTTATCTTCATTACTATATTTAGGGAAAAAAGCGCTACTCTCTAGATAATCAAATTGCTTTATTTCTAAAGTCGATGTTTGTCGATCATGAAGCGGACTTTTTCTACCCATAACATCACTTTCCATAATACTCACAGAAGAACCACATAAAATTAAAAAGATATTCTTCTTTTTCCAATTATGATCAATCACATGCTGCAATATTGACTTTACGGAAGGATTCTCATCAATAATATAAGGAAATTCATCAATGATCACGGCAATTTTTTCTGTAGCCATCTCTCCAATATAATTAAATGCATCCTCCCAACTTTTAAAAGACGCAATAAAATTCTTATTAAAATGATATTGAATCACTTTAGAAAAATCCTCTAAGTTTAGCGTATCATTCTTTTCTCGAGCAGGAAAAAATATTGAATTCGAATGTTCGGCAAACTCCTGAAGAATTGTTGTTTTACCAACTCTTCTTCGACCATACATCACCAAATATTCAAAACTGTCACTATTATATAATTCATTTAAATGATTTAATTCTTCTTTTCTTCCTAACATCAAATCACATCCTTTATATTTGTATACTTACGAGTAGTATACTCTAAAGTATACAAATTATCAATAAAGAAAAACAGGTCCAAATATAGAGAACCTGCTCAATCATTCGCAATCTTCACCCTTTTAATTTGTCTACAAAATTCATCTGTATCAAAATATAGATTTTTTAAAATAGGAATTAGGTCAATATATTCTTCCACTGGCTTTTCATTATGCTTATATTTAGCCATCACCACTAAATATCCATTATCCCATTCTTTAACTTCTGTATAATATTCCAAAGAATAAGGTGCAACAAAGCGAATCACATGATTTCTAAATTGAAATTTCGTATAGTTTTTTTCATTACTCAAAAATGCTACATCAATCATGAAAATTCCTTATCCAAACAACACTCCTAGAAACAAATGAAATAATCCTCACTCTTAATTATTGCAAACATCAAATAACACAGATATTCAATGATTCTTTCACTGTATTTTCCCTATTCTCCCATTTCATCCAACATATCATCTACACCATCACGATAGCTTTCATCATTATCATAACGATCCTCATCATAATCACCAGAATATGCATCCTCACTTCCTTCATCATAAGATGAAGAAGATGATGATGATGATGAATTTGAACTTTGCCCCTCTTTCTTTTTACGTTTTTCTTCCCTTATCCTAAACTCATTTTGTTCAGCTTTTCGCCTACTCTCAATACGATACTGCCTCTGGGCTGCATCCCATTCTGCCTCTTCCTTTTTCAAGGACATATAGCCATATCCAAACAGAAGTCCAATAATAATCAAGAAAATAATTCCACCCTTACCATTTGATGTTTCCTCCTGTTTAATAGCTACTGAAGCCCTACCCTGATTTACCTTACAAATCTTGGGAGATTGTACTTTAGGTGGAGTTGTCTTCACCATTTTAGGTGGCTTAACCACCACTTTCTTATGGATATCAAGCAATCTTCTAAATATAAAATGAGCTAACCAATTAATAAAGACCTTCTCAAAATCAATACTCATACATGTTAATACACTAAGAAACGCAAGTAGATCATCATCAAAATAATCATCCTCACACCAAGGCTCATCATAAAGCATCTCTTGAATTTCATCCTCTGATTTACCATCATATTTTCGAATCAGTTCATCATCACTCATATCCAAGATTTTCTTAACGCCATCCCCTACAATTTTCTTACGTGTTTCTATATCTAATTTTGGCTTTCTTACAATTTTAGGCGGTGTTTCTTTCTTCTTCTCAAAAGCAGGTAGCTGAGACTGCTTTATTTCCTTCTTCTCAGTAATAGGTACATCCACACCATACTGCTGCTTTACCTGTATTAACTCTTTAGTAAGTAAACCCTTTTTAGTTGCCTGAATATAAATTTCTTCATAGATTGGACAAAAACTACAAGCCTCACTAAACTTATCCTCTTCAATTAAAGAATTTACATGTTCCATAAACCCATACGAACTATATCCCTTAATACACTCTTCGCAAATAGAGGCATAGAAATGTCTTAAACAAACAGAAACATAAAACGCATTTTCTTTACATTGGTTAGAAACATCATCAATATGTTTCTTTGTTTTACTAGAATCTAAAATCATACGATAAAGCATACTTGCCAAAGGATTGCACAATATGCCAAAGTTCACATTCCGACAAGACTCTAACATCTTTTCCTTTACAAGCTCAATTTCTACATGAATCTGACTTGTACTTCCTTGCATCATAAGCAATTGAATCTTTTCAAGACTATCTATATCACGATTCAAATTATTCGTATTCATATTTGAAAAAGGAAGTTGTATCTCTTTATATTTACCGCAAATCAATTTGTCCTCTGTATCATTTACTAAACTTGAGTACTTTTCTTTACACTCATTATAATAGTCATACCAATCTAGAAACTCTTTTGAAATTATTATATTTTCCATTCCCTATACCCTGCTTTATACAAATCTTTCTACAGATATTATAACCTTTTCGATCTATGATTTCATTTTTATGCTGGTATAATATTAGGTATGAACTATCAAAATATACAGAGTGGCCTATCTACCGCATTTCTAGACAAAAATATATCTTCAAACGTATTATATCGACCTCAATTTATTTCAAATGACTAAAAAAATGGAAGAAAAGTATTAAGTACCATTGAAGACGAATTATTACACTGCGACTCCTTTTTAATCAGTGTAGCCTTCATTACCATGGGAGGAATTACCCCCTTGCTTCAAACTCTTCGTACTTTAGAAGATAAAGGTATCAAAGGTAAGATACTAACAACGGACTATTTGGCTTTTAGCGATCCAAAAGCCTTAGACAAACTAGCTACATTTTCCAATATTGAACTTAAAATGTATCTAGTACCCGATTCAAAAAATGGCTTTCATACCAAGGGATATATTTTTCAATCGGATGAAATCTATAAGATCCTTGTAGGTTCTAGTAACATGACAAATACAGCTTTAACCACAAATCGCGAATGGAATACAAAAATTGTTTCTACAAAATCCGGTGAATTCGTATCCGAAATGTTAGATGAATTTGATGAATTATGGAATCATCCAAATACATATTCCTACAATGAATTCATTGGTGCATATAGAGTGCATTATGAAGAATTTAAAAGGGTGAAACAAAAAGAAGAGATCAAATTACCTTCTAAACAACTCATTCCAAATTCTATGCAGCAGGCTTTTATTTCGAATCTAAGAAAGCTTCGTAATGCGAATGAATCCAAAAGTTTGTTGATTTCAGCCACAGGAACAGGTAAGACCTATGCCTCAGCTTTTGCTATGCAAGATCAAAATCCAAAAAGAGCCTTATTCCTTGTTCATAGAGAGCAAATTGCCAAACAAGCTTTAAACAGTTATAAACATGTATTTGGCAACACAAAGACATTTGGACTATTATCTGGAAATAGTAAAGATACCAATGTAGATTATTTATTCGCTACCATGCAAACAATGTCTAAAAAGGAAGTGTATTCTAGTTTTGATCCAGATACATTTGATACGATCATCATTGATGAGGCACATCGCATTGGAGCTAAAAGCTACCAAGAAATCATGAACTACTTTAGGCCAAAGTTTTGGCTAGGCATGAGCGCAAGCCCTGAAAGAACAGATGACTTTGATGTATATGCAGCCTTCGACCATAATATTGCCTATGAAATACGTCTTCAACAAGCATTAGAAGAAAATTTATTATGCCCATTCCACTATTTTGGCATTACCGACTTTTTAACAGACGGAAACGAAACCGATTTTACAGACTTCAACTATTTAACATCCAACCAAAGAGTCGACTACATTATCGAACAAACAAATTACTATGGCTATAGCGGAGAACGCGTTAAAGGACTCCTGTTTTGTAGCTCAAAAAAAGAAGCGGCTGCTCTTAGTGAAAGATTAAATCTAAGAGGCTATAGAACCCTAGCCTTAAGTGGAGAAGATTCTCAAGAAAAAAGAGAAGATGCGATCGATCGCTTAGTATCCGATACAAGAAGTGACTACCTACAATACATTTTAACTGTAGACATCTTTAATGAAGGTGTAGATATTCCTGAAATCAATCAAGTCGTTCTTTTAAGACCTACACAATCACCCATTGTCTTTGTGCAACAATTAGGTCGAGGCCTAAGAAAATCACAAGACAAAGAATATGTTGTCATTCTAGATTTCATTGGAAACTACAAAAATAATTTTATGATTCCAATCGCCCTATCTGGAGATCGTTCTTACAATAAAGACAATATAAGACGCTATGTCCTTGAAGGCGAAAGAATCATCCCAGGATCGAGTACAATTCACTTTGATGAAATCAGTAAGAAACAAATCTTTGCGTCGATTGATACAGCCAATTTTGCGGATATCAAGCTCATTAAAGATAGTTACAAAAATCTAAAGAATAAACTTGGAAGAATCCCTACTCTTATGGATTTTGAAACCTATGGAGAAATTGACGTACAAAGAATTTTCGACAACAAATCGCTAGGATCTTACCACGTCTTTTTAAAGAAATACGAAAAGGATTATAAAGTAAGATTAAATGAACTTGAAGAAAGTTTTATTAAATTTATTTGTACAAAACTAGCCAATGGAAAAAGAAAGATTGAACTTGAAATATTAAGCAATATTTTAGAAGATAAAATTGATATATTCCCTAATAATCTATCAAAAAATGAATATACAAATGTAATCAATATTTTTACCAATGAATTCCCAACCGGTTCTGGAAAGAATACGTTTAAAGATTGTATTTTTATGGAAGATAATAAAATTTCAAAACCATTTAAAACATGTTTAGAAAACAACGAATTTAAATCCATGGTAAAAGAAATTATTGAATATGCATTGGATCAATACAACAAACATTATAAGCATACGTATAAAGATACAAACTTTGTACTCTACCAAAAATATACATATGAAGATGCATGTCGTTTGTTAAATTGGCAACACAATGAAGTTCCATTAAACATTGGCGGATACAAATATGATCAAACAACCAAGACATTCCCTGTCTTTATCAATTATGACAAGGCCAATGACATTCAAGATACAATCAAATATGAAGATCATTTTATCAATGAAAGTCAATTGATTGCGATATCCAAATCCGGAAGAACCACAAGTAGTGATGACGTACAAAACTTCTTGTATGCCAAAGAAAGAGGTATTGAAATTCATTTGTTTGTGCGAAAAAACAAAGATGATAAAACAAGCAAGGAATTCTATTATTTAGGCAACATGCAAGCAGAAATAGACAAGACAAAACAGTTTATGATGCCAAACACACAAAAAACTGCTGTCGAAATCTTATGGCAATTAGATACACCCGTAAGAGAAGACATTTATCGATATATTGTAGAGGAGTGATTTTTTGAAAACAATACACGTAGTAGCCGCCATTATTAAAGATGGTAATAAAATATTCGCCACCCAAAGAGGCTATGGCGAATTCAAAGACGGATGGGAATTTCCAGGAGGAAAAGTAGAACCCAATGAAACAAGTAGACAAGCCATTGTTCGTGAAATCAAAGAAGAATTAGATACAACCATCCAAGTAGAAAAATACTTTGATACTGTCGAATACGACTATCCAAACTTCCACCTATCCATGGAATGTTTCATTTGTACAATTCTTGAAGGAAAACTAACACTATTAGAACACGAGTCTGCCAAATGGCTTACTAAAGAAACATTAGATTCAGTAGATTGGCTACCTGCAGATCTAGGATTAATCAAAAAACTAAAAGACATATTATAATCCCATACAACATTTTTAAATACCAAAAAAAGAGCATTTCATCTTTACATAAAGAACAAATGCTCTTTTTCATTTTGTCCAACTGTCAAATAATCAACAAATTTACAAGAATTCACAATGTTTTCACATTGGACCTTTATAATGGAAATTGACTACTAGATGTGGTTGGTGGTTGCCTCTTGTTAAGGAGATTTAAAGCCTTGAATCTTGAGTTCCAGGTAAGTAGATCCTTCTATTTTTTTGCAGGAGGAAAGCTTATGTATATATATCTACATATTGATGTTGCTTTTGTTTTATTTGCCATAGTAGAAATACTAAAAGTAACATTGATTATTATAGAAAAATGCAAAAAGCACTAATCACCACTGACAATGGAAAAAGATTAGTGCTTCAGCATTAATTTTATTTCAGAGTAACCACTGCTTTTCCAGTAGTCGTTCTCTATATGTATTATACAGATAAACCAAATGTATTTCCACAAAAAAATCAAAATCCCATACAACATTTTAAAACATCAAAAAATGAGCATTTCATCTTTACATAAAGAACAAATGCTCATTTTTATTTCATCCAACTGTCAAATAAATTTCAAATCAATAAAATTCTCATACAACATTTTATGCATGTTAAAAATATCTATTTTCACTTTATATAAAGCATACATCAAGACTTTCACTTAATTTAACTGTCAAAAAAAAAGAATAATTCAAACGAACTATCCTTTCTTTGGTTGAATCCAATATATGCTTTCTGCAACACGAACTTTCAATCCATCCATTATCATTTCTTTTTGTTGAAAGTTTGCCAAAACATTCAAACGATTCCAGAAAGTTCTTTCACAAGTGGATTTCCCATCAATAAAACATTCCATTTTGCGTCTCCCTCGACGTCTATCATAGAATATTCTGAATCCGCTTACAAGTCTTGACTTTTTTTATTTTTATGATTCTCTATTTTACAGAAATCACTGTATATCCCGCATTTGTTACGGCATCACTCAACATCTGATCTGTAACATTCTCTGTGCAATTTAATGTAGCTGTTTTTTCATCTAAACTAACCACTACATCACTTACACCTTCCACTTTACTTAATGCATCCTTTACGTGTGCCACACAATGCATGCACATCATACCATCTACTGTTACTACTTTTTTCATTTTCTTTTCCTCCTTATATTCAACGGGAATATAACCCGCATCTTTAACCGCTTGTTTTAAAGCTATCTCATTTACTTGTTGCACATAATCAATATTGGCCTTACCCAAATTATAATCCACACGCACTTCTTTTACATTTGGAACCTTCTTTAAGGCATCCTTAACCAACCATGCACAATGCCCACAAGACATACCATCAATATACATTGTATATGTTTTTACCTCTTCACTTTGAACTTTAGGTTTAAAACAACGAAGTCTCAAAGCGTTTGTGACAACACAAACACTACTCAAAGACATACATGCAGAACCGATCATCGGTGATAATCTTAAGCCAAATGCCGGATATAATAAACCTGCTGCAACTGGAATTCCTAGAATGTTATAGAAGAAAGCCCAGAATAGATTCATCTTGATATTCTTGATGACATCATTTGATAAATCAATTGAAGTTACTACATCCTCCAAAGAACTCTTCATTAAAATCACGTCCGCACTATCCAAGGCAATATCCGTTCCAGCACCAATCGCAACTCCAATATCAGCACGCATCAAAGCAGGCGCATCATTAATACCATCACCCACCATCATAACCTTCTTACCTTGTTCTTGAAGCTTACGAATTACACTCTCTTTATCTTGTGGCAATACATCACTGATTACTTCATCCACACTTAAAGATTTACCAATTGCACTTGCCGTCTTTTGATTGTCTCCAGTCAACATAACCACATGCATATTCTTTTGTTTAAACTGTTCTAAGGCAACTTTACTTGTACTACGAACTGTATCCGCCACACTCACAAGTCCTATTACAGTATCGTCTTCCACAAAAATCAATGGAGTTTGACCCAAACTTGCATAAGCATCTAAATCACTTAATACTGTCTTGTTTAGTTCAATGTTATTTTCTTCCAATAACCTTTTATTTCCAGCCAAATATACATGTCCATTTAGCTTAGCCTGAATACCACGACCCGAAATATTCATAAAATCTTCTGGCTGTTTAAGCTTTATATTTTTCTCTTTCGCATATTCTATAATGGCCTGTCCTAAAGGATGTAAAGAACCACTCTCTAAGCTTGCCGCAACCGAAATAAAATCATTTCTACTTATATTTGCATATAATTTAATATCCTGAACACTTGGCTTTCCTGAAGTAATTGTACCCGTTTTATCCAATACGATCGTATCGATTGAATGTAGTTGTTCTAATATGGCAGCCGACTTAATTAAGATACCATTCTCTGCAGCCTTACCCGTACCTACCATAATCGCAACTGGCGTAGCTAAACCCAATGCACAAGGACAAGAAATAACCAATACACTAATCGCATTCGATAACGCAAATTGAATCGTTTGACCACTCACTAACCATGCAACAAATGTAATCAACGCAATCGCAATAACCACTGGAACAAATACACCACTCACTTTATCTGCCAAACGAGCGATTGGAGCTTTTGAATTTCCTGCATCATCCACTAGCTGAATGATCTTTGCCAAAGTTGTATCTTGACCAACCTTTTCAGCCTCAAACTGAAATGTACCATTCTCATTCATAGTTGCCGAAATAACGGAATCCCCCACATTCTTTTCGATTGGAAGACTCTCACCTGTAATCGCCGACTGATCCACATAACCCGTTCCTTGAATGACTTTTCCATCCACCGGAATTCTTTGACCTGGACGAATCACAACTATATCATGAATTCGAATACTTTCACTTGAAACAACAATTTCTTTTCCATCCCTTAAAATCGTCGCATTTTTCGGTGCCAAATCCACTAACTTATCTAAGGCATCACTCGTTTTTGCCTTCGATCTAGACTCCAAATACTTTCCAACACTCACCAAAGTCACAATGGTTGCGGCCGATTCAAAATACAAAGAGTGCATAGCCATATGAGCCATTTCCATATTTTGCACACCAAAATAATAAGCCATTTGATAAATACCGACTAAGCCATACACAAAGCTTGCACCTGAACCCATCGCAACCAAAGAATCCATGTTTGCGGATTTTTTAATCAAAGCCTTAAATCCTGTAATAAAGAAATGTCTTTGAATAAATAATATAAATAGACATAGAATCAACTGTGTTAAAGCTGAAACCATCATCCATTCCATACCCTCTAAAATTGGAAGACCTACCATTGGTCCCATCGCAATTAGAAGTAAAGGAACCAATAAGACTAAACTCAAAATCAATCTTTGTTTAGCACGCTTTTGATCCGATTCAACCCGATCCTGACGATTTTGCCATTCCTTACGAACCTCGCCATTTTCACCATGAACACTTGCTCCATAACCAATTTGTTTTACAACTTCACAAATCGTCTGTTCATTCACTTTATCTTGATCAAATTCAACCTTCATTGAATTCGATAATAAAGAAACATCACAATGACTCACACCATCCAATTTACTAACTGCACGAGTCACATTAGCTTGACAAGCCGCACACGTCATGCCTGTCACATCAAATTTTTCTTCCATTAAAACCACCTACTTTAACTTCTTTACTAAATCCATAACCTCACTCA
>ERZ1024483.129-NODE-129-length-23687-cov-9.285122_pt1 | contig 23687 bp, 18 predicted proteins | sample MGYA00520799_ERZ1024483 | MGnify/ENA primary metagenome ERZ1024483 (study PRJEB33242, sample SAMEA3444315) | Homo sapiens | biome: Host associated; feature: Gastrointestinal tract; material: Stool | place: Uganda | collected 2011-01-01 ...
ACATAGCACGATCGAATATCAATTCATTTTTAATTCATAATATTAAAGAAATATGAAATATTCAATCAGAAATATAAATCAAACCGTAAGAGAAATACGACAAATAAATTTAAATAATCCACAAACCAGCATACACAAAGAACAAGCAGAATGATTAATCCAACAAGAATAGTATGAAAGAATTGTCAAATCAAAATTTAACAGAATAAAAATAAAAAAGCCGCCCCAAAGGGACGGCTTTCAAAATATTATGTCAACAAAAAATTAGTCGATATAACGTTCAATTGTCTGTGCACGGTCAGGACCTACAGACACAATCTTTATCGGAGTACCCAATTGTTCTTCCAGGAATGTAATATATGCATTGAATTCTTCCGGGAATTCATCTTCACTCGTCATCTTCGTCATATCTGTTTTCCAACCTGGAAGTTCAGCATATACAGGTTCCACCCCTTCTGTAATATCATACGGGAAATAGTCAATTTCTTCTCCGTTTACTTTATATGCAACACAAGCCTTGATTGTATCAAATCCATCCAGCACGTCGCTCTTCATCAGAATCAACTGAGTTACTCCATTAACCATAATCGCATAACGCAAAGCAACCAAGTCAACCCATCCACAACGGCGTTCACGTCCTGTTACCGCTCCATACTCATGACCTAAATCACGAATAGTCTTGCCTGTTTCATCAAAAAGTTCTGTAGGGAACGGACCTGAACCTACACGTGTGCAATATGCTTTCATAATACCGTACACTTCACCAATCTTGTTAGGGCCTAATCCCAATCCTGTGCAAGCACCCGCGCAAATAGTGTTAGATGAAGTCACAAAAGGATAAGAACCGAAATCCACATCAAGCATAGTTCCCTGAGCACCTTCGCAAAGTACTGACTTACCTTCATTCAGCAAACGATTGATTTCATGCTCGCTGTCTACCAAATGGAACTGACGGAGATATTCGATACCTTCCATCCATTGCTTTTCCAGTTCAGTAATGTCATATTCATAATTAAGGCTCTTCAGAATAGCCTCATGACGAGTTTTGGCAGCTGCATATTTTTCTTCAAAGTTATGCAGAATATCGCCTACACGCAATCCATTACGGCTCACCTTGTCCGTATAAGTCGGACCAATACCTTTTCCGGTGGTTCCTACTTTCGAATCTCCCTTGGCTGCTTCGTATGCTGCATCCAAAATGCGATGAGTAGGAAGAATCAGATGAGCTTTCTTAGAGATGTGCAAACGTTCTTTCAACGGATGTCCGCTTGCTTCCAACGCTTCAGCCTCAGCCTTAAACAAAGAAGGATCAAGTACCACTCCATTACCAATGATGTTCACTTTATCACCCTGGAATATTCCAGAAGGGATAGAACGAAGCACATATTTCTGACCTTCAAATTCAAGAGTATGTCCGGCATTCGGGCCTCCTTGAAAACGAGCAACCACATCGTAACGGGGAGTCAACACATCGACTACTTTACCTTTTCCTTCGTCGCCCCACTGTAAACCTAACAAAACATCTACTTTCATGATTCTTTATGTTTTATATATTCCTTATACTACTTCTTTTTCCGCTTAGCCGCCATACATTTACTACACAAACCATAAATATAAAGAGAATAATGTGAAGCATAAAATCCCTTCAATTTTGTCTGTGCAATAGCCTGCTTTAAGTTGTCGTCTTCAAACTCCGACACCTTTCCACAACAGGTACAAATCATGTGATGGTGGGTTTCATTATTATATGATCGTTCATACTGGGAAGTGTTGCCAAACTGATGCTTGATGACCAGTCCTGCATCGATAAGCAGAATAATGGTATTGTACAGAGTAGCCCGGCTGACCCGGAACTTTTCCTTCTCCGCCATATAGCTGTACAACTCATCAACATCAAAATGTCCTTTAATGGAATAGATAGTATCAAGTATAGCATACCGTTCAGGCGTCTTCCGATGCCCGTTCTTCTGCAAATACTCTGTAAGGATTTGTTTGACTGTATCTTTTATATTCTCTTCCATCCCAATAATCGTTCAGCGGTCAAAGTTATATTTTTTTGAGTAATTTAGAAAGATTACAAGCCATATTCTATCTCATTTTTTATTTCTTCTGCCACCATTTTGATTTCCGGCTTAGAAGATTTCAATAAATTCCCTAACATACGAAGTACGGTACGAGAATTTGCCTTCGACTGTAAAGCAAACTTACATATAGCCTTAGCCGCTACTTGACGCATTTCAGTTCCTCCTTCCAGTACGGTAAAAGCCTGATCCAGGAATTCAGCTTCTGCTCTTTCATTCAGCGTCCATCCCTTCATTAGCAAACGAGTCATCAACAGATATCCGCACAATTGAAAATATTCCCGTTCATCGGCTATCCATGGAAAAACCACTTCCGAAGCGTATGGCAAACGTTGGAACAAATTCATTACCGTATATTCTGCCAATTCAGGATAACGCATGTCTTCTATCCATATTTCAGCGATTTCCCGACAAAAACCCTCGACAGGCTGAAGTAATCCGGCCATAATCTTGCATTCGCGGATGTTCTCTTTCCACAAAGCCTGTGCCAGCTCATGATTACACGGATAATCTGCCGCTATTTCTTTAATACGGGGATATTCAATACCAAAGTTCAGTTTATAATCAATACCTTTTTCACGCATACTTTGGGAAACCATTCCATTCATAAACAAGCGGAATTTCGACTTTATTTCCCTGATTGTATCCTGTATTTCTGCCATAATCAAATAGTCAAATTAGAATAATCACGACCATAACGAAGCATCTGTTCTGTATAGCCTTCTGTATAATCAAGTTTTACATCCACAATCCGTCCCTCGGTATCATATTGAAGACAATATACCGGATTGACAAATCCCTTGTAAGGAGCCAGATGGAGTGAACGGTAACGGCTCAAGATTTCCTCATGAAGTTCTGCATCCAGTTTCACTGCATACTTTTCGACAAGAGCACGTGCAGCTTCATAGTCTCCCTCACTCTTTATACGTTGAATCTCACTCAACAACACGGCAAAAAGTCCGCGAAGCTGAAGATAATCATTTATTTTCACATAAGTTTTTCCATCTTTCTTCACCAGTTCCACAATATTCATTGATTTGCCATTTTCCAAAGCCCAGCGAGCAATCAACTGGCGGTTACGCATGTGAGCTTCTTCCAAATCACAGCCCGGTTCTATGCGTACCATCTGCGTAAGAAGTCCGTTCATCATATAAGCATAATATTCAGCCTTGTAAGCTTCCTCATCAGGAGTTAATCCCAGTTCCACCAGCTTTTCATCAGGCAAATAATACAAGCCAAACAAATCTGCTCGTGCCTCTTCTATCGTAGAGCCATACGCTTTCAAGGCATCCGGATCAACTCCTGGAAGCAGTTTTCCTGATCCATGTCCTACACACTCATGCAAGTCCGTATGAAGGTCACCCGTAATGTCAGCATATTTTTCCAGCAAATCTTTTTCTTCCTGGCTGTACACAAATTCTTCACGGAAACCATTTCCTTTTGCAGCCTTATTGTAAGCATCTGTAAGATTCCCGATAGTCACAGATTTTGACCCATGCAGACTGCGAATCCAGTTTGAATTGGGCAAATTAATTCCTATCGCCGAACTCGGATACAAATCTCCCCCTAACATGGCAGCTGTAATAACTTTGGCTGAAACGCCACGTACTACTCCCTTTTTAAATGCAAGAGATACTGGAGAGTGATCTTCAAACCATTGCGCATGCTGACTGATAACTTCCGTTCGGTGAGTAGCTTCTTCATCTTTAAAGTTCACAATTGATTCCCAACTTGCTTTCATTCCTAACGGGTCACCATAACTTTCAATAAAGCCATTGACAAAATCAACTTTAGACTCCGTATCTTTCAACCAGGCAATGGAGTAAGTGTCAAATGTTTTCAAATCACCCGTACGGTAAAAATCAATCAACAAACGGATTACTTCACACTGAGCTTCATTTTCAGCCACAGACTTGGCTTTTTCCAGCCAATAAATAATCTTTTCAATCGCTTCTCCATACATGCCATCCACCTTCCAGACTTCTTCTTGTATGACTCCGTCCTTTTGCACCAGACGACTGTTCATTCCATACATAACAGGATGTGGACCACTTGCCAATTTCTGAATCATGTAAAACTTCTCAGCCTCATCCTGAGTTACCCCTTCATAGTAATTGGCTGCAGAAGTTATCACCAGGTCCTCTCCATCTGCCTGATTCACACGTTTGGGCATAACTTTAGGATCAAAGATTACAGGAAACAATTTGTCACACATATCCTGAACTGATTCACCATCCTTCAGTGGAAGACCAGCCACATCTACTTGTGCTATGCACTCACGCAAAAACTCCGGTGAAAAAGCAGGCACAAACTTATCACATGCATAATGATGATATATGCCACTAGAGAACCAAACGCGCTTCAAATAAACTTCCAGCCCCTGAAAATCCGAACTATTACGGTCACCTGAATAGGATACATAAACCGCTTCCAGCAATTTTCGAATCTGCAAATTATACTTTCCGTTTTGGTCAAAAAGAATATCTCTTCCTTCCAATGCTGCCTGTGAAAGGAAATAAATCAACTTTTTCTGTTTTAAAGATAACTTTTCAAAACCATCCACACGATAACGCAACAGTTGCAAATCGGCAAACTGTTCCACTATATAATTAAAACTTTCTGATGTACTCATCTTAATTCATTTTTAAACGTCATTAGAACATAATTATACAAAAATCGTAGAAGTTTTTTGATTTCGCAACAATAACCCTGAAAACTTTATCAAAAAACCTTATATTCGCACAAGAATACGATAAAACGGCAACTTTTTATTTTTTTATATATCTTTGTGCACAAAATTTAAAAACATGAGAGAACAAATGCTGAAAACACTCAAATCTTATTTTGGGTATACTTCTTTTCGTCCACTACAGGAAAAAATCATTTCTACAATTCTTCAAAAGAAAGATGCATTAGTACTGATGCCGACAGGAGGAGGAAAATCCATGTGTTATCAGCTACCGGCTCTTTTGATGGAGGGAACCACCGTTGTCGTTTCCCCATTAATTTCTCTCATGAAAGACCAAGTGGAATCTCTACAGGCTAATGGTATCGTAGCTCGTGCATTAAATAGCACAAATGACGACGCCACCAACGCCCAGCTTTACTTTGAATGCCTACAAGGAAGGGTAAAACTACTGTATATATCTCCCGAAAGACTGATGTCGGAAATGAATTACCTGTTACGCGACATCAATATATCCCTGTTTGCCATTGACGAAGCCCATTGTATTTCTCATTGGGGACATGACTTCCGTCCTGAATATACACAACTGAAAGCTATACGACAATATTTTCCCAATGTCCCAGTAGTAGCCCTGACTGCAACCGCCGACAAGATTACTCGAGAGGATATTATACGGCAACTGGAAATGCGCAACCCTGAAATCTTTATTTCTTCTTTTGACCGTCCCAATTTAAGTCTGGAAGTAAAAAGAGGATATCAACAGAAGGAAAAAATCAAAGCCATTGTCAAATTCCTGCGCAGACACCGTAATGAAAGTGGAATTATCTATTGCATGAGCCGAAATGGAACTGAAAAAGTGGCTCAATTACTTGAGAAGGAAGGATTCGATGTCGCAGCTTATCATGCAGGAATGTCAAACGAACAGCGGGAAATTACACAAGATGATTTCATTAATGATCGTGTGCAGATTATCTGCGCGACCATTGCATTCGGTATGGGAATTGACAAGTCTAATGTCCGATGGGTCATCCATTATAACCTGCCTAAGAGTATAGAAAATTTTTATCAGGAAATCGGCCGAGCAGGACGCGACGGACTTCCTAGCGAAACCCTTCTCTTTTACTCTTTTGGCGACATTATTCTGTTATCAAGGTTTGCGGCAGAAAGTAACCAGCAAGGAATCAACCTGGAAAAGTTGAACCGCATGCAACAATACGCAGAATCCGACATTTGCCGACGGAGAATTCTTCTAAACTATTTCGGAGAAACCATGGATCATGACTGTGGAAACTGCGATGTATGCAAGAACCCTCCTGAACGCTTCGATGGTACCATCATTGTGCAAAAAGCATTAAGTGCCATTGCCCGTGCCGACCAACAAATCGGTACCCGCACTTTAATTGACATCCTGAAAGGATATGCCAGTCAGGAAATCATGGAAAAAGGATATGACAAACTGAAAACCTACGGAGCAGGCAGGGATGTGCCTGGAAAAGACTGGCAAGATTACTTGCTCCAGATGTTAAATTTAGGATATTTTGAAATCGCTTATAACGAGAGCAATCATTTAAAAATTACAGAAGCCGGAAGAAAAGTATTGTTCGGAAAAGAACGCGCACCACTGGTAGTCATTAAAAGAGAAGAAGGCTATGGAAAGAAAGGCTATGCCAAAGAAAACAAAACAGCTTCTCCTGTACCTTTATTCACCCCCACCGTATTTGAAGATGAAGATGAAGGCTTGTTTGAAGCACTTCGTCAGCTCCGCAAAAAACTGGCCGACCAGCTGGCCATTCCAGCTTACATTGTACTATCCGACAAAACCCTGCATCTGCTTGCCCTGAAGAAGCCCAGCAACATTGAGGCATTTGGTGAGATTAGCGGAATTGGAGAATTCAAAAAAGAGAAATACGGAAAGGATTTTCTGGCCGTCATCAACGAATATCTAGGCAGAAACTAACGGAAACGCTGCCCGCTTACCCATACCGGACGTGCAAATGGATAGCCAACGGATGTAACACGTGTATAATTTGCCATAGGCATCATTTCAGGAAGATGAGCTATATCAAATGCCACAAAGTCTTCGTATGTCACCTCTTCTACAGCCGTTCCTATTTTCATCACCTTTTCATAAAGTGATTTACGGGAAGGTGCATTAAAAGCACACGTATTTGAGTTCATCATACTATCTTCGGAAGGGCGATAAATTCCTTCAGAATAAGTACAAGCCCCTTCATAAACACCTAAATGCTCATTCTGATAATGAGAGTCCGTTAAAAAAGGAGCCCAAAGAACAGTATCCGCCGATGCGGTAAAATCCACATTCTGCGCCCATCCGTTCGCTTGCATGATGCGTATCCGCTGCATTTCCAATGTAGTAACACTTCCTTTTTCCGGATATACATATTCATCTTCCAGTTTTCCAAAACCATGTCCAATCGCTTCATGTACCAATACTTGCCGGAAATATTCACTCTCCAGACTTTCAATGACCGGACAATAAGCAATGGCAAACTCTATAAACTTACCATTTCCATCCTGATATCCGAAATAAGTGGTACCCGCATAAGCAGAAGTATTTAACACCACTACTGCCAAGCTGTTTTTCCTTTTTTCTTCTTTTAATACCTTTCCCACATACACTTGTACAGAAGCATCATCACCTGTAATCGTTGTACTATTTCCACCTGCCAGCTTACAACTGAAGGCCGTCTTATATCCCATGCCAAAATCATTATTTTCAGATACCGCATTAATCATATACACGTCAAAATACTCTCTCAGAGATTTCACGGGTTCTTCAGTAAACAGATTCTCCATAGTTTTTTCCATAACGCTCCGATAAGTTCCATTAGCCAATTCCTGGTCCACGAAACCATCCCCCATCAACACAATTGGAATACCATCCCCTTTAGTATGCTGCTGCAAAGTATCTATTTTACCGTCTTCTGAGTAATCAACTGACTCAAGCACTTGTCCTCCTAGCTGAGATATTTTAACCGTAGCTAGTTCTTTCTGCACTCCATCTTCTTCTTTAATAAAAAGTAAATAGGCCGACCGTGACATTCCTCCCCTATTAGGAGCAGCATTCAATGTCACCTCTTGTGTTTCAGTCGTTGCTGAACGAGAAGAGCTTTCTTGCCTCAACCAGCTTCCTGGCTCCGAAGATGTATATACTTTCAGTTTTTCCGCTTCTACATTCGTCTCGAAACGGATAGTAAACATACCTCCATCGACATCCACAAGATACTCATCTTTTTCGGGAAGCACATAATCACCAATCTCTTGGAAAACGGATATTTCGCAAACTTCATCTCCCGAACTTAACTTTACTTTTGCTTCTCGTAACTTATTTGTATTGTTCTCAAAAATAGCTGTAACTTTTACTTGTCCTTCCCCAACTTCACCCGATAAGGGAGACAAACTTAACCACACCGCATCTGTCGTAACATTCCATGTGCCAAAACTTGTAAATGAAATAATAGCCTCGTCCCCTACTACCGACTGCAAGGTTACACTTTCTGTCACATTTTCAAAAGAAGTCACTTCCATCTCTTTATGGCAAGAGACTAACAACATCAGAAAAACGAAACTAAGGTTAAACAATATAGTTTTTTTCATACAGTATAATTAAGTCATTCAAAAGTTTTCAAACGGGTAGACCTCCTGAGAAATTCTTACAAAAACAAGACAGGATTACAAAGAGATTTCCATCCTGCAAATTGACAGTTATCTCTTTGTAATCCTGTCCAAAGAAGCTAAATCACGTTTACTTATCCAAGAAATGAAATCAGTACACCAGCTGCCACAGCCGATCCGATTACACCCGAAATGTTACTTGCCATACAATATTGCAACACGTGGTTCTTCGGGTCATATTTCAAGGCAATTTCATTGGCTACACGACTGGCCATTGGCACAGCGCTAAGACCGGTTGCTCCAATCAACGGATTAATTTTCTTTTTCGTAAACAGATTGAATATCTTCACGAAGAAAATACCACCTGAGATTGAAAGTGCAAAAGCTAAGAAACCACCTATTACGATACCGATAGTCGTCCAGTTCAGGAAAGCATCGGTAGTCATGGTTGCACCAACTGAAATACCCAGGAAAATAGTAGCTGCATTCATAATGCTGTTAGATGCGGCATCAAACAAGCGAGAAGTATTGCTACCGATTTCCTTCACCAAGTTACCGAACATCAGCATACCAATCAAAGGCACTGCACTTGGCACGAACAAGGCCACGATGGTAGTACATGCAATCGGGAAAATAATTTTCAAAACACGCAGATTCTTGATTTCCGTTTTTGAAGGGTATTTCTTTTCTTGTTCCTTCATGTTGATGGACAGCTCTTTCTTTGTACACCACAAACGTACGACGAGCGGCACGATAACTGGTACCAACGCCATATAAGAATAGGCCGCAATGGCAATCGGACCTAATAAATGCGGAGCCAGCTTGATAGTAGTGAAGATAGCTGTCGGACCGTCGGCACCTCCGATGATACCCAAAGAAGCAGCTTCCTTGGGAGTAAAGCCCATCAAAATAGATACCAGCAATACGGCAAAGATACCCAGCTGAGCAGCCGCACCGAAAATAGACAGACGAAGATTACGCAGCATCGGACCAAAATCGGTCAGTGCACCTACTCCCATGAATATAATCGGCGGAAGGAATCCCGTCTTAATCAACATATAATAAATGAAGTTCATCAGTCCCAGTTCATGTGCAATTTCATGAAGCGGCATTTCCCAGATGTTCTTCATCACACCGTTCACCATGACCATTCCATTTTCATCGGCCTGCACTACCCCCATATCACCGCCCGGGAAGTTGGCCAGCAACACCCCGAAAGCGATGGGTACCAGCAGCAACGGTTCGTACTGCTTCTTGATACCCAGATAGAGCAAGACGAAAGCAATGGCATACATGATGAGAAACCGCGGGTCAGCAGCAATGTTGCTGAAAGCGGTCATATCATATAATCTTTCTAATATCTCTTCCATTACAAAATCTTCATTAATACATCATCTTCTGATACGGAGTCACCGGAATTTGCACAGATAGCAGTGATGGTTCCACTAAACTCAGCACGGATGGCATTGTAAGTTTTCATGGCCTCTACGTAGCAAATCACATCTCCCTTGTTCACCTTGTCACCCACTTTCACCGGAGTTTCCTGTGCACTCTTCGTCAGGAAGAATTTACCTTCCAGCGGAGAAAGCACTTCTTTTCCTTCACCAGCCGGAGCTTGAGCAGCCGGAGCTGCTTCAGCAGGCTGATTCTGTGCAGAAAGTTTAGACGGATTGACATCGCCAAAGGCTACAGTTACACGATAAGCCTGACCGTTTACGTCTACTGTCAAGACTTTAGTCTGGTCATTAGCCATGTGGATCTCTTCCTTGGCTTCACGGCGTTTCTTCACATCTTCCAGGAAGTCAGCTTTTGCCTTTCCACTCTTATAGGCTTCATACTGAGCCGGATGCATGGCATATTCAAAGAGCTCTTCATCATCCTGTCCGGTTTCCCATTTCTTTTCCCACATCATCTGACGGTATTTTTCCAACTGATCAGGATAGTTGTCCTGTGGGTTGCCTGTGAAGAACTTACGGCCTTCACGTTCAGCTTTTTCCACAATTTCAGGAGCCAGTTTTCCAGGCAATTGTCCGGCTTTTCCCAAAATCATGTCCCAGATATCGTCGGCAATCATTCCCCAGCGTTCCTTGCCTTTTTCCAGCTGAATGACATTCATCATGGCCAGGTTCTTCACATACTGGCTGAACGGAGTTACCAAACACGGATAACCCACACGCGGCCATACGTATGCTACCTCATCAAACAGTTTAATCAGCAGTTCATCCTGAGTCATGAACGGCAAATTGCGTTTTGCCTTATACTTGTTGATAGATTCCAGGTTAGTATCCAAATCGGCCATCAAGCTACCCATCATACCACCCGGAAGTCCCGGTCCAATCAGCAAAGAGTTCATCAGACGGTTTTTCGGACTGATATACAATCCCAGGAAATCATCCATAAATTCCTGAATCAGGGAACGTACCTTCATATAGGCCTGCATATTGATTTCAGGCACCTTGAAGCCGGCGTCCTTCAACATGGCCTGTACACTGATCACGTCTGCATGTCCGGTACCCCATGACAACGGGTCCATACCTACATCCACATAATCACATCCAGCCTTGCACACTTCCAGAATAGAAGCCATATTAAAGCCCGGGCCTGCATGAGAGTGATACTGAATCGTAATATCTTTGATTTTCTTGATACCTGCCACCAGCTTACCCAGGAATACCGGACGACCAATACCCGCCATATCCTTGATACAGATTTCATCACATCCTGCATCAATCAGCTTCTTGGCCATATCCAGATAATACTCTACGGTATGAATCGGAGAATAAGTGATGCAAAGACAGCACTGAGAAATCATGCCGGCATCATGTGCATAACCGATGGAAGGAATAATATTGCGTACATCGTTCAATCCACAGAATGTACGGGTAATGTCTGTACCCTGAGCCTTCTTTACTTTATAGAACAACTTACGTACGTCGGCCGGTACCGGACTCATTCGCAAACCGTTCAGCGCACGGTCGAGCATGTGTGTCTGAATTCCAGCTTCATGAAAAGGCTTCGTCCACTCACGGACAGCCTTGTTCGGATTTTCACCAAACAACAGGTTAACTTGTTCAAAACCTCCCCCGTTTGTTTCTACACGGGCAAAACACCCCATTTCGATAATGGCTGGGGCCACCTTCACCAACTGGTCTACTCGCGGTACATATTTTCCGGCACTCTGCCACATATCGCGAAAAACCAAACTAAATTTGACTTCTTTTTGTTCCATGACTAATACATGTGTGTTTTTCTAACAGATTACTGCAGTTTCTCTACTTTTATTATCTGACCCTTTCCGGCTGTCAAAATATCCACAGCCGCCTTAATGGCATCCATTGCACCGGCATCGGTAGATGCACCTGTAGCAGCCACCTTCTTTTTAGGTGCTTCTTCAGGAGCAACTTTATTTACAATGGAAATCAGAAGCTGGCTTAACCAGATAACAATGAGCAGAATTACAAAGACTGTGACCATTCCAACCACCATCAGCAATAATCCTAATTCAATGTTTTCCATTTCTCAATTAATTAGAATATACATAAAAGACACTCCCTGAAAAAGGATTCAGAGAGCGTTCCAAAAATAGGAAATTCCATAAAGAACTACTACTAAAACTCGTTAAATATTTGATATTTTATTTAGGTTATCCCCTTATTGCTATCAAAATAATATCTCATCCAACGATTTGCGTTTCTTAGCTGACACTTCTTGTGCTTGGGCGTAACCCACAGGAATCAGCACTACTGGTTCCATAAAATCAGGCAGGTTAAGTACTTCCCGACACAGAGACACATCAAAATTACACACCCAGCAAGTGCCTAATCCTTGTTCCGTAGCAGCCAGACAAAGATGCTCTACAGCAATGGCTACGTCAATATCAGCATGGTCTTTTCCGTCTGATTTACGGTGCCAGGATTCCTCATGATTCGCACAAGCTACTATCATACAAGGTACATTTTCTATCCACTCTCTTGGATAAGCCTTTTTCAGCTGTGACAGCCTGTCCGCATCCGTTATCACCGCAAATTTCCAGGGCTGAAAATTTACTGCTGAAGGAGCCAGACGTACACATTCCATTATGTAATCCAATTTTTCTTTCTCCACCGCACGGTTTTCATAATTCCGAACGGAGTGACGCATCTTTACTAATTCTAAAAAACTCATATTTTCTTCCATTACAATTTTATCTCCAAATTAAGTCCTAAAATATTCTGGCAACGCTTCACGTCATATTGGCGGCAATAATATACATCCAAAGCAGTTTTCCGGGAAAGAGGGCAACGCCCCCCCGAACGATAACGGACACGCGGCAGCGAAAAGAAAGCCTCGTCGCCTAGCGGCTGAAACGTTTCCACAAAAAAATAAGGATATGCTATCCAGTTTTCAGGTTCATAAGCCACTCTCAAACGCGAACGTAATTGCACCTCATTTGCTCCGCCAATAAATGTGTGTTGCAAAAGTTCCCGCCAGCCAAGCTTTATATTTCGTTTGGCCCCTGAAACAATAAAACCGGCTTGATAGCGATGTCCAACTTTCCATCCCGCAGTTCCACGGTCACGATATTGCACTTCGTAATACCCTTTTATTTGCATGAGGGGTAACACACGGTAATTCAGTCCGACATTCAAACGTCCCCGTTCCATTTCTTTCAAGCCATTTTGCGTCCGAGTCTGAAATGTTCCCCTAAACTTCACACGAGGATTGAACTGCCAGTCTACCCGTACTCCCGTCCATGTAGCAAACTCACTATCCGTCATGGCATATCCCGATAACGAGGGAACACACATCCCCCATACAATCAGCAGTAACACCCCTACTTTATGTAATATTTGTTTCATAAAATTCTATCCGGATAAATTGACAATGCAAGATATCAAGAAAATCCTGAATACCCAAATAACAAGCCATAAAGCCCACTCGTTCACGCATCTATTTGTTCGAGCTCTGCAATCTTACTCAGAAAGCTTTCTGAAAAACATCATGTAGAATGGGCTAGGCAAAAACAAGAGCGTAAAATTTATTAGATATAATCAAATCTTTCATATTTCATTTCCCAACACATAAAAGCTACTAATATCATAATAATCATGTCAGGATATCAAAAAAGCGCCCTAGATCTAAAACAGATTTAGAGCGCTCCATTTTTATCTATCGCCAATATCTTTATCCTGCCATCAGCAAGACAAGCAACTGTGCCGTAAGAATACGCAAAAACATAGTTAACGGATAAACGGTTGAATAACCTACAGCTGGCGCGTCATTTCCTGCAATCTGATTGGCATAAGCCAAAGCTGGAGGGTCAGTATTACTACCGGCAATCAAACCCATCAACGTGAAATAGTTCACCCGGTGATGCCAGCGGGCAATAATACCGGTAATAATCAACGGTATGAAAGTAATCAGAAAACCGAGACCCACATACAACACGCCATCACCTTCTACTACCATCTGCACAAAGTTCTCGCCGGCCTTGATTCCTACACTCGCCAAGAAGAGTACCAGTCCCACTTCACGAAGCATCAGATTGGCACTCATGGTGGTATAAGTTACCAGTTTCACTTTATGTCCGAAACGTCCAATCAGAATAGAGATAATCAGCGGACCACCAGCCAGGCCTAATTTGACCGGAGTCGGCATGCCCGGAATAGCAATAGGCAAACTTCCGAAAAGGATACCGCAAAGAATACCGACAAAAATAGTTACAATGTTCGGATGGTCCAGACGACGCAACTGGTTACCCAGCAAGTTAGCCACACGTTCGATGGCATCCTGCGGACCAACTACCATCACACGGTCGCCCACCTGCAAGCGAAGCTGACGAGCGGCAAACAAGTCCATACCCGAACGGTTAACACGTGTCACGTTAACTCCATACATACTGCTGAAATGAAGTTCTCCCAGCGTCTTTCCGTTGATATTCGGCTGTGTCACCAAAATACGGCGAGACACCATCGGTTTGTCCTGCTGGTTAGTGGCATCCCAATCCTGTTCGATTTTCGGACCGATGAAGGCCATGATAGCTTCTGAGTCATCCTCCGCACAAACCAGGAACATACGGTCCCCCAGGCGAAGCACTGTATTGGCATTCGGCGTAATCATATGGCCGTCCTGAATAATACGCGTACATACAAAGTCACGTGCCAGGAAGTTCTGCACCTGCGACAACGTCTTACCGCTCAGCGCCTCATTCTGCACTTTCAGCGAGATAGTATAAGGCTTCATGTGCGGATTGGCTTCTTCCTCTTTCTGAATCTCGTCGCTATCACGCTGCACATCTACCCGGCAGATATAGCGGATAATAATCATGGAAAGAATAATACCCATCACCCCCAACGGATAAGCACAGGCATATCCCATGGCAATTTCAGGTCCCTGATAGTGCAACTGTTGCAAAGCTTCATTCGCCGCACCAAGTCCCGGAGTATTGGTAACCGCTCCACACAGGATACCCACCATCATCGGAATGTCTACTCTGCCTTGCAAAGCAAAGTACAGAATCAATGCTACGGCAATATTCAGGAACACAATTCCCACTGCCAGCAGGTTTAATGTAATACCTCCCCGTTTAAAAGAAGAAAAGAATGAAGGACCGACCTGAAGTCCGATACAGAAGACAAAAAGAATCAGTCCGAAATCTTGCACGAAAGAAAGGATGGCAGGATTTCCAGTAAAACCGAAGTGTCCAGCCAGGATTCCTACGAACAAGACGAATGTAACTCCCAGCGATATGCCGAAGAATTTAATTTTTCCCAACAGTACCCCCGCCGCAATTACAAAGGCATACAATGCCACTATATGCGCTATCGAGTTGGGATTCGTCAATAAATCTTGTAGCCAGTTCATAGATATTAAATTTGTTTATTCAGTGGGCAAATGTAACCAATTAAAAATAATAGGGCAAACTTTTCTTTCTTTTTTCATTCCAACCTTCTCTATGATGTGTTCCGTACACTCTTTTCCTGTCCAAAAGCTCTCAGCGCCCTCTACGCACGTTTAATGTTTTTAGCTTTCTATAGCTATAAAAAAGGGGTAATGTGGAATAAACAAGCGGAAAATTTGTATATTTGCCCATGCAGGCTACAACCTGTGTGATAATTTTAAATCTGAATATCAACCCAAAAACACTAATTCACTATGGCAGATAGTAAAGAAAAACTCTTTTCAGATTTTTCGCCCGTGTCCACACAAGAATGGATGGACAAGATTACGGTAGATTTGAAAGGAGCCGATTTTGAGAAGAAGTTGGTATGGAGAACCAACGAAGGTTTCAAGGTGAAACCATTCTACCGTCAGGAAGATTTGGAAGGATTGAAAACCACAGAGGGACTTCCCGGGCAATATCCCTACATCAGAGGCATCAAGAAAGACGATAACACTTGGTTTATCCGTCAGGACATTACCGTAAACGATGCGGCTGAAGCCAACGCTAAAGCCCTTGATATATTAAATAAAGGTGTAGACTCACTCGGATTCCATATCAAAGCCAAAGAACTCAATGCAGAATACCTCGATACTTTGCTGAAAGACATCTGCTGCGAATGTGTGGAACTGAGCTTCTCTACCTGCCAGCGTCATACGCTGCAACTGGCACAACTGCTGGTAGCCTATTTCCAGAAAAAAGGATATGCACCTGAAAAGCTGAAAGGCTCACTCAACTTCGACCCTATCAGCAAAATGATGCAAAAAGGAAAAGACGTAAGCGCTGTCATTGCCACGGGTAAGGAACTGGTGGAAACACTGGCCGCATACCCGCACTTCCGCTGCATTGCCGTGAACTCTGTACAGTTGAACAACGCCGGAGCCTACATTTATCAGGAATTAGGATATGCACTGGCATGGGGAAATGAATACCTCAACCAGTTGGTAGAAGCAGGCGTTCCAGCCGCACTGGCTGCCAAGAAAATCAAATTTAACTTTGGCATCAGCTCTAACTACTTTATGGAAATCGCCAAATTCCGTGCCGCACGTATGCTATGGGCTGACATCGTAAAACAATACGCACCGAAATGCCCTCGTACGGACTGCAAGAATACAGGAGCCGACGGCACTTGCTACTGTGCCTGCAAGATGGTGGCCCATGCAGAGACATCCAATTTCAACCTTACTTTGTTCGATGCACACGTGAATTTGCTCCGTACGCAAACTGAGGCCATGAGTGCTGCCATTGCCGGAGTCAACTCCATCACGGTATCTCCATTCGACAAAGCCTATGAAACACCAGACGATTTCTCTGAAAGAATTGCCCGCAACCAGCAGTTGCTGTTGAAAGAAGAATCACACCTGAACCGTATCGTTGATCCGGCTGCAGGTTCTTATTATATTGAAAATCTGACTGTAGCCATTGCCAAACAGGCTTGGGACCTCTTCCTTTCTGTTGAAGAAGCAGGAGGTATGTTGCAGGCTGTCAAGGCAGGAAGCATTCAGGAAGCTGTAAACCAAAGCAACAAAGCCCGTCATGAAGCGGTTTCCAAACGTAAAGAAATCCTGTTGGGAACCAACCAGTATCCGAATTTCAATGAACTGGCAGGAGACAAACGTCCGCTGGATGGATGCAAGAAATGCGGTTGCGATGGAGAAGCACACGAAGAAGAAGGCACTCTGGCCAAACTGGAAACCGCACGTGCAGCCAGCGAATTTGAAGCTCTTCGACTGGAAACTGAAAATTCAGGCAAACGGCCGAAAGCTTTCATGCTGACCATCGGTAACCTGGCCATGCGTCAGGCTCGTGCACAGTTCTCATGCAACTTCCTGGCTTGTGCAGGCTATCAGGTTATTGACAACTTAGGATTTGCCAGCGTAGAAGAAGGAATTGAAGCAGCCATGAAAGCACAGGCAGACATCGTGGTAATCTGCTCCAGCGATGATGAATATGCGGAATATGCTATCCCAGCCTTCAAGGCACTCAACGGACGTGCTATGTTTATCGTAGCCGGCGCTCCAGCTTGCATGGAAGAACTGAAGGCTGCCGGCATCGAAAACTTCATTCATGTGCGTTGCAACGTACTGGAAACCTTACGCGAATACAACAGCAAACTCTTATCCTGAATTGAACTATGAGACAGAATTTCAAACAAATCGATATATTTGCCGGTTTCCATCCGCAGAATGGCATGGAATGGCAGAAAGAAAATGGCATTACTGCCAACTGGAAAACACCTGAACAGATTCAGGTGAAACCTGTATACACCAAAGAAGACCTGGAGGGTATGGAACACCTGAACTATGCAGCCGGTATTCCTCCTTATCTTCGTGGCCCGTACTCTATGATGTACACCTTCCGCCCGTGGACTATCCGTCAGTATGCCGGATTCTCTACCGCCGAAGAATCCAACGCATTCTACCGTCGTAACCTGGCTTCCGGTCAGAAAGGATTGTCAGTAGCTTTCGACCTTCCGACACACCGTGGATACGACCCTGACCATCCGCGTGTAGTGGGCGACGTAGGTAAAGCCGGTGTATCTATCTGTTCACTAGAAAACATGAAAGTGCTTTTCGACGGTATTCCTTTGAACAAGATGTCTGTTTCCATGACTATGAACGGTGCGGTACTTCCTGTCATGGCATTCTACATCAATGCCGGACTGGAACAGGGTGCCAAACTGGAAGAAATGGCCGGAACCATCCAGAACGATATTCTGAAAGAGTTCATGGTGCGTAACACCTATATTTATCCGCCTGCCTTCTCCATGAAGATTATTTCTGACATCTTTGAATATACCTCTCAGAAGATGCCGAAATTCAACTCTATCTCTATTTCGGGATACCACATGCAGGAAGCGGGTGCCACCGCCGACATTGAACTGGCTTATACACTGGCCGATGGATTGGAATACCTTCGTGCGGGAGTGGCTGCCGGCATTGACATTGACGCTTTTGCTCCGCGTCTGTCGTTCTTCTGGGCTATCGGTATGAACCACTTCATGGAAATAGCCAAGATGCGTGCCGCACGTATGCTGTGGGCCAAGATTGTAAAACAGTTCAATCCGAAGAACCCGAAATCACTAGCACTGCGTACACACTCACAGACTTCAGGATGGTCACTGACCGAACAGGATCCGTTCAACAACGTAGGACGTACCTGTATCGAAGCCATGGCTGCTGCATTAGGACATACGCAGTCACTGCATACCAACGCATTGGACGAAGCTATTGCTCTTCCGACCGACTTCTCGGCACGTATTGCACGTAATACTCAGATTTACATTCAGGAAGAAACGCAGATTTGTAAGAATGTGGACCCGTGGGGCGGTTCTTACTACGTAGAAGCGTTGACCAACGAACTGGCTCACAAGGCTTGGGAACACATTCAGGAAATCGAGAAACTGGGCGGTATGGCCAAAGCCATCGAAACCGGTATTCCCAAAATGCGTATCGAGGAAGCTGCTGCACGTACTCAGGCTCGTATCGACTCGGGTGAGCAGACTATCGTGGGTACAAACAAGTATCGTCTGGAAAAAGAAGACCCGATTGATATTCTGGAAGTGGACAACACTGCCGTACGTCAGGAACAGATTGAGAACCTGCGCCGTCTGAAAGAAGGCCGTAACCAGGCTGAAGTGGACAAGGCATTGGACGCTATTACGGAATGCGTACGCACTGGCAAGGGTAACTTGCTGGAACTGGCCGTAGAAGCCGCTCGCGTACGTGCCACACTGGGAGAAATATCTGACGCCTGCGAAAAAGTCGTAGGACGTTATAAAGCAATTATCAGAACAATATCAGGCGTGTATTCATCAGAAAGTAAAAAGGATGCAGATTTCGCACGGGCTTGCGAACTGACCGAAGAATTTGCGAAGCAAGAAGGCCGTCGTCCGCGTGTCATGATTGCCAAGATGGGACAGGACGGACACGACCGTGGTGCCAAGGTAGTAGCTACCGGATTTGCGGACTGTGGTTTCGACGTGGATATGGGCCCGTTGTTCCAGACTCCGGAAGAAGCCGCTCGCGAAGCAGTAGAAAACGATGTTCATGCAGTGGGAGTTTCTTCATTGGCTGCCGGACACAAGACATTGATTCCGCAAATCATTGCCGAATTGAAACGTCTGGGCCGCGAAGATATTCTGGTCTTTGCAGGTGGTGTCATCCCGGCACAGGACTACGATTTCTTGTATAAAGCCGGTGTAATGGCTATCTTTGGCCCGGGTACTTCCGTGGCTAAATCAGCTTGCCAGGTAATGGAACTGTTGTTAGAAGCAGAAGAGGAATAAAAAATAATTTCCATAAAAAAGTAAGTCCCGGACTTTATGTTCGGGACTTACTTTTTTATACACAGCTACGCCTATACTACTATCGAAAACGTTCTCTCCAAAAGATTTGATAAGTTAAATATCCATATCGGAAAATAGAGTGTTATTTTTTTATATATTTGCAAACAAAGCTTACAAACCTTGTAATCATGAGAACAATCAAATTCCTCAAAAAGACATTTCTATCCGTTTTAATTTCGGTATAGCCTCTGCCAATCAAGAAGGAACAGGAGAATCTTTATGGTACAGCAATCCTAAAAAAAGTAGTCGCGGATTTCAATATGGTATAGATTTTTTGAGACATCACAAATATATAGGTTATGGACTTGCCTTTAAACACTATATGCATGGACTCTCATTTCCGGAAAGTGCACAAAATTCATCCTTACATGAAAATATCCAAATCTTTTATCTTGCTCCACAATTTTCGTCTGTTCATGAGGCGCAACTATTAAAAGGAATGATTAGCTACCTCGATTTAGGTATTGGATACGCGCATTATTTAAACAAACAATCTCTGTAGAATATTATATATTCAAGCACCTCGATGAAAAGATTGAAATCCCAAACAAGATGTTCGAAAAACGCTCCAAACTGGGAGTTTTTATAACCAGCCCCCAATTATCTCTCATCTATCATTTATAATTTAAACAAAAAACATAAAAATGGCAGGTGTAAAAGATTAAAGTTTCCTTTCGCACCTGCCATTTCTATTTTAAAGATTCAACAGAATACTTTTACTTATACGTAATCCAGCGAATCATTTCCTTGAAAGAAGGTTTCTTTCCATACATCAGGATACCTACCCGATAAATCTTTCCGGCTATCCAAATCATGCCGAAAGCGGCAGCATACAAAAGAACGACTGACAGCATCGTTTCCCACACCGGTACATCGAAAGGCAGACGCACCATCATGACAATAGGTGAAGTAAACGGAATCATGGAACACCAGATAGCCAACGGTCCGTCGGGATTATCAGAGCTATAGATACCTGCATAGAGGGCAAAAATCAACAGAAGAACAATCGGCATCATAAACTGCTGAGAATCTTCCTGTCCGTTGATGGCCGCACCGATAGCCGCAAATATGGAAGCATACACCAGGTATCCTCCGATAAAATTCAAGATAAAAAGTCCTCCCATCTTGGCCAGATTCAATCCCTGAAGGGTAGCCAGCAAACCGGATGCTCCTCCCATCAGTTCAGGCGAACTACCGGAAATTCCACCGGCCACAGCCAACAATACCACAATCAGCACCACCCAGATAGCCAGCTGTGCCACACCGACCAGTCCGATACCGATAATTTTTCCAATCATCAACTGAAAGGGCTTCACAGAGGAAACGATGACTTCTACAATACGGTTGGTCTTTTCTTCCATCACACTTTGCATCACCATACCTCCGTATGACATCACAAACATGTAAATCAGCAAAGTCAATACCATACCGGCTGCCATAGCCGCTCCTGCATTGGATTCACTTTCGCTCCCGTCTTCTCCCCATTTTACCGTACGGATATTCAACTTACGGTTCATATCCTGCATGATGGAAGGCAGCTGCGGAATATCATAACGCAACAACTTGTCCTGACGCACCTGCTCGTCAAGTGTTTCACTTACCAGCCGCGAAAGACTGTTGGGTACTTCTTTCCGCGAATAAATCGTTACGGCCTCCGGATGTTCAGCCAGGTCGGCCTTGATTTCGACCACGGCATCAAACTGGGTAGAGTCACCTCGAAAAGAAGCTTCCATCTGGGGAACTCCCACAAAATGCCAGGATTCATCGTCTTTAAACTGAGGAAGGTATTTCATGGTGGCATCAATGACGGCTACCTGTTTCTGGTCTCCGCCCTTGACCGTAGACAACCACAACGGGACAAAAATAAGTGCCGCAAAAATGAACGGCATCAATATGGTAAGCAGGATAAACGACTTTTTGCTTACCCGGTTTATGAATTCACGCTGAATAATAATCCATGTCTTGTTCATAGCTGAAAGATTTTTTGATTAGATTTTCTCCTCTACCGTACGGATAAAGATATCGTTCATAGAAGGGATACATTCGGTAAACTTGCAGATTTCGCCCTGCGCACCTACAAGTGACAATAACTCAGAATTGGAAATGGAAGTGAGCTTCCGCAGTTTATAGTTTACCGTCTGCTCATCCTGCACCTCACTGCTGACAATTTCAAAGGCATCCGAATTCTGCAACGGTTTCGAAGACTGCATCGTCAGCTCATGCTGATTACTTTTATAACGTGAACGAATGTCCGTTACCGCTCCCTGCAGCACCACCTTTGAATGATTGATCAGTGCAATATGGTCGCAGATTTCTTCCACAGAAGCCATGTTGTGCGTAGAGAATATAATGGTATGTCCTTCGTCTTTCAATTTCAGAATTTCTCTTTTCAGCAGTTCTGCGTTTACCGGATCGAAGCCTGAAAACGGTTCGTCGAAAATCAGCAGGCGGGGACGATGCAACACCGTGATGACAAACTGCACTTTCTGTTGCATACCTTTGGAAAGTTCCTCCAGTTTCTTGTTCCACCAAGGCATGATTTCAAAGCGTTCAAACCAGTCGGTTAGTCTTTTCTTAGCCTCCTGACGGCTTAATCCTTTCAACTGTGCCAGATAGATGGCCTGTTCGCCCACCTTCATTTTTTTGTAAAGTCCACGCTCTTCGGGAAGATAGCCAATGGAATAAATATCTTCCGGACGTGAGAGCCGTCCGTCAAACCACACCTCACCGGCATCGGGAGCTGTAATACGGTTGATAATACGAATCAATGTGGTCTTTCCTGCCCCATTGGGTCCCAGCAAACCAAATACCTGTCCTTCGGGCACCGTGATGCTTACTCCATCCAGCGCCGTATGGTTGGCATAACGTTTTATGACCTGTCGTGTTTCCAAAAAAGAATCATTCATGTCGTTACTTATTAAAAATTGAACATTTAAAAGATATAAGTTTCACAAAGTTATCAATTTCATTCAAAGTAAAGAAAATTGTTCCAATTTTCTGCATAAAAAGCAGGAAAGAAAAACGTAAAGACGTTTCACTTGAAACACAAGTGCATTTGAAGTAAAACACAAGGACGTTTGATTCTAAACGCAAGTACATTTGGGATTGAACATAAGGGCATTTTGAAAGATAAGGAAAAACAGCCCTTCAGGGAGGGAAAAATCTGTCAAGCAAGTGCATGGAAACGACATAAAAAAACGGAAATGCCCGCAGTGATCGCTCAGGCATTTCCGCAACAATTTCCAATATAATACAAAAGCTTACAGGAAGAATTTAAAGACAAAGATAAAGGCCAGAATATACATGGCCGGTGTAAGCTTCTTGGTATGTCCGCACAACAGATTAATCAAGACGTAACTGATCATTCCCAACACAATTCCATCGGAAATGCTGTAAGCCAGAGGCATGAAAATGATGCAGATAAACGCCGGGATGGCTTCTGAATAATCCATAAAATCGACTTTCTTCACAGAAGACATCATCATCAGACCTACCAGAATCAATACAGGAGCAGTAGCTGCACCCGGTACTGCCAAAAAGAACGGAGCCAAAAACAACGACAGAAGGAAGCACACTGCCGTAACAAAAGAAGTCAGTCCACTACGTCCGCCTTCGCCCACTCCGGAAGCACTTTCCACGAAAGTGGTAATAGTACTGGTACCCAGCATGGCACCGGCTGTTGTTCCGATGGCATCCACTAAAAAGGCTTGCTTCAGGTGAGGAATCTTTCCATCTTTTGTCACCATTCCGGCCTTTGTAGTCACTCCGACCAACGTACCGATGGTATCAAACATATCTACAAACAGGAAAGTAAACACAACAATCACCATTTCCTTTGTAAAGATATGCTCCCACTGGAACTGGAAGAAAATGGGTTCGATAGAAGGAGGAGTGCTCAACACGCCATCCAGATGTGTCAATCCCATAGGAATACCGATGACGGTCGTCAGCAAGATTCCTATCAGCAAGGCTCCACGAACTTTCTTCACCAACAAGATGGAAGTAACCAGAAGGCCG
>ERZ1024483.131-NODE-131-length-23615-cov-14.931664_pt1 | contig 23615 bp, 21 predicted proteins | sample MGYA00520799_ERZ1024483 | MGnify/ENA primary metagenome ERZ1024483 (study PRJEB33242, sample SAMEA3444315) | Homo sapiens | biome: Host associated; feature: Gastrointestinal tract; material: Stool | place: Uganda | collected 2011-01-01 ...
GCTAAGTATTTTTATCGTTCTAATAGTCAATCAATAACAAAAAAATTCTCTTTAAAATTTTTCGGTTATCTTGTTACAGCAAAAGCGTTAGTTGAACTTACAAAAAAATTTTTTGGAAAAGAAGACGAGATTTATAAATACGCTACATTAAATTATCTCAAATATATTAAGTACTCTATAAAACTATATGCTGAAAATAAATATTTAATAGACGATAATTTGCAGGTATTAAATAATATTAAGAAACATTGGTTGTGCTTAGATTTTAAACAAATTATGAAATCGAATTTAAAAGATAAGTTGACATATATATTAGGAGTAAACCTTCTTCTTTTGTATTTTAGAACAAAGAATTTTATTCATCTATCATTAAGTGCAATATCAAAAAATTTTTCTCAATAGTACATTTATATTCACTTAGGACATATCTTAAATTAATTTTCGTATATAGGACTCAGTTAATAAATAATGAAAAATACACTTGTTTCAATCGGAATAATAACCTATAACTCTGAAAAAACAATTTTAGAAACACTAAATAGCGCCTACAATCAAACATACAAAAATATTGAATTAATTATTTCAGATGACTTTTCTCAAGATAATACAGTCAATATATGTAAAGAATGGATTTCAGAGCACAGTTCTAGATTTGTTAACTGTTTTGTCGTAACCTCTACTCAAAACACTGGTACATCAGCAAATTGTAACAGACTGATAAATTATTGTTCAGGAGAATATCTAAAAATATTAGCAGGTGATGATATTTTTACCTCAACTTGTATAGAGGATAATATCAAAAATATCGGTACATCTGATATGCAAATTTCAGATCTGATAAGGTTTAACTCTTCTTCATTATTACCTTATAAAAACCCAATTAACTTCAATAAATTCTGCAAGCTTCCAATTTCAAAACGAGTTCATTATTATGCAAGAACAGGATTCTTTTGTAATATTCCTACTATATTTCTTAGAAAAAGTATTTTTGATTTAGTTGGAAAATATGATGAGAAATCCAAGATTTTTGAAGATGTTCCTTTCTTATTAAAAGTCTTTTCATCAAATGCAAAAATATCTTATTTTTCTAAAATTACTGTCAAATACAGAGAAGGAGGTATATCAAATTCAAATTCTGTAAAATTTGACAAGGAACTCTTAAAGATATTTTTTAAATATCGAATTAAGTTTCTTCATAATGACAGTATATTAGATAGAATAGTAATATTAGAAAGAAGATTGTATAATTTATTACTTGACAAGAAAGAGTCTAAGACATTACTGTTAAAAATTTATTGTCATATTTACACAAAATATCTAAAACTTATCAATAGATTTTATTAAAACTGTCAGAACATTCTGTTTTCAAAATTAAATAAACAGTAAGAGAAGAATCTATTTGTAATTTGTTCTCGCGTTTTACAGTTACCACTTAAAACCTTTATATTATAACAAGTTACTTGTTTTAACTTGTAGTAACTTGACTTTCTCACTTGTTAAAAAGGTCTAAAAGCCTTATACACTAAGGCTTTGCTCTTTAAAATTTACTATTAAATAGAGAGAACCGCTTGTTTAAGCCAGACTTTATGTTTTTTAACTTTATGCAGTAATTCAGCTATCTCTGACTGACACCGTTGCATGAAGTTAAGTACATAATCATTAAGCTTGCTGTACCATTTCCAGATCACTTTAAAGACTATCTCTTTTGTCATTTGGTAATGCGCTTTATCAATACATCCTGATTTGAGAAGTATATTTGGTATGTTTTCAACCATATCTAAAAGCTTGTCAACAGCATCAGCTAAAGGAATTTTCCTTATACATTCAGATATTGAATTAAAAAGAACTCCTGCAGCACGAGGAGCTTCTTCGGTACGCTTTTTGTATTCGATAAGTATGTCTCTTAAAGCTGAAAGATTTGCATAGGCAACCTGTGAATCATAGTCAGTAGACTGACATTCAGAGGCAAGGCCTAAAAAGCTCTTTTGAATATGGAAGCCGACTTCTATGTTCCAGCGTCTTGAATAGAGTTTTACAATCTTCTCTGCTGATATTGAGGTATCAGTAGAAGCAATTACAATGATCTTCTTGGCATCGGTATGATGACGAAGGTAAACAACCTTCATTTTCACACCTTCGGCAAAAGTCTCATTCTGAGTTAGGGCAACCAGAACTTCAGTGCCAATGATATGAGGATCTTTAAATCTGCGATGCTTTACAGAAGCTGCAAGGTCCTCAATTGAATCGTATCTGACTGATTGTCCTTTACTGTTTAAGCGGTGATATCGGCGATTGTCCTGTTTAAGAATTCCGATACTAAAGAGATGTAGTTTTTTGAATTCCTTTATCAGTGGTTCATAAAAGAACCATGAATCCATAAGGACATAATGTATACCGCCAATGAGCTTTTTAGCCAACTTAACCATTTTAGTCACTAAATCAGGTTTGCTCTCAGTACTTTCCTCTTTAAGAAAAGCACAATGACTGCGACCGTCAGTTTTCTTTTTGATGGTTCTAGGCTTTGGACATGCTTTACGCATAAGCTTACCAGCTTCTATTAAAGCGTCTTCATCTGAAGCCAGTAGTTTTGCTCCAAGCGGTAAAGTTGTGTGTCCATCTGTAACAGACAGCTGTAAACAGTTATAGCCTTTAACCGATTTCATCTTGTTATGGTCAAAGGTCCAGGTACAGTTATTGGCTTTCTTAGTGCAAGAGCCCTCAATTACAGAATCATCGATAATGAGGCATAAATCTTCATTATGCTCCTGTTTACCAAAACTTCTGATGTTTCTCATGGCATAAGCTCCAACATAGAAACAAAGCAAATACCAGTTGGAATGGATATTACTCATAAACCTGTATAGAGCTTTTTCAGATGAATTCAGTTGGTTTTTTCCTGATGATACAGAAGCTCTCCATAGGTTCTTGCCTAAAAAGATACTGTTTATCATATCAACCTGCATAGATAATGGACTTGGACCTTTGATTTTATTAAATCCAGCTAGGTACAGATACTGCTTTAGGTGTAATTCTTTAATAACAGAAAGTAATGGTGAATTGAATGATTGGTAATCATCCTGATTTTGATGTAACATACTTAAGGGTAACTTTTTTTTGAATAATATGATGTAACTAATTGAATTATATCAAAAAGTTACCCTCCTCCCCCCAAAAAATCTCACCTAAAACCGCATAAAAGTCATCTTTCTATTTCATAATAAATTTTAAAGAGTTAAGCCTTAGTGTATAAGGTTTTTTAGAGCTTTTTCTCAAGTGAGAAAGTCAAGATATTTCACAGTTAACTATACACAGTTATTCTGTTTTTAGCATCTTCAGCTTAGTGGGTCCACACCATTAAAAGAACTGCTATGTATGTAATTTGATTGTCCGTTCATATGACCTCCGTTGATCTGTTGAAGGTTATTGTCGAACTTTTAAATTTTTATCTCAGCTGGGGCTTGGGAAAGTTACTTTTAAACGAGGAAAAAGCACTTGTTACTGATACTCTTCACAAGGTAAGATCCTTAGAGGACATTGATGAAAAACAAGTTGCAGCAGCATTTTTGAATGCATATACGTTCGCTCTTAGTGAAACTCTTGGCAGAAGTCATGTCGGAGGAGTCCTTACCTTTGAGCCAGGAGAAATGCGAAAAATTCGCATTCCTATGCAAATGGAAGACCAATTAGATCTTCAAAAGATTGATGCTTGGCAACGCCAAGGCGAGATCTATAAGGTTTTGGAATATACAGACTCCATTTTGCTTCGCAAGGGTTTAAACTTAACAGAGCATGAAATCGAACTGCTGCATAGTATTTGGAAAAAGATGTTTGATCGAAGAATGAGTCGGAAGAATCAGAAAAAATAAAAATTTTGGTTGCAGTCAGCCGAGCAGTTTGATGACTGCTCGGCTGATTGCAATATTTTCGATTATCACATAAGCGAGAAGAAAAATATATGAACATTTCATCTGTATGTATACAAAACTTCAGAAAACTATATCAATGTCATATTGATTTCAGTAACGATACGACACTCTTTGTGGGGGCAAACAATAGTGGTAAGACTTCTGCGATGGATGCGTTGGGAAAGTTTTTGGCTGGGCGACCTTTTGCTTTTAATGATATTACTATATCTAACCGTGATCTAATCAACCAAATAGGAAAACAGTGGGAAACAGTAGATTGCGAAAAACCTAATTCGCTTTCTGAATGGGGTAAATTGCTACCTTCTCTGGATGTTTGGCTGAACGTAAATCCTCAGGATATACATTATGTTGTGGGTATCATTCCAACATTGAAGTGGCGAGGAGGAAGACTTGGTGTCCGTTTAATCTATCAACCTCGGAAAATTGAAGGATTATTCACGGAATATCGAGAAGCTTTCTTTTCTGCCAGAAAAACTGAGAAAGCAGGTGCTGATAAAAATAAAATTCTTTTATTCCCGAATAGTCTTTGTGAATACTTAGAAAGGTATTTCACCTCATCTTTTGTGGTGAAATCCTATATTTTAGATCCTGAAAAATTTGACGCAGATTCGCCGCAAGAAACGGAATTTGGAATGGAATGCTTAGTGGACAACCCATTGACGGCAATCATCCGTATTGACACGATAGGTGCACAACGCAACTTATCTGATCCCGATAAACACGATGGAACTGACTCTGATAGAACACGGCTTTCTACTAAAATTCGGAGTTACTACGATAAATACCTTGATCCAGAAAAAACACCGTTGCCAGAGGATTTGGAGATACTGGCAGCAACAGAACAAGCTCGAAAAATCTTTGATAGCAACCTTGAAAACAAGTTTAAGCCTGCAATTAAAGAATTAGAGGAACTTGGTTATCCCGGGATTGCCAATCCACGTATTACAATTACAAGTAAAGTTACAACTACTGAAATGTTACGGCACGACTCTGCAGTACAATATTCTCTTGGCGAAAAAGATGATGGGCTGATATTGCCAGAAAAATACAATGGTCTTGGCTATCAGAATTTGATTTCTATTGTATTTGATTTAATATCATATCGAGATGGTTGGATGCGAGTAGGAAAGTCTGGAACAAAAGACGAGATAATTGAGCCATTACATCTCGTGCTCGTCGAGGAGCCAGAAGCGCATCTACATGTACAAGTTCAACAGGTCTTTATTCGCAAAGCTTATAGCGTGCTGCGCAACCATGAAAAGCTTGGGAAAAGTGATGCGTTTTCTACACAACTTGTAATAAGTACACATTCAAGCCATATTGCACGAGAAGAAGAATTTGCAAATTTGCGGTATTTCAAACGTTTACCTAAGGACTTTGAGGGCAAAGTTGCAACATCTAAAGTCGTAAATCTTTCTGATGTTTTTGGTAAAGATGATGCAACGAAACGTTTTGTTACAAGATATTTGCAGACAACCCACTGCGATTTGTTTTTTGCTGATGGGGTCATTTTAGTTGAGGGGGCAGCGGAACACATGCTGTTGCCGCATTTTATTAGGAATAAGTATCTCAAATTAAATCAAAGATACATTACAATTCTCAACATTAACGGAAAACACTCTCACAGGCTGGCCCCCTTAATTGACAAACTCGCTCTTCCAACTTTGGTTATAGCTGATTTGGATTCGGCGGAACCAACTGGCCACCACAAGAAAGCTGAGCCGGTTAGAAAACAAGGATTGGTTAGTGGAAATTATGCCATAACAGATTGGCTTATTAAGAAGAGACAAATTGACGAGCTAATCGACTTGCCTGATAGTAGTAAAGTATTCTCTAAGCAATCCATTTGCCATTATCAAATCCGTATTGCATATCAGACTCCAATTAAAATTTGCTACCAAAACAAAGAGATAGAAGCTTTGTCAAGAACCTTCGAAGACAGTCTAATTTATTCGAACTGGGATACATTCGAAGGAATGCAGGTCTCTGATCCAGGGCAACTTATTATGAAATTGAAAGAGGGATTGGATAACAAGGATTCTTTTGAGACAATTAAAAGCAAAATATTCGAAAGTCTTAAGCAGTCGGATGTTAAAGCGGAATTCGCCCTGGACTTAATCTATTCAATCGATCCTGATATGATGGTGGTTCCTCAATATATTGACGAAGGATTGAAATGGTTGGCGGACCTTTTGTGTGAGGAGGAATAATGGATGGAAGAACCTATGAAAACGTCTCAGATCATATCTGACGATCACGTCGATGACCATGTTGATGATGAGATACGAAAATGCTTTATGTCAGATCCTCCGAAAAGCTTTTTTATGTTTGCCGGCGCAGGATCTGGAAAAACTCGCAGCCTAATAAATGCGCTTGAATTTCTATCTGCGGAAAAGAGTGAATATTTGGCAGAACACGGCAAGAAAATTGCTGTCATTACATACACCAACGCTGCATGTGACGAGATTAGTAGGCGTCTTCAATACAAAACTATTTTTCACATCTCTACTATCCATAGTTTCTTATGGGATCTTATTAAGAATTTTCAGGTGGATATTAGGCGGTGGGTAGAAGAATCTATTCAAGAAGAAATATTGGAGATTAAATCCAAACAAAGCGGAAGAACTGCAACAAAAAGCAGAGAAGAAAAAATTCAAAAGAAAAAAAAGCGCTTTGAAAAGATAAAAAATATAAAACGATTTTCCTATAACCCAAACGGTGATAATGTGGGTAGCGACTCTTTAAGTCACGAGGAAGTAATTAAAATCGGGGCAGAATTTATCTCAACTGAAGAAACAATGAAACAAATTCTGGTAAATAAATATCCTGTTCTCCTGATTGACGAAAGCCAAGATACAAAGAAGGAACTTGTCGATGCTCTGCTCATTGTATATAAGGAGAAGAAAGATCAGTGGGCAATAGGGATGTTCGGAGATACCATGCAGAAGATTTATCAAGATGGAAAAGATCGCTTGGAAGAGGCCATTCCATCAGACTGGGTGCGTCCAGTAAAAGTGATGAATCACAGAAGTTCTAAAAGAGTTGTTGCATTGGCAAATTCTATTCGAAAACTATCCGATGACAAAATGCAAAGATCAAGAAGAGATGCCGCAGAAGGTTGCGTACGGCTTTTTCTTGCTGATACAAGCAGCGAAAAAGAAGCTACAGAAAAATTAGCAGCAAGAATAATGGCTGAACAGTCCCTGGATCAAAGTTGGCTTACAGATGATGGATACGAATGCCTAATTCTCGAACACCATATGGCTGCCAGTCGCTTTGGATTTTCCAATCTATACTCTGCACTCGATGAATGTAAACTATTCGGTACTGCTCTACGCAAGGGAGAAATTCCTGAGATTTCCTTGTTATCAAATATTGTTTCACCGCTTATTAAGGCACACAAAGTAGATAATGCATTTGAGGTTTCAAGACTTATCCGAAAAAACTCTCCACTTCTAAGCAAGAAATCTATGGCAGCCAATATAGGTGCGCAACAGGAAATGTTGGAAAAAGCCGAACAAGCAACCTCATCACTATTTGCATTATGGGACAATGACGCAAATCCTTTATGTATTGAAGTTCTTAAAAACATCAATGCATCTGGCTTATACGAACTAACCGAAAGAACAAACGATATTCTTGACGAAAACTATGTAGGAGATGATCCGAAAGTTATTGCATTGAAAAAAGCGCTTTCTGTTCCGTTTGATGAAATGGAGCGGTATGCCACCTACGTTTCTGACAGTAGTCGTTTTGCTACACACCAAGGTGTAAAAGGTTTGGAATTTCCAAGAGTGATGGTTATTTTAGATGACGCAGAATCACGAGGTTTTTTATTTAGCTATGAAAAACTATTTGGCGCAAAAAAGCAAACTGCAACTGACGTAAAAAACGAAAAAGAGGGAAAAGATACCAGTAATCGCAGAACGGCAAGGTTATTCTACGTTGCATGTACCAGAGCAATGGAAAGTTTAGCGGTAGTCGCATACTCTGATAATCCCGAACTCGTAAAAAATACAGCTATAAACAACGGCTGGTTTTCTGAAGACGAAATACAAATCATTGAAAGCCAGAGTGTTCTTTGATGTGCTGCGACTATCCTTGATGCTGTTGTAGCGAAATGTATAGAGATGATGCTAACGAACAGAATCCTGTATTTCCTAGCAAAAACTGACTAAAAGAGCCCGTAAATCCTAAACTCCGCAGATCATAGTTACTAATCTTTGATCTGTTTCTTAGGAAAAGAAATTTTAAAAGTCTCAAAGAGATCTCTAGTTTTTTTAGGGATCTCTTTTACTATGTAAATCCCCCTTCCAGCAGGTCTGGTAGCCTGCAGTTTCTGCATCTGAAGCATAGCTTTATCAAAAGAATCACCAGTTAAGACCTTTCCATCAGGCTTATGATTGTAACTGGTAAATATTACGCCTCTCTTCTTAACTTCTTGAAAAAGATAATATTTGCGGTGTCCGTTAAAAAGGAGAAATTTTATGGCACCATCAAACAATGCAGTTCACACAGAGCAGATCGTACGTGACATCACCGGAAGTATTTTGTGTTCTTATCAGATAGCTCATAAATATGGTTTAACCAAGATGACTGTAGACAGAATAGCAAGAACTCATTATGGGAAAGAGATTTACCAGAAGAAAGAGCACCTGGCTCTTGAACATCTTAAGGAAGAATTTTTTAAGTTAAAGTCACAGGAATTGAGTATTCATAACATAGGCTTGAAACTTTGGCTTAGCAAGGCAAGTTCTTTTAACCTTGCCAAGAGGTTTGAAGGTGAAGTCTGTGATAATTGTGATGAAGTAATCCAAATTGAGTCAATTCCACAGTTTAGCGATGCTCAAATTGAGGTTAAGCCTCAGGTAGTATCAGAACCTGCAGCTGCATCTGAAGTTTATGAAAATAGCAGTAAAGAACCTTCCGAAGGAGAATTAAAAAAGGAAATCTCTGTAGTTCCATAAAAGCCAAGAGAAAAGACACCTTACTCTAAGAAAGAGTACTCGGTTATCAGACTTAAGGGACTGCAAATCAGTTTTGATGCCTGTCTTGAAGGTATGGATGGAACCATATCTAAAGTGCTTAAGGCATTACAGTAGGAGGTAAGTTTACTATGTCTATCTTATCTCAAACAGGTAAAATCATACTTGTAAGGCAACCTGTAAATGGCAGATTTGGAATTCTCCGCTTAATGGCTATGCTAAGCTCAAATCAGTTTGGTGTAAGCTGGAATGGTACAGAGGGAATCACTGTAGTGACCTTTAATGCCAAAAGGACCATCTGTAAGCTCTTCTTTTATTGAAAGTAACAACAGTGATTTCATCAATGCCATTCCAGGAAATCTTTAAGGAATTAGAGGTAAGCATCGCCATTAGTCTGTGAATACCAAATCTGCCACATACAGGCTCTTTTACCATTACGATTTTTCCAGTAGATGACAAAATAGACATATAACTTACTCCTCAGTTCCCAACTCTTTTAATAACTTCATTACCACTGTGCCTGCAACTTCATCTGAAGCATTAAAGCTAATCTGCATACCTTTAACATTGATCTTTACCTGCTCTCGATAATTCCTGTTGCGGTCAAAACTATTTTTCCTGTTAAAGTAGGGCTTTCGTCTATGGTAAGGAGCATATGTGTCACGAGAAAATTCATAATCATCATCTTCTTGAGGAGTCTCATCTTCAGCTGGCACTTCATATTCAATTTTCTCAGGAACCAAAGGTAGCTCTTTTGTGAGCTTAATAGTTTTGGGTGAAGCAGATTGCTTCGGGTTTGAAGTACTCTGAGAGCTTTCATTTGTAGCTGAAAGAGCTGGTACTGATATGACATCAACCTTGTCATCAGATGAAGGACTGCTAGTAAAGTATTCCCGCTCAATCTTTTTAATCAGTGTAAAGCAGGTTGTCTTGTATAAACCTAAAGCCTGTGCAACACAATCTGATGAATACTTCTTTTGTCGAAGTCCTTTAATCTGAGATGCTAAGTAATCAAATGAAAGAGATTCTCACTTGTTATAAATCTCACTGCCTAAATGTTGTCTGCATAATCTGTCAACTACAGATTTTGTTATACTGTACATAAAAGCAATTTGGTATGACGACAAATTAGAATTTACTGCCTCATTGATGATCTTTTGTGTCAGCTCAGGCGTTAATTGTTGGTAACTCATTTTTGATATATAAAGTTTATCTAAATCAGTGAGTTAAGTGGGAGTACCGAATAGTTTACAGTTACCACCTGATACAGAGTTTGTAAGATTAACAGGAGTTCCCTTAGATATGCAGCAAATTCTGTTATCTATGGGAGAAGAATGGTGCAGATACTACATAAGTGACACATATCGACCTTATATAGCATCTGCTGATTAAAATCATGAGCAGATAAGATCATGACAAGTTTATTCATGAGATTTACTGCTCAATGTCAGATATAAGATGTTATAAGAGAATAAAGAGCATCTAATATAAAATTGTTAAGATAGATGTTGATAACCAAGTTGATAGCAAGATCTGCTTTGAGAAAAGAAGAACATTGAAACAGTTGTTAAACTTACTGTTAAGCTTTGATTTGAAGAATGTGTTTTTGATTTTCCTATGACTGTGATCTTTTAATCTACACATAGGTTTCTTCTTATTTCAAAGTAACTCCTGCTATAATTTGAACTCGAGGGGATTTTTTTATGTTTGATTTTTCGCAAGTTGTTCCTCAAAACAATAGTGTAGCTGTAAACCCTATAGATATATTTAGAAATTCCCAAACAGCTACAAGTAATTTTCGATACTTACGAGATGTTCAACTTGAAGTATTGTCGAAGTTCAATGAAATTTCATCGAACCGAGATTTTATAATAAAAATGAACACAGGAAGCGGTAAAACCATTGTTGGTTTACTTATACTAAAGAGCTTCCTCAACCAAGATGAAGGAAGTGCTTGTTATGTTGTTCCTGATAATTATCTAGTAAATCAAGTTATCGAAGAGGCAAAAAAACTTGGAATTGACTGCACTAATAAAGTAGAAGATCCAAAATTTTTAAGAGGAAGATCTATTTTTGTAACAAATATCAGCAAACTAATCAATGGAAAGACCGTATTTGGAATATCAAATACGTTCAAAATAGATTATCTTCTGATTGATGATGCTCAATCTTGTTTCAATAAAATAAAAGAACAGTTCAATTTAAAGATATACAATGATGATCCAGTATATGAAAATATTATTGAACTTGTTAAATATGATTGGAAAAATAACGATCTAAAGTCCTACAATGATTTTGAAAATAAAGATCCTCTTTCGTTTTATAAAGTTCCTTTTGATATTTGGCAAGATCATTATGTTGATATTCAGAATATTTTACAAACGAACTATACTTCAAACGATTCAAATAATAATCTTTTTAAGATTAATTTAGTTTTAAATGAAGGTTTTAGGTTTGCTAATTGTGTGATAACAACTAAACAAATTGAAATTTCTTCATTGGGAATAGATCTGTCTGCAATAAAAGGCATATCTAAATGCAGAAAAAGACTATTTTTATCTGCAACATTAGCTGATGATAGCGTCTTTTCTTATATTTTTGGAAGTGATTTTAATTATCCGAAAAAATACATATCTCCTGAAAATGCTAATGATATCGGTTGTAGACTTATTTTGGCGCCTCAGTTTACAGACACTGATGTTTCTGATGAAGATTTGAGAGATCAAATATTATCATTTTCTAAAAACTATAATGTTTCAGTTATTGTTCCATCTTTTGAGAGGGCATTGTTTTGGGATCCTGATAAAGCTAATACTGTAACTAAAGATAACATTACTGAGAAGTTGATCGAGTTAAAAAATAAAAGTTCTAGTTTAACTGTATTTGTAAATAGATATGACGGCATTGATTTAAAGGATGATATGTGCCGAATAATTGTCATAGACTCTTTACCTCCGGCTAGGAGTTTATACGATGAATTTGAGAGAAACGTTTGCTCTGATTCTTTAAAATTATTACAAAATGACCTACATCTAATTGAGCAAGGGTTAGGACGAGCTGTAAGGGCAAATAATGATTACTGTTGTGCTATTTTGATGGGGAAAAATCTGATTCAAAGGCTTTCTGTAGGTTTAAAATCTTGTAAATTTACTGATGTTACACAAAAGCAATTTGATTGTATGGAGATCTTTGATAGACAGCTTTTTGATGAAAACGAAAAATTTAAGCCAAATGAATTTTCAGATTTAATTTGTAAGTCTCTGGGGAATATTGACAATGTTTCAGGTTATCTTAGAGCTTCAATCAATGATGCTAAATATGATAATGATATAAAAAAGAATGAACAAACAATTTTATTTATCAATTTTTGGTTATCAATATTAAAAAAAGATGTTCATAAATCTGAGGAATATCTACAGAAGTTAATCAATAATGAAAAAGATAAACAATTTAAAGGTTTGTATACTCAGCTACTAGCATCATTATTTTATAATAATGACAGAATAGAATCTTTTAAAATTCAAAGAAATGCACTTAATCTAAACTCCTCTCTACCTAAAGTAAATTATATTAATGACGAAAACGATAAGATTACTGAAAATCAAGCAAAACATTTGATTCAAGAATTCCAAAATTATGAGAATCTAATCCAAACATACGATAAAGTAAGGAAAATAGATTTTTCATTGAGTTCTGACAATTTTGAATTATTAATTTCTCTTTTAGGAAAATTGTTTGGATTTGAGTCGTACAGGCCAGATAATGTAAAAACAAGTAAAAAGGATGGTGGACCTGACAACTTATGGTATGCAACATCAGATGATACTATATCGTATGTAATTGAATGTAAAAATAGATGTCAAGGAGAGCTAATTTGTAAAGATGATGCTAATCAACTTAGGTCATCTGTTGCTTGGTTTGCTAATAAATATTCAAATAAAAAATGCGTTCCAATATTATTTCACAAATCAAATAAACTAGATAAGCAAGCTGTAGCTGTAGATGGTTGCCTCGTTGTTAATGAACAGCAACTAAAAAAGTTAGTTTTAAAAGTCGGTTTGTTTATTTCTGAAATATCACCTGAAAATAATTTCGAAAAAAGCATAATTTGCTTTTCTTTACGTAAAAACAAACTTCAGTATCACCAAATCTTTAATGACAATTCATCTAGTCTTGAATGATATTTTGTTCATTCTTAATATCATACTATTTTTGAGAAGGTCTTAATGACAATCAAAATACCTTTCTTTCGTTCAGTACGTGATAAGAGTGTAGACAGTATACATGGCTTGAGTGAATGCATTCAAAATAACGATAACATTTTGCTTGTAGGAAATGGTTTTGATTTAGCTCTAGGTAAACAAACTAAATATCAGGATTATCTTCTGTATCTTTTTGTTATTTGTCTGCTAAAAAATATTAAATTTGATGGAGATAGTGACGAATACTCGTTTATTGCTGAGCTTAACAATTTTCTTAAAAGCCAAGATAATGTAAATCAAGACATTATTAACGTAATCAACATTGTTGAAAAACGTCTCGATTTAGACGATGATTGCAGCTTTAGTTTGTTGTATAACGTCAATAACGAATCGTCCTTTTTAGATTTGCTTATTAAAGTAATTTTTCAAAATTTGTCTTTGAATAGCTATTTAAGACCAATTGAAAATAATGAATTCATTATACCAATTATAAAAAAAACACTCTTTGATTTTGCTTTTCCTTTAACTAAAAACAAAAACTTTCCAACATCTCCTGATTTTAATATAGTAACTAATTTTTCTGATACTAGTCTTGAAGGATTATTTTCTTGTATTTGCCAATTTTATGATGATTTGTCTTCAGAAATTCAGAAGAATAATCTGTATGGTTGGCTCGATATTGAAGCTTTTATTGAGTACTTAGTTTTAAATGATAGACTTTTAGATAATAGATTTGTTATTTCAAAAGCATTTAGAGAGTATTTAGATAAAACCAGTTTTTCAAATGGACTATATGCTGATATTAAAGGTGCTGATGAGATATACAGATCATTACACTTATTTACAATTGAGTTTTGCAGATTTGTTTCTTTACAAGAATCTTTAAACAATAAAGTAAATTTAACATTAAAATTTGATAATGAAACTTCTAAATATAAGTTATCTTCTGATTCTTGTGTAAATAGAAATGACATTTTTTACGCAAATTATAAATTTGCACAATTTATCACATCAATTATCGACTTTAATTATTCGAATACTTCTCAAGTAGTAATTCCTTATAATTTCAGAACAAATAAGCATCTTGATATTTACCACGTTAATGGAAAATGTGACAATTTTAGCGCTGTGTTCGGCTATACAAATACAAAGCAGATCAAAGTAAATAGAGAAGCCTTTAAATTTGAAAAAAGAACCCAGCGACTCTTAAAAAATGTTCCTTCAGTTGATTTTGTTAAGTTAACCAGTAGCCCTTTTAACTTATTTATCTTTGGTCATTCATGTTCCACTGCTGATCGAGATATTCTTGAGCCACTTTTAAAATCAAAGTCACTTCAGTTTGTTATTGTCTTCTGTTATTCAGAAGATGACAAAATATCTATTTACAAAAATCTTTGTGAAATACTCGGTTATGAGCACATGGATCATTTAACACGTCAAACTGAATCTACTTCCCAAAGATTGCTATGGGCTATCTACGAAGATAAGACAACAGACAAAAATAAACTCTAGGTTAAACTGTCTTTTCAAAAGAGATACTCTGTTTTGAACAAAACAATGCTCTTAACTGGTTCTAAGATATTTTAAGAGAGCATAAGGAACAAACATAAGTGAAAACAAAGGAGTTTGATTTGGTAAGTTTAATTGATGTACGAATTAAATACTATTCTCGCAATGACTTAATGAATCCCATTATTAGGGATATGGCTGTAAAGTGTTATTTAGATAAATATTCAACAAAAACATCTTATTCTTTCGAGAATATAAATGACTTGCTTGAGTTCTTCAATGTTTTGAAATACTTTAAAGATTTTAATAGTAAGACACTTATTAATTTAAAAGCTAATTTAGAAGATTTAGGTAAAAATTTTAAATGCGCAGTTGGAAGATATTTTTATAGCATACAAAGTGAAGATGAGCTTAAAGAAATAATTAAGTCTATTGAAGATCAGTACCGTGATGATCTAATTATAATTTTCAGTCAATTTAGCAATGTAACAAAAAAATTCTTAACTGACGATGTAATTATCTTTCTATGTGAGAATTCATATCTTCAGTATATATTAGATAATAAGAATTTTCTTTATCAGCATAGTCATGTACTAAAAAGCCATTTGTTTTCGCATGTAGAGTCTTTTCCTTTCTATTTATCAAAAGATCTTGTAAATTCTAATGATCCATTTAATTTTTCATCAAAAGAATTTAATTCTCTTGTAGATAAATACATTCACCTTCCAAAAGGTAAAATTTACCTTAATTCTTTAGATCTTATTTTGAAAAATAAATTACTATTTAAAAACATCAGGTACCTAGTTTGTAAATTAAAAGATGACCTTATACAGAAAAGAGTTAGTTTCACTAATATAGAATCTGTGATTAAATTTGTCCCTCAAGATGAGATTTCAAAATTTGAAACAAATGAAGGTGAATTCTCATATTGTTTTTCTTATGACGTTAAATGGTTAAAAAATTTTATTGACTTCCCTTCAATTTTGAACAACTTTAAGTATGTCTTTAATCTCGTTGATTATAACAATAGAATTTCTTTTACAAGTGCACCTTTGTATAGAAAAAAGTCAATTTTTGAAATATTCAACTGTAATAAACAAAATTTGAATGAATTTGATTCAAATGATATTTGGGACAATTATTTTATCTCTTTTATTCTTAAAACTAGAACTTATTGCAGTTTTTTAAAAGACCTTAATATATACCTTGAAGATGTGATCGATTGGTTCTTTAGTGATTACATAAAAAATGAGTTTTCAATTGATAATTTCATAGTCAATATTAAAGCTGCTAAAAATTTAGAATCCTATTCAGATAAGATAAAACTATTGCTACCAGAGTTTGAAAGCATCTTTAAACAATTTGAAGCTTACTGTGAATATAAATATGTTAATCATGACTATGTATCAAGCTCTTTGAGCATAGGCAAAAATTCTTATCCTGAATCTCTTATAAAACCTGAAATCACTTATGTTGAAAAGAATGATTCTGGTGATGCCAAGATAATTTTCAATGATTTATTTCATGAAGACTATAGACTAAAAGGACACAAAAATCTATTCGATTTTCTGAAAGAGAACAAAAAAGGATTTGACTCTCAGTTATTATCTGACTTGTACCCAAGTTTTAACCTGTTACTTAAGAACAAGATTCTGTTCCAAGATGCTAACGGAGTGCTTTTAGCTGACACGTCTAAGTTATCTCTTTTAGAACAGGTCGAAGACTATGGTTATCTCTGTTACAATTTTCTAAATGATGTATATCAAAAAGATGTGAATGATCTTCTTAACTGCAATTTACTAACTTCTTACAATTCTTTCATGTCTAAACAAGAAAACGATTTATTCAATTTCGTTTTCAATAATAAATTCAGCAATAACCCTTTAGGTCTCAGAAATCTCTACTTGCATGGAAATCCATCTCTTAATGAGAACGAGCATGAAAGTAATTACTTTATCTCTTTGACAATGATGATTGTCTTAGTCCTTAAATTGAATGATGCTTTTACTATTATGACTAATAAAGATCATGGTAAAAGAAGGTTCAATAATGTCTTTGAAGAGCATGACAGTATAGTTCTGACCTGAAAAGCAACCCCAAATAAACATCTTCATTCTAGCAAGCATTTTATTTTTCAAGATAGTAACAGCTTTAAGTTAGTACCATGGATTGTAAAGAAATTAATAGTGTTGATGTGGCAGCTTACATTGCAAAACAAGCTGTTATTAAAAACTTCTATATAGATTTAACAAAGCTTCAAAAAATCTTATTTGCTTGTTATGGTACTTATCTTGCTGTGACAGGCAAAAGATTGTGCATTGATAATCCAATAGCTTGGCCAAATGGACCTTTTTTTCAAAAGGTGTACGATTTTTCAATAAAGCATATTGATCTTATACAATCTCTTTTGAAATTACCTGATACATTAAATAATTTACTTCCAGATGATGAATTAAAATTACTTGATAAAACTGTGACCTTCTTTTCACAGTACCAGTCCTTTCAACTGGTAAACTGGTCTCGTAAAGAATGTGGTCCTTGGGATAACGCAACAAACCATGGATATAATCTTCATGTTAAGATTGACGATTCTCTAATAGTTGATTATTTCTAGACTATAATAAAAGAGGGTAGTAGTTGAGAGAAAAATTCATAGCATAGATTTTGACAAAGAACAGATCGACGCAGAAACTCGTACAAATTTATCTTCAGATCTGTTCGATTCTAAGCAAAGAGAAATCGATCTTGCAATTAAAAAGCAAAAGCTCATCTTTTTGTCTATCAAGACTCTCTCTCTATGTTTGTGGAGTTGTATTGTCCTGGATTACCGTCATTTTGTCAGTATGCTCTCTAAACCACTCTTTAAAACACTATAGTGAGCTTATAGCTTTATATGAGCACTCACGTGAGCCTTTGATTCTGTGGATGTATTGACTTTCAATATGCTCTCTTACAGCATTGGTAATTACTTTGTGTTTAACTTTGACAAGGATCTTCGTAAAAAGGAAAAATAAGGCAGTGCCAAAAACGGTTGTGACAGCTCTTTTAGATGAGTTGAAAAAGAGTAATAATACTCTTTAAGAGTATATGCGGATTAAAATAACGTTAGTGTAATGGCTTAATTAAGCTAATTCAAATTTGATCACTGGATAATATTATGGCAAAAAATATCGAACCAAAATTAATTAAGATTGGAGAATACTTAAAGTTAGAGTTAGGAACTGCTTTTATTATACCTGAATACCAAAGAGCCTATTCTTGGGAAATAGAAAATTGTGACAAAATGTGGCAAGATATTTTTTCTTTTTGTGAAAATAAAGCAAGTGATGCTTATTTTTTCGGAACAATAATTATTAATTGCCGTGATAACGACTCAAAGTATGATTTAATTGATGGTCAACAAAGAACTACAACATTTTTACTTTTGTTAAAAGCTTTACTGTTGAAAGTAAATAAAGAAATAAAAAATAGTTTTAAAGATGAGGATTCCACAAAAATTTTAAATGCCTTAAAAGAGCGCAGGAGAAAAATTACAAGTATTTTATATCAAATCGATCCAGAAGATGTTGAGGATGTTCCTGATGATTCTGTTGATTCTAAAATATTTGGCGCTTTTGACCTTCTTCAAAACCACTCAAATAATGAACGATTTAAAGAAGAAATTTACAAAATTATGAAAGCTACTAGCTTTGAGCAAGTAGAAAAAGAAACCACTAAGATTAAAAATAAACAAAAAGAGAATAAATTTACAAATTTCTTAAAAAATTTTAAATATTTCTATAATCGTTTATCAAAACTGACATCAAGTACATTAAACTCAGTTGCAAAGACATTCACTGACAAATGTGAGATTATAGAAATTAAAAGTTGGAATTTTGAGCAAGCAATTAACATGTTTAACTCATTAAATTCCGATGGACTTCCTCTTTCTGATTCAGATATCATCCACGCAAAGTTATATGCAAAAGCTAAGGCTCTAAATATAGATTCTAATTTTTCATCTAAATGGATGGAATTTTTGGATGAAATAAAAGAGTTAGATCAAAATGGTATTGTCAATATTAATTCAATTTTGATGCAACGTATGTATTATGAACGAGCCTACAAACAAGAAATCAAAGGAAAAAACGAAGGAAAAGTTAATGTAACAACGCCAGGTCTTAGAAAATACTATTTAGATTCAAGCCAAGATATTTTAGACAAACCTTTAGATTTGTGTGATTCTCTTATTAATTTAGTAAAATTGTGGAAAATTGCATATCTTTTACCTGAAACAAAGATCCTTTGCAAGTTGAATGAAAATTCAAGATTGTTTTTAGGTGTTTTTTTACAAAGGTTTGATCTTGAAACCGTTAAAACAGAATATCTAACACCTTTCGTTGAGGATTTATTGAAGCTATTTACTGTATTAGAACTAGTTGACTTAGGGTACTCAAGTAAAACTTTTAAAGTATTTCTATTCAGCGAAAGTTTAAAACTAGTTGATAAAAATATATCTATAGATGTTATTACTGATGATTTCAAGAAACATATAAAAAATAAATGGAATAAAGATGATATTAAGTCTCTTTTGAAAGATTATAAGAAGAATGTTCTTGTTTATTTAAATGAATATTTGTTTTCAAAAGAAAATTTCACCTCTACCGTTTTTGACATATTACCAACATTTGATATTGAACATATCATGCCTTGTAGTGGTGCTAATTTACAAACAATTCGTAAAGATGCTGGTATTGAAGATGAATATGAATTTGATGATTTAGTCAATAAATTAGGTAACAAGATTCTCCTTGAAAGAAAAATTAACCGTTCTATTGGAAATGAGTGGTTTAAAACAAAGGTATCTACATCACTAAAAGATAAATCTGGTTATATAAACAGTAATTGTCCAGTTGCAAAATCATTGGTAGATAAATACAAGGATAAAACTGATTGTAAGTGGACAAAAGATGATATAGACAAGTCTACTGAATTAGTTGCTGACAGAATTGTTAAGTTTATATTTGGATTATAAGTACTTTTATGTATTGAAAGCAAAATTTCTATATAAAATAATAAATTAGATAAATATTTGCAGTTAGTGATTTTATATTTATTTCTGAATATCGTTGATTTTATAAATAGTATTGGGGGTTATTATGGCTACACCTCTAGATTTAGCTGCCTACATTGTAAAGTATTGCCTAGATAAAGGAAAACCTGTAAGCAATTTACAACTTCAAAAGATCTTGTATTTTGTTCAATTGGAATCATTAAGAGGTAAATCTCGCATTGAAGAAGCAATCATGCCTGATGCAAAATTTGAAGCATGGAGATTTGGTCCTGTTATAAGAGATGTTTATTATGCTTATAACCTAAACGCAGCTATGCCCATAGAGAATATCTCATTAGGTAGTAATTCCAAAATAGAGGTTCCAAATTTTGTTGATGGTGTTGTTGATAGGTGTCTTGAAGAAGATCCATGGAGTCTTGTTCAAATTGCTCATAGAGAAGGTGGACCTTGGAAGAAAATTTACACTCAAGGCTACAAAAAGCTTATACCAAACAAGTTAATTATCGACGAATCGAATGACAATCATGTCGATGCTATTCTTCAACAATAATAAGCGAATTTATCATGCAAGATCAAAGTCAAAAACTCAAACAGCTTATTACAGAACTATGTGATTTAGAAGGATTAGCAATAGATAAAAGAAATCATTACTACGATTCTTTTCTTTCTATTTATAAAGATCATTGGCGCCATAGCTATAGTGAAATTTCAAGATATTTTCTTCAAGAAAATGTGAAAGCTGAGGATTCTTCAAAAGTCGAAGACTCTAGGTCTGAGGAAATAGTTGAGAAAATGACTCAACTTGTTGAAAATCTAAAGCTTATATATGAAATCGCAATAAAAAAAGCAGATGAAGCTGAAAGTGATTTAAATAAAGCAGATAAGTCTGAAAATGAACCTCAATTGAAAGAAAAATGCAATGTAGCTCGTTCTTGCAGACGAAATATCGAAAAACTTATTGATCACTTAAATTTGGAAATTGTTAGACTTAACTATTCTAAAAATCTAGACCTGAAAGTTCATGAGTTAGTCACTAAGACTGATGCTAATAATGAACATCTTAAGAAGCAAAAGTCTGCTGTAGGTAGTGTAGAGGAACGAATAAAGTCTCTTAACGATGATTTAAGCAGACAAAGAACAGAGTACATCACTATCTTAGGTGTCTTCTCATCAATAGTTGCTGTTCTTGTTGCTGGATTTAGTCTTTCTTCAGCAATATTTGCAAATATGGACAAAGTAGAATCATTTTTGCTGTATGGTTTACTGATGTTCATTATTTTGTTTGTATTTAATATTCTGTTCTTCTTATTTAATTTTCTACGTGAGATGTCTAACAGGGAGCCTCATTCAAATGTAGGCATCATGTCTTTCAATGTAGTATTAGGTATTATTGCTTTTGTTTTCTTGTACATGCATTTTTATCCTGATTATTTACTAGAGTTCATTCATCATTTGCTTATAAAAAAGACAAATTCCTAATCAAAGCACTAGAATGATTCAAAATACGCTATATAAAGATGACCCTACGTGCAATTTTTTTCTCTACTTTCTTAATAAAATTTAACATCTGAGGTTTTCGTGATTAAGTCATTCACAGTTAAAGGATATAAAAAGTTAAACCATTTTATGCTTAGTGATTTAAGCAGAATCAACTTGATTACAGGAGAAACTGACTTAGGTAAATCTTGTATATTAGAGAGTTTATTTGCCTTCTGTAGTGGTAATGATGTCAATATGCTAATAAGAGGATCATCTTACCGCATCTCTTGTTATGATCTGAATGCTTAGATTCTTCATACAGCGACATGTTATACCTTCTGTATTCTTTCTCTAAAAGAGAGAGCATGCCATTGACTATGAGCTTTGGTGCAACATATGATGACGACAATAAAACTCGTGAGTTTAAACATTCTGTTGTATTTACTGACCTAATAAATAAGATCTGTGATTTTGATGTAGCGAAGGATGAACTTCAGCAGTTTTTTGATACATACAATAAAACCTTAGAAACAGACATCTCTGATGAAAGTTTTAAAAGAAACTTAGCCTTTGATCCTGTCTTAGCTTATTGGACAGTTGAAGATTCAAAGAGAGATGCAACCTCTTATGCTATGACAAGGTTTAAAACAGATCCCTCAAATGCAACTCACCCAGTAGCTGTTTCATATATTGATATTCTACAGCACACCTTTCTTATTCCTTTTGTGAATTTGATAAAAAGTCTGCAAAAAAATGATCTATTAGATACAGTGGTTTCAGACTTAAAAGTAATTTTCCCTTATCTTGATACTATCAAACTTATAAAAATGCTAGATGAAAAAAATTTATCCATTCGTTATAGATGTAAATGGGGAAGTTCGACCTATTTTTAGTTTTGGTGAATGTCTGCAAAGATGTTTTTATATCTTAGGTTCTGTTTTTGATTATCCTGATGTTCTGCTGCTTCTTAACGATGCTGACTATGGATTTGATTATAGAGTTCAACAGGACTTTTTTAAGTTGCTCTTGAAGTATTCTAGACAGAATAATACCCAAATCTTTATGGTAAGTAATAACCTGGGCTTCAAGGATCATTTAATCTTATCATCTCAAGAAGAAAGCGCCTTAGAAGAGTTAAGGGTAATTACAATCAAAAATCGTGATAACAACGTTATGTGTCATAGAATTTTTCAGGATCTGATGCTTATAAAGCTCGATTTGGTTTCGAGATGGATTTAAGATAGGACTGAGATATACTAAAGCTAAGAATTCTTTTTGGGACGATGATATGGAATTTACAAAGCAACTGCCAGATACAACAGATTTTGGAGAGTTAATTGACAATAATTGTATTTATGTTGATAAAACAGCAATTATCAATCAGTTTGCCTCTAAAAAAGGTCCATTTTTCATTTCTCGTCCAAGACGTTTTGGCAAATCAACTCTTATCAATACACTTCATGAACTCTTTGCCCATGGCACAGAGAAGTTTAAAGGTTTAGAGATTGAACCATTGTGGCATGATAAGACTTACAAAGTCCTGCATTTAGATTTCTCATCCTATAACTTCTTGTCTGAGTTTAATTTTAATGATTATTTCTATGAAGATTTATAACAAGAATTCCTAAGCATTGGATTAAAAGTTAATGACAGTACTCTAAATACAAAAATTCCAGCTTTGCTTGTTGATAATGTTCTTAAAAATAATCCATCAGATCAAAAGATTGTTTTACTTATCGATGAATATGACACACCACTGTCAGCAGTTTTAAACAATGAAAAAGAATTTATAGCAAGAAGAGATATCCTTCATGGCTTTTATTCAAAAGTTAAACAGTACCAGGGCAGATTCCGTTTCATCTTTATTACAGGTGTAACTTATTACGCTCATACTTCTATATTTTCAGCTTTTAACAATCTAATAGATTTAACTTTAGATAGCGACTATGGTGCATTATTAGGTTATACCAGTGAAGAGTTAGAAAAGTACTTTAGTGAGTATATTGATAATGTAGCTGTAGAATTAAATAAAGAGTACGAAACAGATATCTATAACAATGAAACAGTGGTTGCAGAGCTAAAGAGAAATTATGATGGTTATAGCTTTGACAGAAAGTGTAAATCACATGTCTTCAATCCATGGTCAATCATTAAGTTTTTAGAAAGACCAAAAGAAGGTTTTATTCCATATTGGGTCGCATCTGGAGGGTCAACTCCAACATTCTTAGTAAATTATCTAAAGCAAGGTTTAAAAAAGTATAATTCTAATGAATTGCAAACTCTGCTAGGTATTGATTCAACAGTAGACAAAGCAAGCAGCAAACTGTATCCAGCAATGGACAATATTGTAAATATTGACCTCTTTGCTATTCTGTATCAGGCAGGATATTTCTGTATCAAAGGTGTAAACAGAAAAATACTTCAGATAGGAATACCTAACCTTGAAGTAAAACGGGCATAT
>ERZ1024483.134-NODE-134-length-23347-cov-8.668470_pt1 | contig 23347 bp, 16 predicted proteins | sample MGYA00520799_ERZ1024483 | MGnify/ENA primary metagenome ERZ1024483 (study PRJEB33242, sample SAMEA3444315) | Homo sapiens | biome: Host associated; feature: Gastrointestinal tract; material: Stool | place: Uganda | collected 2011-01-01 ...
CTTGTGCTTGCATGGCAAGACGAAAACCTCCCATTCCTGCAAATAAATCAATGAAAGTAAATTTGTAGTCAATTGGATCGGGGAAAGGTATTTGGAAAAAATCATTAAATAATCCAGCTTGTATTGGATCATGTAAGATATCTTCTGTAACTTCAATTTTGGGGAACTTGTATTCTAAATATTCTTTTAAATATTTTTTCGCTTGTTTAATTGAAAAATCATTGATGAGGTTATGATTGTGCAGGTAATGTGTGATGACGGCTAGTTGATTGTCATATGATTTAGGACCATACATATAAATTTGTACTTTTCCTGCAGAAGTATCTTTGATAGTAATCTTTTCCGGAAAGTCCGTTAAATGTATGCTGGGTATATTTTTATTCATAAATCCAATGGTAATTTAATGACAAAGATACAAAATCCCCTTCAAATCTTGATTGTTTTCTATTTTAAAAATTTAAATAAGTATTATATGTAATAATTGGGTTAGATATTGATTGATTACTGGATGTTTAAGCTATTTTTAGCAGGGGTGCTTATCTTCTTGTTTTATATTTGATCATGTTTTGTAGTTTATAATAGTGATATTCTTATATGAAATATAATTATCTCATCACTTCCCCTTATCTTTGCATCATGAATTATCTGGAACTGTTTGGAACCCTCGTAGGGTTAGTCTATTTGTGGCTTGAATACCGGGCCAGTATTTATCTGTGGCTGGCATGTATCATAATGCCGGCCATCTATCTGGTAGTCTATTACCAGGCCGGACTCTATGCCGATTTCGGAATCAATGTCTATTACCTGATTGCTTCGGTCTACGGCTGGATTGTCTGGAGCAGAGGACGGAAAAAGCATGATGCACAGCAGGAGGAAAAGGAAATCCCTATCACCCGCATGCCGTTCAGGAAGTATTTTCCCTTGACGGTGGTCTTTGTCCTGTGCTGGGTGTTCATAGCGTGGATACTGATTAAGTGGACAGACAGCAGCGTGCCCTGGACGGACAGTTTCACGACGGCCCTGAGCGTGATAGCCATGTGGATGCTGGCCCGCAAATATGTGGAGCAGTGGTGGGCCTGGATGATTGTGGACTGGGTATGTTGTGCCCTCTATATCTACAAGGAGCTGTATTTCACTTCAGCTTTGTATGGAGTGTATGCGATCGTCGCTTTCTTCGGATGGAGAAAATGGCTTTCATTGATGAGAACCGGATCACGAACTGAAAACGAATAATCAGCTGGCAATATGGAGAAGAATAAATTAGGGATATATCTTGCTATACCCGAAGCCGTAGTTGTAGGGAACGGAGAGTTTCCATCACATCCGTTTCCCCTGTCCGTTCTGGATCAGGCACCTTGCGTGGTGTGTTGCGATGGAGGGGCGAATGCGCTGATAGAAAGCGGACGTCTGCCTGACTGGATTGTAGGCGACGGAGACTCTCTCTCGGAAGAGAACCGGATTCGTTTTCAGGACCGCATTCATCGCATTCCGGATCAGGAAACGAATGACCAGACGAAGGCTGTTTCCTTTCTGGCTTCGCAGGGCATACGCCGGATTGCCATTTTGGGAGCAACAGGTAAACGGGAAGATCATACGCTGGGCAATATCAGTCTGCTTATGGAGTATCAGCAGATGGGGCTGGAAGTGGTGATGCTGACGGATTATGGTTTCTTTACTCCGGCTGCAGATACACAGACCTTTGCCGGATTCCCGCACCAGCAGGTGTCCGTCTTCAATTTTGATGCGGTGCAGTTGCGGAGCGAAGGATTGAAATATCCGATCTATGATTTCCGGTATTGGTGGCAGGGAACTCTGAATGAGGTGGAAGGCGATTCGTTTCGGATTATGGCGAAAGGGCATTATCTGGTTTATCGCACTTATGAGGCGAAGGAGTAATCATAGTTGCTTGTTACAAGGATATTCCCTGACTGAAATTTATCAGCTCTCTATCTATTTTCACAAGGAACAAATAGTACATCAGTTTTTAAAGAACAATTATAAAAAAGGTTGTATCATTATAACCTTTATGGATTTTTTATATCTTTGTATTGTTTGTTGTGAATTAAACTCCATATACCGTATGAAGTATCTGAATATAAAAAATACTGGCGGCTTGGTAAAATTTACAGCCTTTGTATGAGAAAGATCGGAAAAGACTTAGTCGCTATTTTACTATTGAATCAGTTGATTTTTATTTTTCCAAGAATGTTTGACTAATATCTTGCAAAGTGATAATCTACAATGAAGTACTGTTTTATGGTTATAATATTTTTATTAGTAATAAAGTTGTTAGTAATAATAATATTTCTTACTTTTGCTTCAAAATAAAAATTGCGTGCACATGGAAAATAAACCTTTTACGTTCGGTGTTGCAACATCGGGAGATAACTTTACTGATCGAGAAAAAGAAACGGAACGTTTGTTGTTGAATTTTCGGCATGGTATCAATACCGTACTTATTTCTCCTCGTCGTTGGGGTAAGACCTCTTTGGTGCAAAAAGTATGTCGTCTAGTACAATCCGATCAGTTGAAGGTTGTATATCTTGATATCTTTTCTTGCCGTAGCGACAAGGATTTCTATGATGCATTCGCTTCTGCAATTCTTAAACAAACTTCTTCAAGATTAGATGAGTGGATCGAAAATGCCAAGCTGTTCTTGGCCCGTATTACTCCTAAAATCTCAATCGGGACTGACCCTATGACGGATTTTTCCATATCGCTTGAAATAAATCCCAAAAGCAACGATACCGATGAAATCCTGCAGCTCCCCGAAAAAATAGCTCAAAAGAAAGGGTGCAATATCGTTGTTTGCATAGACGAATTCCAGCAGATTGCAGAGTTTAAGGATTCCAAAACCTTTCAGAAGCGCTTGCGCTCGGTTTGGCAATTGCAGAAATCTGTATCCTATTGCCTTTTCGGGAGCAAGAAACATCTAATGAATGAACTGTTTGAAAAAAAGAGTTACCCGTTCTATAAATTTGGAGATGCAATTTATCTGTCAAAGATCAGTACGCGAGATTGGATAGAATATATTTGCAGACGGTTTGAAGTTACTGGCAAACAAATCTCTGAAGAGTTGGCTGAGAAGATTTGTCGAAGAGTGGATAATCATTCTTCATATGTGCAGCAGTTAGCATGGTTAGTATGGATTCATACGAATAGAGTTGCTACAGAACAAGATTTTGAGGCCGCATATCAGGATATCATAGATCAGAATACTCCGTTATTTGAGAAGCAAACCGAGAGCTTGACAACCTATCAAATGAATTTCCTGCGAGCCATTATAGATGGTATTCACAGTGAGTTTACTACACAGGAGGTCTTGCATAAATATCAGCTCGGTTCGTCTGCTAATGTCAGTATTGTAAAACGGGCTTTGGTCAAGAAAGAACTTATTGAGATCGAGAAACGCCAGGTTGTGATTCCAGATCCCATCATGGTGGTATGGTTAAAACGTGAATTAGGAATATAATTAAGGAGGGAATGTGAACTGTATAACTAATACATTTCAAGTGGATATTCGTGAAAACGAAATTTTAGAACAATCGCCAGATCTGCTTTCAATATTGTTGATAGATCGAACGTTAAGCTCGGATAATTGTCAAGTCAATATTCTCTGGGCTACAAGCAATTATGCTGATTTGGGCGCGGGATATCAGTATGGGGATCAAATTACATTAGAGGCAATCACCGGTAAAAATGGAGAAATAATCAAGCCCCGTGCAGTTAAAAGCCGTGAAATGAAACAACAACGTAGTCGTGAAATGGCGGAAGTTTTCACTCCATCATGGATCTGCAACAAGCAAAATAATTTGATTGATAATATTTGGTTTGGGCGAGAAAATGTATTTAATATAGAGGTGGATAATCCTGACGGTTCACATTCGTGGATCCCTTCGGATAAGAAAATCGTATTTCCTGAAGGTAAAACCTGGCATGATTACATTAATGAGAATCGCCTTGAAATTACTTGTGGAGAGGCTCCCTATTTGGTGAGCCGATATGATTCCGTAACTGGAGAACCTATCCCGATAGAACGAAGGATAGGATTACTTGATAGAAAACTTCGCATCGTCGGGGAAAATACGCAGACGTCAACTGAATGGCTAAAGGCAGCACAATCGGCTTATATGAGTATATACGGTTACGAATGGCAGGGAGACAATCTTGTTCTCGCCCGGGAGTCTCTTTTGTACACCTTCATTGACTATTACGAGGCAAAGTTTGGCAAAAAGCCACAACTCAAATCGTTGCAAAATATTGCTTCCATCATTTCATGGAATATTTGGCAGATGGACGGTTTGAAAGGAGTAATTCCGGGAAGCTGCCATAGCGTGCAACAAACAGTCAAAACCCTGTTTGATTCGGAAGTAACGGTTCAAGAGTGCAAAGGTTGCCAGAAAGGCAATATTCACAAACATAATGGCACCTATTGCAAGATTATGGATTGGAACAGCAATAAAATACTGACTTTTATTTCATTGTTAAAAAAAGAAAAATAGTATGGCGGACGCAAATTTAAAAATAGACACAGCTCTTCTCGATGGCCTGATTGTAGGGCGAGTTGAGCCACATATATATGCCTTCTCTACCGAAACAGTTCCGAATTATTTGAAGGTTGGTGACACGGCCCGAGGAGTGCGTGTCCGTCTGGACGAATGGAGAAAGATTTTCCCTAATCTGGTGCAGCAGTACGAACATTCGGCACAGATAGACGATGAGACTATTTTTCGTGATTTTGCAGTCCATACTTTTCTGGAACAGGAAAAAGGCAGAACACGATTGCTGCCGGACACGTTTGGACATCTGCCTTACTACTCAAAGGAGTTTTTTGAAGGGGCTACAATTGCTGATTTGGAAGAGGCTATATCGGACATATATCAAAGCGCATGGGAGAAAAACGGCAAATATCAGTTCTATTCCCCTGACCGCTTACCTCAAACATTTACTTACGAACGAACGGATAGCTATTCTCCCCGAGCCAATCAGAAGCAGGTTATTGAAAACTTCAGAAATGCGATAGCTGCCGGTCGCACCAATCTGTTGCTGTATGCAGTAATGCGGTTCGGCAAATCTTTCACTGCTATGTGCTGTGCCAAAGAGATGGACGCGAAAATTGTAGTTGTCGTTTCAGCCAAAGCCGATGTAAAACAAGAATGGAAAAAGACGGTTGAGAGCCATGTTTACTTTGCTGGCTACAAGTTTCTAGACAGTGCGTCATTAAATAGTAATGAAACTATTGTTGCCGATACTCTCGCTGCCGGAGATAAGATCGCACTGTTTTTGACATTACAAGATCTGCAAGGGGAAGAAATCAAGGCAAAGCACAAAGAGGTTTTTGAACATCAGATTGATTTGCTGATCGTTGATGAAACCCATTTCGGAGCTCGTGGTGCTTCCTATGGAAAGGTTTTGCAACAATATAATCTCAGCAAACCACAGATTGAGAAAGAGTTGCAAAGTGTTGACGGCTTTGAAACGCTCGATCAGGTGGACGAAGCTGTAAAAGCATTGGATACAAAGATTCGCATACATCTTTCCGGCACGCCATACCGTATTTTGATGAGCGATGAATTCAAAAAAGAGGACATCATTGCCTTTGTTCAGTTTACGGACATTATCGACGCTCAGAAGCTGTGGGACGACGAGCATCTCAAAGAGGATGACTGCAACGAATGGGACAATCCTTATTATGGATTTCCACAGATGATTCGCTTTGCGTTTAATCCGAATGCCTCTTCCGTAAAAAAGATGGAAGAATTGCGTAAAAATGGCATTACCTACGCATTTTCCGAGTTGTTCAGGCCTTACTCGATGACAATAAAAAGAGACGGAAGCCATAGGCAATTTTTACACGAACCCGAGATTCTGGATTTGCTGGAGGTAATCGACGGTACGAAAGAGGATGAGAATCTGCTCGGCTTTCTCGATTACGACAAAATCAAGGATGGTAAAATGTGCCGCCACATTGTTGTCGTGTTGCCTTTCCGTGCCTCCTGCGATGCTATGGCAGCATTGATTCAACGAGAAAAGGACCGATTCAAAAATCTATGTGATTACGAAGTTATCAACATAGCAGGCTTTGACGAAGAGTGCAAATACGCGACTACGGATATTGTCAAAGGGAAGATCAAAACTTGTGAAGAGAATGGGCGCAAGACACTGACGTTAACCGTTAACCGGATGCTGACAGGAACAACCGTGCCACAATGGGACACGATGCTTTATCTCAAGGGAACGTCATCTCCGCAGGAATACGATCAGGCAATATTCCGTCTGCAGAATCAATATGTTACCACCTTCAAGGACGAAAACGGCCGAACTATCAAGTACAACATGAAGCCGCAGACATTATTGGTAGACTTCGATCCGAATCGCATGTTCCGGTTGCAGGAGTTGAAATCGCAGTTCTACAATGTCAATACTGAGGTTCAGGGTAATGCAGGCTTGAGAGAACGTATCGCAAAAGAGTTGGCAATCTCTCCTATCATCGTACTAAACAAACATAAGTTGCAGGAAGCGACTCCGACCAATATTACGGATGCGGTTCGCGAATATTCCCGAAACCGCAGCGTATTGGACGAGGCATCGGAAATCCCGACCGACAGCATTCTGTTGGAAGATACCGAGGTCCTCCATGTTTTGCGGGATATTGCTCCCATCGATGCAAAAAATGGCCTTCAGATAAAACCGACAGAAGGTGATGGTGATGACCTTGATATGCCTGACACATCCGATAGGTCGGAAGGAACTGAAAACAGAGATGCTGAACCGACCGATCACTCCAACCATCACCCCGACCGGCCGACCCCAGCAGAGGAAGACAATAAACTCGACAAGCAGCTTGCCGCCTATTATGCGCGTATTCTTTTCTTTGCCTTCCTGACGGATTCAACTGTCAAATCGTTGGAGGAGGTGATTGTCGCAATTACGCAGACGTCGGATAACCGGCGAATCGCCAACCATCTCGGTCTGGACAGAAAGGTTCTGGAGGTAATCCAGGAGAAGAGCAATCCGTTTATTTTGCATGATCTCGACTATAAAATCGAGAATACCAATGATCTGATCCGAGACGCCACACTTCGCCCCATGGAGCGAGTCGAGATTGCTATGCGAAGGTTCGGACGTTTGTCCGATTCAGAGATAATTACTCCTGAGAAGGTCGCCGACGAAATGGTGGCTATCCTGCCTTTCGAAGAGTTAAGCGAGAAGGTGGATGCCAAATTCCTCGATATAGCCTCCAAAGAGGGAGAGTTCTCTGTTGCGTTGTATCGAAGATTTGGCGAGAAGGTCAAACCAAGATTATATGCAATTACGACCTCGACCTTGGCCTACGAATTTACGCGCAAGGTTTACACCTTGCTCGGGATGCCGGTTGAAAACATATATGCCGATTTTACGTCGTATGACTTGATTGGCGAAAATAATAATGAGATAATAAAGCAATTAACAGATATGAAATTTGAAGTGATCATTGGCAATCCACCGTATCAGGAAGAAGATGGAGGGGCAGGAGCCAGTGCTAAGCCTATTTATAATCAATTTGTCGATGTCTCCAAAGAGGTGCTCCCGAGCTATTTGTGTATTATTATGCCGTCTCGTTGGATGGCAGGCGGAAAAGGTCTGGATGAATTCCGAAGTGCAATGTTGAATGACAAACACATTGTTGAATTGCATGATTTTATGCATCCAGAGGACGTTTTCCCCAATACGAATAATCGTGGAGGTGTCTGCTATTTTATGCGAAATGCTAACTACGATAATACCGAGCATAAGGTAAAGGTTGTTACTCACTATGAGAATTATTCCCAGAGTACTCAACGCTCTCTACAAACAGACGATTGGGATATATTTATCCGAGAAAATCAGGCATTTGGTATTTTAGATAAAGTAGTAAAGAATGTTCCAAACTTTGTCCCTTTGTCATCATGCGTATCATCAAGAAAACCTTTTGGCATAGAAAGTAATATAATAAGAACGTCCGCATACCATGTCACGAAAGATGATTTGGATAATCCTGTTTTGTGTTATGGTAAAGGTGAGAGAGTTGGATATGTTGAATATGCGATTATTTCTGCTCACTCGCATTGGGTAAACAAATGGAAAATTTTTACGCCAAGAGCTAACAACGTTGGGACAGAACTCAATGATGATAATCTGAATTCATTTATTGGTGCTCCTAACACAATTTGCACAGAAGCTTATATAGTGATTGGAGGGGATATGAATTTAAGATGCAAGGAATGTGGTTGTATATCAAAATATTTAAAAACAAAGTTTGTTAGGTATCTACATTCACTTGCTAAGGCAAGTCATGATGCGACCTCTAAAACCTATCGTTTTATCCCAATGCAGGATTTTACAAAAGAGTCAGATATTGATTGGAGCAAAAGTATTCCTGAAATAGATGCTCAGCTCTATGCGAAATATGGTTTAACAGCCGAAGAGATTGACTTTATTAAGTCCAAGATTAAGCCCATGGAATAATAACAGAGTGAAATATGTATAGTTTTTCGGATATTATTTCTGGCGGCCTAATAGGTTCTGCTATTACATTGATAATAAAATATTTGTTAGAAAGATGGAGTGCAAGCACAGCTTATAAAAGGGAACTGCGCAAACAGATCTTTCAGCGTAAAACAGATGCCGTGGAGCGAGCCATGTCCTGGTATCAGGAGGCCTTCGATATGTATAGTTTATATCAGATGGCCATAAGTGAATACAATGGTACGCCTAATCCCGCTGTTACGGGAAAACTCCAATACGTTAGCATGCAGACGACTAGGTTGATGGAGGAAACATCTGTTAAGCTGAATCCCATCTATCTTTACTATGATTTTTCAGATATTAACCGGAAATATCAAGTTTTAGAATCTACTCAGATTATAAATAAAGCATTTGCACTCATAGGACAAATGCAGCAGCGCATGCCATCGGGTCCTGTGATCGATGCAGAGGAGCAGAAGGCTCGCGAACAATGGTTCAGTGGATTAAAGCAAACCTTTGATATTGCGGCTTCCGCCATGGAGAATCAAAAATGTGCAATCGTGGAAATCCAGCAGAGATTGCGGGATGAATATGAGAGACATCTTATCTGAAATAAGCAAGTAAGCACCATACTTGCTTTAATAAGTAGTTTAGCTCTCTATATCAGTTAAACCAAAGTAAACTATATTTAGATAGGCATATTTGTTTATCAGTATGCTTATTATTGTAAGAGTAGTTATGCTGATAAAAAAGGGAAGCGTAGACTGAAAAAAGATCGTGAGTTTTTTTATTTTTGCTATTTCCCAATCAATGTTCTTCGAGCAGGGAGAAGAGTTACTCACTGTAATGTTCAGACTTCTTGTGCAAATGAGTGAAGGGAATGAAACCTAATCGAAATTAAAAGGACCTTAATTTACTTTATTTTAATATTTTACTTCAGTGTTATTTCTTTATTAAAGATATAAAAATGGAAATATAGAAAATTCACGTTATTCAATTCTGCCAGATTTAGGATCTCAGATCAGCCCCAGTTTTTTCGCTTTGTCACATTTTATTTGTACTTTTGCGCCGGTTTTTAAATAAAGGAAAAAAGATATGTTGACAAATGGTATTTATTCGATTGTTTTGCTGATTTTTTCGAATATCTTCATGACTTTTGCCTGGTACGGACATCTGAAGATGCGTGAAGAGTTCAGCTGGTTTGCTGCATTGCCGCTGATTGGAGTCGTTGCCTTCAGCTGGGCGATTGCTTTCTTTGAATATTGTCTGCAGGTTCCGGCCAACCGTCTGGGATTCCGCGACAGTGGGGGACCTTTCGACATCATGCAGCTGAAGGTCATTCAGGAAGTGATTACGCTGGCAGTCTTCACGGTGTTCTCAATGATTGCTTTCAAGATGGAGTTGCGTTGGAATCACCTGGCAGCCTTTGTCTGTCTGATCCTGGCGGTCTACTTTGTCTTCCGCAAATAAAATACAGTGCGTATAGCCGCTCGGGCTTTTTGAAAAACGCTTCGGCGTGCAGTTGAAAACATTTAGACGTTTCATCCTGCACGCCGAAGCGTTTTTTTCTGACCGGGCCGGTGATGCTCCGTCTCAGTGTTCGCGCTCCTTCAGGTACTGGCGGGTTTTCTCCACATCGTCCTTGCGGATGCGCAGTTTTTCCGAATGGAACATTTCCTGATAGAACAGGGAGTCCTGTGCTTTCTTTTCGCGGATATAGTCGTAGAGTTCATCCATGTTCTTCGGTTCTTCTTCTTTCTTTTTTTCGGGCCGCGGAGCGGGAGCCGGACGTTCCGGAATGACAATACCCCGATGGTTTGCCTGATGACCGGGCAAGGTGGCGGGCAGGGTGTCTGCCGGAAGGGGAGAGGACTGCACCGTGCTGAGGCTGTCAGCCACGCTGTCCGTCACGAGAGGCATGAAAGCCAGGCTGTTCCGGCGGAGGTAGTTGGGGAACTTCAGACTGTCTTCCCGGGTCGGCTTGTAGTCCTTGTAGGTTTTCCAGGCATTTGCATATTTGCGGTTGTGCCTGAGGGTGCGTCCGTGCTTGTTGAAGGTCTCGTAGAGGGTCATGATGAAGTCCAGGTTGTTGATGCAGATCGCAGGGCCTACCGGGGATGTATTCATCTGATACATGCTTCCGGTGGAGGGAGTGGGACTCCAGTCATCGTTGTAGTAGGAACGGTAGGGGTTGAAGGTCCAGTAGATCTTCTGTTCCTTGGGGCGGCCTTCCACCGTGCGGTCGTACACGGGTTCTTCGCCATATTTCGTCCAGATACTGTATGGGGCGAGCCGGATGTATCCGGTGGGTTTTCTCACTCTGGTGGTGTCGATGAGGCTTCTCGGCAGGGAGAGGTCGGCTTTGAATTCCATCCATTTCTTGTCGAGAGGGGCTTCCTTGGGCTGGTTCATCTTGCTGAGGTCGGGGGTGAAGTCAAACTGGATCAGCTTGACGGCATCGGTGTTCAGCCTGAGTTCCGTGGTGTCCTGAGGATTCGATGGTTTCCCGTCCTGATCCTGTGCAGCGGCGGGCAGGAAGCCCAGTGTGCAGAGGGAGAGCAGGAGGGTAAATGCGAGATGGTCGGGATGTTTCATTGCCTGTTGTGTTTGTGGATGGTTGTTGTCAGATGCCTTTCACCCGTCCGCCCTGCATCCAGCAGCGGCGGTAATAGTCTTCTTCCAGCCGGCTGACGATGACTCCCCGGCTGGTACTGGCGTGTACGAACCGTCCGTCTTTCAGGTAGATGCCCACATGGGTAGCTTTCCGTTTCTTGCGTCCGTTGTGGAAGAACACCAGATCGCCTTCCTTGAGGTTGCGTTTGGCTACTTTCCGGCAGTTTTTGGTGCGCTGTTCTTCGGAGCTGCGTTTCAGTTTGTGGTGATACACTTTCTTGTAGACGGCCGAGGTGAAGCCTGAACAGTCGGTTCCCTTGCGGGTGGTTCCTCCGTGACGATAGGGGGTACCGATCCAGTCGGCCACCTCGATGTAGAGGCGGTGGTTGTCCTTGGCGTCGATGTCCATGTCAAGTCGGACGGCAGCTTTTACCAGCTGACGGTAGTCGTAGCGGGGAGCCCGTGTGCCGCACGAAGCAAGCAGAAGGGCAAATAATATGACCAGCATGCCGGCCGGAAAACGGAGGTGTAAGCGTCTGCACATATCAATTGTTTTGAACAAATGTACGTAATATCCGGGTTGTGTGTACCTGGACTTAGGGTATTTTATGACCTGTTTAAGTTTCTTTTATCTTCCCGGAAGGAGAGGTCTGCAGACTGTTCAGCCCCGTTCGCAGCAGGTCCGGCAGGACTTATACTGGGAATGGGGCTGAATCATATGGTCATTGCGGCCGGATCGTGCGGTCGTTTTTTTTGCATTGACCAGTCAATGCGAAGTTATCGAGCGGTCGTTCGGGCCTGATCGTGCGGTCGTTCGGGCCGGATCGTGCGGTCAGTTTTCTTCCTTCACTTCGAAGTAGTCTTCCAGTTCTTTTCCGGCGGCTCCGTCGGTGTTGTCGAGGTCACGGATGAGCGATCCTTTTTCCATCAGGGCGATGCGTGTACTGAGGTCTATGGTGTGGCTCAGGTTGTGACTTGATACGAGGATCAGGGCTTTGTGTTCTTCGCCGTAGTGTTGCAGCATGTGTTTCAGCAGCGACTGCGAAGTGGGGTCGAGGAAGTTGAAGGGTTCGTCGAGGATGACGATCTGCGGATTCTGGAGCAGGGCATTGACGATTCCGATTTTCTGCTTGTTACCGGCCGAGAGGTTCCGGATGAATTTCTTTTCTTCCAGGATTTCCGGGCCCAGGAAGCGTTCATAGCGCCGGATGCGCTCGTTGACGGTGTTCCGGTCCAGTCCGCACATGCGGCCGTTGAACTGGAAGTATTCATCGGGAGTGAGGTAGTCGATCAGGAAACTTTCGTCCATATAGGCTCCCGTGAAGGTTTTCCATTCTTCGCTGCGGGTCACGTCGGTGCCGTTCATGCAGACGGTTCCGCTGTCGGCCTGCAGGAGGTCGAGCATCAGGCGGAAGAGGGTAGTCTTTCCGGCTCCGTTGTTTCCCACCAGTCCCAGGATTTCTCCTTCGTGGAGGGTGAAGTCGGGTATGTCTACGGCAGTCTTGCTGCCATATCGTTTGATCAGGTTGTTTATCTTGATTTCCATAATTCTGTCTGTTTGCAGGAGGTTGTAAGTATTAGCGTGTGTCGCGCAGGTTTGTCAGGATGTCATATTTCTTCCGGATGACCTGACGGTACAGGTATCGCATCCACAGGGGCTGTGCGGCTATTCCGGCCATTCCCAGCAGGGTGCATACCAGATAAGCCATGTTTTCGCTGAGCACCAGGAAAAGCAGGTTGCTGAACAGGATGGGGAAGAAGAAGGCGAAGAACACGATTACCATCTGGTAAGGTGAGTTCCATTGTCCCTTACCCATTATGCTTGCGTCCAGCGGAGCTGTTTTCCGGTTGATCCATGCCAGTTGCATGATGAGGGGCAGGATGATGCCCGCTGTAAGAAACAGCTGGCTGACTACCAGTACGGCCGGAAGTCCGCTCCAGATAATGGACGGGAGAAGGAGAACCAGCGGGAAAACCAGCAGCAGGCAGTGGAAATAATACTTGGCCCGGAACAGGCTGAGCAGGGATTCCCGGCGCACCATCAGTCCGTCCAGGTAATTGCCTTCGTACGCCATGATGCGGGTCAGGATCGAAACAGCAAATCCCGTGAAGCAATAGATGGAATAGAGCTGGATGGAGTAGACGCTTTGGGTGGACTCCTGCGTGATGCCGAAGAGCATGGCAGCAAAAAGAACCAGGACAATGCACATCATCTGGAAGTTCTTGCGCGGTGTCTTGTTCCGGAAGATCATGCGCAGTTCCAGCCGCATGTATTCACCGGTCATGCCGAAGCGTTCCAGATAGCCGTAGCGGCTGAAGTGTCTGACGCGGGAGTCTTCCTTCCGTCCCAGTTCGCTGTAGATGCATGCGGTCTGCACACGGCAGTTGACCAGCAGGAGCAGAACGATGACTGCCAGTACGCCTGCGTGGGCGAGAAGGTTCCAGCGGAGGAAGGCTTCGCCCAGCCACATGGAGAACTGGCTGACCATTCCCTGCGAGGGAACGAATTCCAGCAGGGCCAGCAGACCGTAGACTGCTGCGGGGAGCAGGAGCCAGAGCGTGTGCTGACGGGCCAGTGCGCATACCAGTATGCTCCAGTAGGCGTTGGCTGTCATCAGCAGCCAGATACCCACCGCATAGCCGGTCACTCCTGCCACGCCGAAGTATCGGGCGGCCGTAAGGGCGGCAAAGGGTACGAACAGGAACAGCCAGAACAGGTTGTAGAGTTTGAGACCCACCTGTACGAGGAGGGTGTTGATCAGTCGCTGTCTGCTGACAGGCAGCAACAGATAGGGTTTGATCTCTTGCGCCGGAGTGGGGAAGAGAAAACGGATCAGAAAGTCAATCAGGAGGAAGAGGATCAGGACGCTGTTGAGTGCGTCATAGGGTTCCATGCCGGGGATATCCTCCTCAAAAGCAAAGGACAGCGAAACCCCGATCAGAACGAGGTACGCTGCCCAGAATGCTGTAAACAGATAAATCAGGAACTTGGCAAAGCGGTTCCTGTCGTACATGGGGTTCCGCTTTGCTGCAAGTTTCTGGTTCCTTCTTATTTCGGTCAGTAACATAGGCCGGTTATCAGTTATTTGGTAGCCGGAGTACTCATGCTGACTTCAATGACATTGTTCTGTCCGATGAAAGCTTTGGCAAATGCTTTCAGATCATCGATCGTAACGCCATTTACGGTTGCTTCGTAGTCCTTGTTCATGTCCAGACCGGTCCAGTAGAACTCATTCAGAGCGCCCATCCAATAGCCGTTTTCCTTCTGGTTCTGCTGATAGGTCTTCAGCATGTATTCTTTCACCTTGTTGAGATCTTCGGTGGCCGGTCCGTTGTCGATGAAGTCCTGCAGACCCTGCTTGATCAGTCCTACCATCTGTTCGCGGCGGTTCGGATCTGTATCGAAGTAGATGTTCAGGGTTCCTTCTTCCTGCGGATACTTGCTGATGGAAGCCCAGCTGCTCACACCGTAGGTACCGCCTGCTTCTTCACGTACGGTACGGGTGTAGAGAATATCCAGCAACTGGTCGAACATGCTCATCATGATCTTGTTCTTCAGGGTATACGGGCAGTTGCCGCTGTACACCATCATGATGCTTGATTTGGCAGTTTCCATGTCGCGGATGAAGTTGTTTTCGTAATCACCCTTGCGGATATCCATCTTCGGATCGCGGAAGTTTTCCTTGCGGCTGATGGTCGGCAGTCCGCCCAGATACTGCTCAATCAGCGGAGTGGCAGTGGCCAGGTCAATGTTACCTACCAGCAGGAAGGTGAAGTCGCCTGCTTCTGCATAGCGGTTCTTGTAGAGTTCCATGATCTTGTTGTAGTCCACCTTGTCCATCATTTCAGCTTTCAGACGGAGAGCACGCGGATGATGGTTGTAGAGAGCTACGGCCAGTGAGTCGTTGAAGGTGCTCATCGGGTTGGCAGCCTGGTTGGCCAGGGCAGCCTTGCCACGCTGGATGTATGACTGGAAGGCTTCCTGATCCATACGCGGAGCCGTGAAGTTCAGGTAAACCAGCTGCAGCATGGTTTCCAGGTCTTTCGGAGAACAGCTGCCACCGAGTCCTTCGGTGAGGGTACTTACGGATGCATTGACAGAAGCTACTTTTCCGGCCAGTACTTTGCTCAGGTCTACGGCGCTGAAGTTACCCAGTCCGCCCAATGGAACGACTTCGTTCATGACGGAGAACTGAAGGACATCCTTGTCGTCGAAGAGAGAGTTTCCTCCGGGGCTGAATGCCTTCATGCGGATTTCATCGGCCTTGAAGTCTGTCGGTTTCACGATCACGCGTACACCGTTGCTCAGGGTCAGGATGGTTGATCCGAAGGCTCCCTGTTCAGTCTTCACCACTTTGCCGGCCTGCGGTTTCTCCTTCAGCAGCGGCTCGTTGGATACCTTGTCCACGTAGGGTTCCAGTTTTTCAGCCTTCACCTTGTCGATCACGGCTTTCAGTTCGGCTTCTGTGGGGTATTTCATGCCTTCCTTTTCCGGACAGAATACGCTGAGGGCGATATTCTTTTCCTGGATCAGCTGTTTCATCACCTGGTTCACGGCTTCTACCGGAATGTTCGGAACGATCTGGTTCATGAGCGGATATTCGTTTTCGATACCCGGAATCGGTTCGTTGTCGATGAAGTGACGTACGTACTCTTTGACGTAGCTGTTTGTACGTTGTTTGTCGCGTTCATTGTAGGCCACTTCCAGACTGCGGAGGTAGTCAGCTTTGGCACGTGCATATTCGCTGGCGGTAAATCCGAACTGGCGTACGCGTTCGATTTCGCGCATCAGGGCTTCCGTAGCGGTCAGGATGCCGTCTTCCTTGGCAGCGGCAATTCCCATGAAAGCACCTTTGGTTTTTGACAGCAGGTAGTCTCCGTCACCGGCAAAAGCCTGGATGAAGGGAGCATCAGCCTTCTGGGTCAGTTCTTCCAGACGGGTGTTGAGCATGCTTTCGATCATGGAAGTCAGGTAGCTGTAGACCATGTAGTCCATGTTGCCCTTTTCTTCCGGTTTGACAGCTTCATGCTTGTGGAAAAGGTAGATGATAGGAACGTTCTGTTCCTTGTCCTTGGCAACGGCAATCAGCGGTTCGTCGTTGTCGGGCACAGGGAAGTAAGTACGTTCAGCGGGGTTCTCCGGCATTTCGATGGGGGAGAACATTCTCTTGATCTTGTTTTCGATGGAGTCTACATTGATATCTCCCACGACAACGATTCCCTGCTGGTCGGGGCGGTACCATTTTTCATAATAGTCACGCAGTGCCTGATAGGGGAAGTTGTCCACCACTTCCATGGTTCCGATGGGGAGGCGGTATGCATACTTGCTGTCCTTGTAGAGAACGGGCAGTACGGTTTCATACATACGCATCATGGCTCCCATGCCTGTGCGCCATTCTTCGTGGATGACTCCGCGTTCCTTGTCGATTTCTTTCGGATCAAGGGTCAGGTCGTTGGCCCAGTCGTGAAGGATCAGCAGACAGGAGTCAACTACGCTTTCGCGGGTAACGGGGACGTTATTGATGTTATAGACCGTTTCGTCGATGGAAGTGTAGGCATTCAGGTTGGCTCCAAACTTCACTCCGATGCTTTCCAGCCATTCACGCAGGGTATTGTCGGGGAAATGGGTTGTTCCGTTGAAACACATGTGTTCCAGGAAGTGGGCCAGACCGCGCTGGTTGTCGTCTTCCAGAATGGAACCTACCTTTTGGGCAATATAGAAGTCAGCCTGTTTTTCCGGCAGAGCATTGTGACGGATGTAATAGGTGAGTCCATTGTCCAGTTTACCGATGCGTACGTTGGAATCAACCGGAATCGGAGGCATCTGTTGTTGGGCAAATGCCATTGTTGCTCCTCCCGTAAGCAGGATAGCAACAAATGTTTTTCTGATTAGTCTTTTCATAAATGTATGTGTTTGTAAAAAAAAGTGTTCTCGTTTTCCAAACCTGTTCCTAAATAAAGGCAGGAAATCGCACAGGCCCGGGGTGCAGGGAAGGTCAGCCCTAGCCGTCAGTTCGGGCCTGTGTGTATGGGGGATTACAGCAGTCCGTTGGCCGACAGGTAGCGTTCTGCTTCGATGGCAGCCTTGCATCCGCTTCCGGCAGCTGTGATAGCCTGGCGATAGTGCGGGTCGGCTACGTCACCGGCAGCGAATACTCCGGGCACACCGGTACGGGGAGTACCTTCTTCCGTAAGGATGTATCCGGTTTCGTCTGTCTTTACCCACGGCTTGAACAGCATGGAGTTGGGCTGGTGGCCGATGGCCAGGAAGAATCCGTCGATGGCTACGTCGTAGCGTTCTTCGTCGGCTTCACCCATACGTTTCACCACGTGCATACCTTCCACTCCGTTATCACCATACAGGCCGACTGCATTGTGTTCGAACAAAACGGTGATGTTGGGGTGATTCAGCACGCGTTCCTGCATGATCTTCGAAGCGCGCAGGAAAGGCTTGCGTACCACCAGATAAACCTTGCTGGCCAGTCCGGCGAGGTAAATGGCTTCTTCGCAGGCGGTATCGCCTCCACCCACTACGGCTACCGTTTTCTTGCGGTAGAAGAATCCGTCGCAGGTTGCACAGGCGCTCACACCCATGCCGGCATATTTCTTTTCATCTTCCAGACCCAGGTATTTGGCTGTGGCACCGGTAGAGATGATGACCGTATCGGCTGTAATTTCCTTTTCTTCATCAATGATGAATTTGTAAGGGGCCTGGCTCAGGTCGGCCTTGGTTACGATTCCGTTGCGGATATCGGCACCGAAGCGTTCTGCCTGTTTGCGCAGGTCGTCCATCAATACAGGACCCGTCACACCTTCCGGATAACCGGGGAAGTTTTCCACTTCGGTGGTGATGGTCAGCTGGCCGCCCGGCTGCAGTCCTTCGTAGAGTACGGGAGCGATGTTGGCACGGCTGGTATAGATGGCAGCAGTGTAACCTGCCGGTCCTGATCCGATGATCAGGCATTTCACATGTTCAGTTGTCATATCGTTCAATTTTACTGTTTATAGAGTTTTTATAATTTGCTTAACTGGACCATCAGGTCGGTCAGTTGCTTCAGGGAATTTTCCTTGCTGTCGGTCAGGACAATTTCCACATGTCCGTTGTCGCCGTTGCTGCCGGCCGAGATGTAGGAGATCTTTCCGACCATCTGAAGGAAGGCTCCTGCCGGTGTCGTTGCCGCCATTTTGGCGATGGGGAGCTGCAGGGCTGCATCGACGTTGATCAGGCTGTACAGGCTGGTTCCCTTGCGGTTGTCCAGATAGGAGCTGCCTTTCAGGGAAGGAGACGATTCCTTGCCGATGGTCTTGTAGACCATTTCGTCGTTGGTTGCATAGAAGCGTCCGTCCTTGTATCCGTAGAATAGCGACATGTTGCGGAACAGTCTGGCTGCATTTTCGATCATGTATTCGTGGTCAGCCAGCTTCACGAGTTTTTGTGTGCGTTTCAGTCCCAGGCTGTCTTTCTTCTGGTAAAGGGCATCCAGGGCATCCGGACTCTTCATTTCGCCGTAAATGACGAAGGCCGGCATGCTGGTCAGACTGAAGTTCAGCAGACCGAAAGTTACTTCACCGTTGACAGAACGTGCCAGGGCTTCCATCAGCTGGTTGTTGTCTGCTGATTTCAGCTGCTGCCGGTAGAAGCTGGTCAGTTCGCTGCCGTTCACATTGGCACTGAAGTACATCAGTGTGGACGACGGGAACAGCTTGTCGAATTTGCCTTCAATCTTTCCGTAGGGTTTGACGGCAGCTTCCAGAAAGGCACGGCTTTCTTCGTCCAGGCCCAGAGGTTTGGCATCTACTACGATCTTGCCTTTTTCGAAACTGACGTTGCCGACGGTGACACACGAAGCAGGCAGGGCTGTCAGGGTGCTGGTGTAGGGATAAGGCAGCATTCTGCTGTAACCCGAAGTCTTGAATGCACTTTGCAGGGCGTTTGGAGCGGCCATGAAACGGATATCTCCTTTTTCGCTTTCCATGCTCTTGAAGGCTTCCTTGCCGGTGATGCTCTGGGCCTCTGTCTGATGGATCAGCCGTCCTGCCATGGCAATCAGGCTGTCTTCAGGCGTGCGGCGCTCGTTGGAGCAGATCAGCAGTGCATCCTCGGTATAGGCCAGGATGGACTTGTCCGAAAGCTGATAGGAGAAACCGTCTCCCTGGCTGATCGGATTCTTTTCGCCGTCGTTCATTTCAGTCAGGGTAGCAGTCCAGTCGGATGCATTGCTGAGCCGGGCTACGACTCCTATATTCATTGATGTGGAATTGGTAAAGATATAAATGTCCTTGCTGAAGTCGATGCCGGATTTGTCCGGTGAAGCCAGCAGATCTTTCAGGGGGTTGTCCTTACCCGATGAGAAAGCCTTCTGTAAGGATTCGTAAGCGGGAGTTCCGGAAGAAATGCCTGCTTTTTCAGTCAGGGACTGCAGGTTGACGGCCACGACAGAGGACGCATCCCCGGGAATCAGTTGCGTGTAACTGCTCTTTTCAGAACAGGCACTGAACAGGAGTACCAGGCAGCAGGCCGGCATTATGGTAGGGATCAGTCTTTTCATTTCCATAAGTATTCGTTTTTTAGTTAGACATTAAAGTTTCGCTAAGATAGCGAAAAAATAAAAGGTCGCGATAAAAAACGGAAAAAAGATTATCTCATGTCGATAATTTCGGCATCCGGGTATTTCTTTGAGTCGAACGTGAACTCCTTGTCACTGGCTGTCTGAAGGGCACGGTAAGTGCGGATCAGGATCTCCTGCTGCTGTCCGTTCTTCAGGTCGATGCGGATGTAGAGCGGCTCATAGCGGTTGTTGACAACGAAGCAGATGCTGCGGATGTCCTGTTGTGACGCACGGGGAGTCAGGATGACTTCCTGTCCCTGTTTGCCGCTGTGTGTCCGCACTCCGCTGTAACGGCTGTTGTAATGCTGGCTGTAATGGTCCAGCAGTACGTACGGGTTGATGCTCTGCAGTTCTTCCGGGGTAGGGGTGGAGACATTGACTTCCTCGTTCTGTCTGAGGTAGCTCCACTGGGTTTTCCCGTCGAACCAGGTTTCTACGTCACCGGTGTTCAGGTGGAACTTGTTTCCTTTCAGCAACAAAGTACCTTCCTGGGTACCGCCGAAGGTGATGCTGACCGCTTGTGCCTGTCGGAAGGCAGCAGCGGTCTTGTCCAGTATTTCACGGGCTTTCGCGTCTGACTGTGCCTGTAAAAAACGCGGGCACAAAAATAAAAAACATAGAAGCGAAAGCAGAAAAGCGTTTCGTCGTTTCATATAAAATGTAGTTTAGTTTTTCAGGGAACTCATTCGCATTTCCAGGTCGTTTTCGTCCATGCACAGCACTTCGCGCGCCTTGCTTCCGTTGGTCGGCCCGACGATGCCTGCACGTTCCAGCTGGTCCATGATACGTCCGGCACGGTTGTATCCGATGGAGAATTTACGCTGAATCAGAGATGTTGAACCCTGCTGGTGATAGATCAGCAGACGGGCTGCTTCTTCGAACAGCGGATCCAGACGGTTCATGTCCACGTCGGCAGCTGCACTGGGTTCGGCGTTTTCATCCACGTATTCAGGCAGCATGAAGGCAGTCGGATAGCCCTGCTGCTTGCTGATGTAGGAGGCGATCTTTTCCACTTCCGGAGTGTCGACAAAGGCACACTGCACACGGACGGGGTCGTTGCCTTGCAGGTAGAGCATATCTCCCTTACCGATCAGTTGCTGGGCTCCCGGACGGTCGAGGATGGTACGTGAGTCCATCATGGAAGCTACACGGAATGCCACACGGGCCGGGAAGTTGGCCTTGATGGTACCGGTGATGATGTTGGTGGTCGGTCGCTGGGTAGCGATGATGGCGTGGATACCGACAGCACGTGCCAGCTGGGCAATACGGCAGATCGGCAGTTCCACTTCCTTGCCGGCAGTCATGATCAGGTCGCCGAACTCATCGATAATGATGACGATGTACGGCATGAACCGGTGTCCCTTTTCCGGATTCAGCTGGCGGCTGATGAACTTCGCATTGTATTCCTTGATGTTACGGCAGCCTGCCTTGCGGAGCAGGTCGTAACGGGTATCCATTTCCACACAGAGCGAATTGAGGGTCTGTACAACCTTGGTCACGTCGGTGATGATGGCGTCTTCTCCGTCGGGCAGCTTGGCCAGGAAGTGACGTTCAATCGGCGCATAGATGGCGAATTCCACCTTCTTCGGGTCGATGATGACGAACTTCAGTTCGCTGGGGTGCTTCTTGTAGAGAAGGGAAGTCACGATGGCATTCAGACCGACAGACTTACCCTGTCCGGTTGCTCCGGCTACCAGCATGTGAGGCGCTTTGGCCAGATCCACCATAAACACTTCGTTGGTGATGGTCTTTCCGAGTGCTACGGGCAGGTCGAAAGTGGTTTCCTGGAACTTCTTGCTGGCCAGGATGGAGCTCATCGGAACGATGCGCGGATTGGCGTTCGGTACTTCAATACCGATGGTTCCCTTGCCCGGGATCGGAGCGATGATACGGATTCCGAGGGCAGAAAGGCTCAGGGCAATGTCGTCTTCCAGGTTACGGATCTTGGAGATGCGGACACCTTCGGCAGGAGTGATCTCATAAAGCGTAATGGTCGGACCCACACTGGCCTTGATCGAACTGATCTCAATGCCGAAACTGCGGAGCACCTTGATGATGCGGTCCTTGTTGGCATTCTGTTCCTCCATGTCGATGGTCGGCTCGTTGTCGTTGTAAGTGTTCAGCAAATCCAGGGTCGGGAATTTGTAGTGTTCCAGATCCAGACGGGGATTGTAAGGCTGTGTCACGTCGCCGGTATAAGCTTCATCCTCTTCGCTGGTTTTCTCGTCGATCTCGAAAGCCGGTTCACCGCCGGAAGGAATCAGATCTGCTTTTTCTCCGGTTGCGATTTCCACCCGCATGTCGCTGGCCTTACTTTCCCTGACCGGAGTTTCGTCCAGGCTCAGTTCAATTTCGTGGGCCTTTGGCTGCGGCTCGTTCTTGTCGTTATCTTCCTCTTCTTCATATACTTCAGTCACTTTGGGTGAAGGAGTACTGGAAGAAGCAGCGTAAGTTTCTGATGTCTTCTTTGCCGGGATATCTTCCGTCTTTTCTTCCTGAATTTCCGGTTCCGGAGTTGTTGCAGTCGGTTCGGTCGGACGCGGTTCGTCGGGCTGTTCCGGATCGTTTCCTTTTCTGCGGAGGTTCGGACGGAGCGCCTTGCGTACGAAAGGCATTGTCTTGCTGGTCAGTGCCACACAGAAAAGAATGGCTGTTACCAGCAGGGCCAGAATCAGTCCCGGTGTTCCGATCTGGGAACAGAACCAGCGGCTGACATTATATCCGTGCAGACCGCCCGGATAGATGAATGAGTTTTCAAAAGGACCTTCGAAAATCAGTCCCAGAGTGATGGAGAACCAGATCATGACGGTCATGCAGCCTGCAAACCATTTCCGCAGGCTGAAATTATAGGCTTTCATCAGCTTCATGCCTGCAACGATGAGGAACACGATGATGCAGTAGGCCGGAATTCCGAAGCAGTCATTGATCAGGTATTGTGAAAGCTGGGCACCCCGTGTACCGGCATAGTTCTGGATGCGGTTGCCTGTTTCCAGCAGTTCTCCGGGGTTAGGATGTGCCAGAATGCTCTGGTCGTTGCCTCCCGTGAAAAAGAAAGAACTGAACGCCAGCAGCATGTAGACGCCGAATATGACGCACAACAGTCCGATGACGAAATGTGCCGTTTCACTTTTAAGAGCCGTAACAACTTTCTGGGTTGTAACTCGCTTCTGTTCTGTAGTCTTGGTATCTGTTTTTTTCTTCATTTGATGCTGTTTTTATCTGAATAACCCCGCAAATGTACGAATAAAACTAAAACTGAGAAATTTTTTTCGTACCTTTGCGAAGGTTAATGGACAAATGAATATGAAAAAGAATACACAAGCCATATTTGATAAAAATACAGTGGAGTTTGTCACGGTGGCTGCTGAATTCTGCGGTTTCCTGGAACGGGTTTCCGAGCAGAAACGCAGTCAGTTTGTTGATACGGCCCTGAAACTGCTGCCCTTGCTTTATCTGAAGGCATCGCTGCTTCCCGAATGTGAGCGGATGGAGGATTTTGATCCCGAAACCTTCGTGACCGAGAGCGATTATGAGCAGTTGCGCAGGGAAGTGGCGGCACTGATGGGCGACCGTGATGACTATCTGGAAGTGTTTCTCGATGATATGATGTATAGTGATACTCCGATTCATCAGACCGT
>ERZ1024483.139-NODE-139-length-22968-cov-12.325885_pt1 | contig 22968 bp, 20 predicted proteins | sample MGYA00520799_ERZ1024483 | MGnify/ENA primary metagenome ERZ1024483 (study PRJEB33242, sample SAMEA3444315) | Homo sapiens | biome: Host associated; feature: Gastrointestinal tract; material: Stool | place: Uganda | collected 2011-01-01 ...
TTTTGTATTTCGCCGGGACCTGCAAATTACCAAACTGTTCCCGAAATTTTCTCGCTTCTTCCAGACCACGTTCCCATGCGGCATTGTTGCGGTTACCCCGCTCCAACCCGATGCTATCCAGCCGTGCGATTTGCTGTTCGGTCAAGTTCCCTGGAATCTGTCCCGCACGGACACGGCGCTGGGTCGTCAGCCATTCGCCAAGGCTCAATCCCGCCGGTGTGGTATAACGCTTTGGAATATTCAGGCTGCCATGCTCCGCATAGTAAATGCTTGCTTCCGAAAAATAATGGTCCCAACTAGAGGACAAGCTTGCTTGCAGCCGCTCAAACAGCACCCGGCAGTCATGCACCTGCTCAACAACCTCGAACCGCTCGGTGACGATCTTATCGCCCTCACCGTTGGCATTCAGGCGGTAGACCGCCTCCTGCATCTCGCCTTGCAGACCCGCAATGCTGCATAGTCCTTCGAAGTTGTTGACAACATCGAGGATAAGTGGAGCGGAATATAAAAAGCAATATGGAAATCTGGAGATTCCGGCGAAATATAAGACTGCGGATGGCATCTGGCTTGGCCGGTGGATATACAACCAGAAGCGGTTGCTGCAAGGCGAGCCTGAAAAGTTGAGCGAAGAACAAAAGAAAAAGCTAAAGGAGTTATTGGGGTATTATGTCAAAATTTCAGCATGATGTGATGTTGAAGATCGTAAAAATCATCGATTTGGTAATGATTACAATTCCGTTTGCACTTTGTTGGGAGCTGTATTATTCGTATCAGGTCTATGCAAAGTTTGGTTGGAAGGGCAACTGGGCCATGATCGGTCTGTTTGCGGTGTTGTTCTTTCTGTTGGGTAAAGTCTACGATGCGTTCTGGATGTCTTTGCAGCGCATCTCAGAGCTGATCTACGGACAGGTACTGGCGGCAATGGCGACGGATGGCATTCTGTACATTGTCATCTGCCTGATGGCCCGGCGGCTCTGCAATCTTCTGCCGGGCATCGCAGCGATTGCCGGACAGGTCATGATGGCAACCCTGTGGGCAAGATGCGCCCATACCTGGTATTTCCGGACTTTTCCGCCTCAGCCCACCGCAGTGGTCTACGATGTCCGGCATGGACTGGAAAAGCTCATCAATGAGTACGGTCTTTCAAAAAAATACGATGTCAAGATGACTTTGAACGTTGAGGAATGCCTGAACGACCTGAGCCTGCTGGATGGAATGCAGAGCGTGTTCATCAGCGGTGTCCACAGCCATGAACGCAATATCATCCTGAAATACTGTGTGGAACAGGGTATCAATGTGTTTGTGATCCCTCGTGTGGGCGATGTGATTATGAGCGGTGCCCAGCCGATGCATATGTTCCATCTGCCCATGCTGCGTGTGGGCCGCTACATGGCAAGCCCGGAGTATCTGTTTGTAAAGCGTTTGATGGATATTGTGGTTTCGTTGGCTGCACTGGTGATTCTCAGTCCGTTGCTTCTGATTACAGCCATTGCAGTCAAATCCGATGGTGGTCCGGCTTTTTACAAGCAGGTTCGCCTTACTAAAGACGGCAAGCAGTTTGAAATCCTGAAATTCCGCTCGATGCGTGTGGATGCCGAAAAAGACGGTGTGGCACGTCTTTCCACTGGTGACAAAGACGACCGTATCACCAAGGTGGGCCACGTCATTCGTGCCTGCCGTCTGGACGAGCTGCCCCAGCTTCTCAATATCTTGAAGGGAGATTTGTCTATTGTAGGTCCACGCCCGGAACGCCCTGAGATTGCCGCCCAGTATTGCGAAGAGATGCCAGAGTTTGCGTTGCGGCTTCAAGCAAAGGCTGGCTTGACCGGTTATGCGCAGGTGTACGGCAAGTACAACACCACCCCCTACGATAAGCTGCAGATGGATCTGATGTACATTGCACATCCCAGCCTGATTGAGGATCTGAAGATCATGCTGGCAACGGTGAAGATTTTGTTTATGCCGGAAAGCACGGAAGGTGTGGCAGAGGGCCAGACTACGGCGATGGGGCAGGAGACTGACGTATGATACAAAATGATTTTGGGCTGATCAGTATCATTATGGCAGCGTACAATACTGAAAAAACAATAGAGCAGGCGATTAACTCAGTCTTGAGCCAGACCTACACGAATTTTGAGCTTCTTGTGGTCAATGACTGCTCAACAGACAGAACGGCAGAGTTGGTCAAAAGTATTGCGGCCAAGGATAGTCGTGTCCGTCTTATCTCTAATGTAAAGAACAGCGGTGTGTCCTATACGCGCAAGCATGGACTGGAAGAAGCGAAAGGTTCATGGATCGCGATTCTTGACAGCGATGACGCATGGGCACCGAAAAAACTGGAAAAGCAGATTGACCTTCAGAGAAGAACCAATGCTGACCTCCTTTTTACAGGTTCTGCTTTTATGGATTCGGATGGGCAGCCAATTGATTGGTATCTTCATGCTCCTGCGGAGGTCACGTATCGTCAATTGCTGAAGCAGAATGTGCTGTCCAATTCCTCGGCGCTGGTGCGTAAAGAGCTATATGCAAAGCACTATGCAATCGGTGATGGGATGCACGAGGACTTTGCAATTTGGCTCAGCATCCTGAAAAAAGGAACGAAAGCCTATGGTGTGGATGAGCCGTTGCTTATCTACAGAATTGCAAAGTCATCGAAGTCGGGCAATAAGGTCAAGGCCGCGAGGATGAACTGGAATACATATCGGTATGTCGGGCTAAATCTGATGGAAGCGATCTATTATGAGTGCTGGTATATATTCAATGGGATTAGAAAGTATCGAAATTTAAGAAATAATTAGGAGATAATGATGCCTGAAATCAGTGTGATTGTCCCAGTTTATAAGGTTGAAAAATACCTTGATCGTTGCATAGAGTCTATTGTAAATCAGACATACCCTGATTTTGAATTGATTCTTGTTGATGATGGTTCTCCAGATGGCAGTCCAATTCTGTGCGATAAATGGGCGGAGAAGGATAGCCGTGTGCATGTGATTCACAAAAAAAATGGGGGTGCAAGTTCTGCGAGAAATGCAGGACTGAAAATTGCAAAAGGAAACTGGATTGCTTTTGCAGACAGTGACGATTGGCTGGATAGGACCGCGCTGAAAACACTGTATGATTTGGCAAATCAATATAATGTTCCGATGGCGATTGGCGGAATGAGAGTGGTTCAGAAATACACGGATGCATCGATCGTGATGAAACAAAATGCTAAGGTGCTATCCAATGCTGATTTAATGAGCCGCTTCTTCCGACTAAATGGAGAACCTGATACCCATAGTGTGTGGGGGGCGATTATCCGGCGTGATATTTTGGATGATTATTCCTTTATCGAGGGTAGGATGAACGAAGATGTAGAGACAACTGGATCAGATGGGAATGATATGGAGCGTATTTGATGCCAAATGGGAACAGGGATATGCACTTGCGGCAGTCTATGCGCAGGAGTATGGAAATCTGGAGGTTCCACGAGATTATAAAACAGCAGATGGAAAAACGCTTGGTCGCTGGATTCAAAATCAAGAACTAGCCTATGAGCAGAAAAAATTGTCTGCGGATCAGATCAAACGACTAGAAACCATAGGAATGCAGTGGGGCAGTCGCTATGACCGACAGTGGAATGAGGTTTATCAGGCGGCGAAACGGTATTTTGAGGCAAATGGAAACCTTGATGTCCCGGTGGCCTATGTTTCACCGGAGGGCTATGCTCTTGGAAAATGGGTGCGGCGGCAGCAGTATGCGTATCGGAATCCGGAGAAAAGCAATGCAATCTTATCACAAGAGCGCATTGAGTTGCTGGATGCCGTTGGAATGCAGTGGGAGAAACCGGACTCGTGGCAGCACCGGTACGAACTGGCGCAGGAATATAAAAAGCAATATGGAAATCTGGAGATTCCGGCGAAATATAAGACTGCGGATGGCATCTGGCTTGGCCGGTGGATATACAACCAGAAGCGGTTGCTGCAAGGCGAGCCTGAAAAGTTGAGCGAAGAACAAAAGAAAAAGCTAAAGGAGTTATTGGGGTATTATGTCAAAATTTCAGCATGATGTGATGTTGAAGATCGTAAAAATCATCGATTTGGTAATGATTACAATTCCGTTTGCACTTTGTTGGGAGCTGTATTATTCGTATCAGGTCTATGCAAAGTTTGGTTGGAAGGGCAACTGGGCCATGATCGGTCTGTTTGCGGTGTTGTTCTTTCTGTTGGGTAAAGTCTACGATGCGTTCTGGATGTCTTTGCAGCGCATCTCAGAGCTGATCTACGGACAGGTACTGGCGGCAATGGCGACGGATGGCATTCTGTACATTGTCATCTGCCTGATGGCCCGGCGGCTCTGCAATCTTCTGCCGGGCATCGCAGCGATTGCCGGACAGGTCATGATGGCAACCCTGTGGGCAAGATGCGCCCATACCTGGTATTTCCGGACTTTTCCGCCTCAGCCCACCGCAGTGGTCTACGATGTCCGGCATGGACTGGAAAAGCTCATCAATGAGTACGGTCTTTCAAAAAAATACGATGTCAAGATGACTTTGAACGTTGAGGAATGCCTGAACGACCTGAGCCTGCTGGATGGAATGCAGAGCGTGTTCATCAGCGGTGTCCACAGCCATGAACGCAATATCATCCTGAAATACTGTGTGGAACAGGGTATCAATGTGTTTGTGATCCCTCGTGTGGGCGATGTGATTATGAGCGGTGCCCAGCCGATGCATATGTTCCATCTGCCCATGCTGCGTGTGGGCCGCTACATGGCAAGCCCGGAGTATCTGTTTGTAAAGCGTTTGATGGATATTGTGGTTTCGTTGGCTGCACTGGTGATTCTCAGTCCGTTGCTTCTGATTACAGCCATTGCAGTCAAATCCGATGGTGGTCCGGCTTTTTACAAGCAGGTTCGCCTTACTAAAGACGGCAAGCAGTTTGAAATCCTGAAATTCCGCTCGATGCGTGTGGATGCCGAAAAAGACGGTGTGGCACGTCTTTCCACTGGTGACAAAGACGACCGTATCACCAAGGTGGGCCACGTCATTCGTGCCTGCCGTCTGGACGAGCTGCCCCAGCTTCTCAATATCTTGAAGGGAGATTTGTCTATTGTAGGTCCACGCCCGGAACGCCCTGAGATTGCCGCCCAGTATTGCGAAGAGATGCCAGAGTTTGCGTTGCGGCTTCAAGCAAAGGCTGGCTTGACCGGTTATGCGCAGGTGTACGGCAAGTACAACACCACCCCCTACGATAAGCTGCAGATGGATCTGATGTACATTGCACATCCCAGCCTGATTGAGGATCTGAAGATCATGCTGGCAACGGTGAAGATTTTGTTTATGCCGGAAAGCACGGAAGGTGTGGCAGAGGGCCAGACTACGGCGATGGGGCAGGAGACTGACGTATGATACAAAATGATTTTGGGCTGATCAGTATCATTATGGCAGCGTACAATACTGAAAAAACAATAGAGCAGGCGATTAACTCAGTCTTGAGCCAGACCTACACGAATTTTGAGCTTCTTGTGGTCAATGACTGCTCAACAGACAGAACGGCAGAGTTGGTCAAAAGTATTGCGGCCAAGGATAGTCGTGTCCGTCTTATCTCTAATGTAAAGAACAGCGGTGTGTCCTATACGCGCAAGCATGGACTGGAAGAAGCGAAAGGTTCATGGATCGCGATTCTTGACAGCGATGACGCATGGGCACCGAAAAAACTGGAAAAGCAGATTGACCTTCAGAGAAGAACCAATGCTGACCTCCTTTTTACAGGTTCTGCTTTTATGGATTCGGATGGGCAGCCAATTGATTGGTATCTTCATGCTCCTGCGGAGGTCACGTATCGTCAATTGCTGAAGCAGAATGTGCTGTCCAATTCCTCGGCGCTGGTGCGTAAAGAGCTATATGCAAAGCACTATGCAATCGGTGATGGGATGCACGAGGACTTTGCAATTTGGCTCAGCATCCTGAAAAAAGGAACGAAAGCCTATGGTGTGGATGAGCCGTTGCTTATCTACAGAATTGCAAAGTCATCGAAGTCGGGCAATAAGGTCAAGGCCGCGAGGATGAACTGGAATACATATCGGTATGTCGGGCTAAATCTGATGGAAGCGATCTATTATGAGTGCTGGTATATATTCAATGGGATTAGAAAGTATCGAAATTTAAGAAATAATTAGGAGATAATGATGCCTGAAATCAGTGTGATTGTCCCAGTTTATAAGGTTGAAAAATACCTTGATCGTTGCATAGAGTCTATTGTAAATCAGACATACCCTGATTTTGAATTGATTCTTGTTGATGATGGTTCTCCAGATGGCAGTCCAATTCTGTGCGATAAATGGGCGGAGAAGGATAGCCGTGTGCATGTGATTCACAAAAAAAATGGGGGTGCAAGTTCTGCGAGAAATGCAGGACTGAAAATTGCAAAAGGAAACTGGATTGCTTTTGCAGACAGTGACGATTGGCTGGATAGGACCGCGCTGAAAACACTGTATGATTTGGCAAATCAATATAATGTTCCGATGGCGATTGGCGGAATGAGAGTGGTTCAGAAATACACGGATGCATCGATCGTGATGAAACAAAATGCTAAGGTGCTATCCAATGCTGATTTAATGAGCCGCTTCTTCCGACTAAATGGAGAACCTGATACCCATAGTGTGTGGGGGGCGATTATCCGGCGTGATATTTTGGATGATTATTCCTTTATCGAGGGTAGGATGAACGAAGATGTAGAGACGTGCTACTATCTGGCGAGAAAATGCGAAGCAGCCGTCTATACAGATGCACCGCTCTATAATTATTTCAAAAATATTGAGGGCGTAACAAACAGCGGGTTTAGTAAAAAGAAATTGGATTTATTGGATATTTGGGATATTGTTCAAAAGCAGGTAGAACAGTTTACGCCGGAATATAGTTATGCCTGTGAGATGAACTGCAAACGTGCAAAGTTTACCCTTCTGACACAAATGAGTTTAAATGGGTATGATCATCATGATCCGTTCATGGTTGAAACGAAGAGAAAACTAAAGAGAGAAGTAAGAGGAGCATTTTGGGAGTTAATGAAATGGAAGATGCCGATGAGTAGAAAGGCAATTTTGGTTTTTGAATGCATACTTCTGTGATAGGGAGAGTAACGCATGACTGTTTTGCTGAAAAAAAAGGTCTTATTAACAAAGAAGAAAATTGATAAAATTTTGTGCAGTCTATATTTGTTTGTTCTGATTTTTGCACCACCATTGATTCCATATCCTCACCTCTTTTTGACTATTTTTTCTTTTTTAATATTGGCAACTACATACAAAAGAACAGTCTGGACTGTTTTGAAAAGAAGTGGAATTTATAAGTGGGTTTTAGTAATGGCCTTACTTGCAATGTACACAGTTTGCGTGCCTTTGCCAGTAAGTATGTTTTGCGGTGACATTGTTAATACATCGCATTATATATCTATTATAAATAGATACGGTGTTCTAATTGTTGCAGTTTCGGTATGTGTAACTTATTTGCTATGTAAAACTGACAGAGATGGATATGGATACGAATTTTTGATAGAAAGCTTAATCAATGCGGGATTGATAGAAGGTATTTGTGCAGCATTGGCCTTTCTATTTCCACCAGTAAAGAGCTTTTTCATTTTTTTTATGAAACAGTTTTCGGAATCCTATTTATACTCAAACACATGGTATATTACCGTACGATCTTATGGGTTTGCTTCTACGCTAGTGGATGTCTTTGGATTAGGTATAGGAATAATTGCAGGTATATGTTTTTTTTATGGAGTTGTCAAGAAAAAAACATATATAATCAAATCGATAATAATTGCAATTGCGACACTACTGAATTCAAGAACGGGATTGATTATTTATGCAATGGCAATTGTGCTATCAATGATTTTCGTGCTTAAAAAGGGTGATTTTAAAAAAATACTCACAATGATGATTGCAATGTCTGTTTTGATATTATGCGGAATGGAAATTATAAAAGTAATGTCAACAAATGAGTATACAGCAGGATGGTTTCAGTCAGGAATAAATAGTATTAGTAACTTTCTTGCCGGAAATAAAAGTTATGACAATAGCAATGACGCAATGAGCGCACTGTTTAATGATGATTTTTGGAAATTGCCTCCCTTTCCAAGAGTATTAATTGGCACAGGACATTCGTTGTATTTGGCAGAAGGATATAATCATTCGGACGTTGGATATATTAATGAGATTTGGATATGGGGCATTATCGGATGTGTTGTGTTTTACGGAACAATTATTAAGCAATGTAGTGTTCTGATGAGAAACAAAAATCAATTGTACAGCTTTATTGGAATCTTCCTAATGTTTTCATATTTTTTCTTTAACATAAAAGGAGCTGCGTTTGGATACAATGCAGGGGCGGCTGCGATGTATACGCTGATTTTTAGTTGTACATATTTAAACAATAAAATAGGAAGAAAGGAATAATGCAATGGCCAATGATATTGTAGTGTCAATCTATTGTACAGCATATAATCATGAAAAATATATAGAAAAGACGTTGAATGGGTTTATTAACCAGAAGACTGACTTTAAGTACCAAGTTATTGTTCATGATGATGCATCTACGGATAGAACAGCAGAAATTATAAAAAAATATGAAGCTCAGTACCCTGATGTTATTCATGCAATCTATCAGAAAGAAAATCAGTACTCTCAAGATAAAGACATAGTAAAAGAATTCATACTTCCCCAAATAACGGGCAAGTATGTTGCGATATGCGAGGGAGATGATTACTGGACAGATTCGGAAAAATTGCAAAAACAGGTTGATGCCTTGGAAAAGCATAAGGAATGCTTCTTTTGTGTGCATCGAGTAGAAGAAGTGATGGAAAATGAAGAAAAAACAGGGGTGTTGTTTCCTTCGGAAAATATGGCAACAGGAGTTATTTCGCCACAAGAATTTTTAGAAATGACAAGAAACTACTCCTTCCATACTAGTTCCTATCTATTTGAAAAAAAACGCTGGGTGGAATATCAAGAGAATCCACCTGAATTTAAAACTGTATGCCCCGTAGGCGATGAAGCATATATGCTTTATTTCGCTCAACTCGGACCAGTTTATTATATCCAGGATAAAATGTCGTGCTATCGACGGGGTGTTCCATCTAGCTGGTCTAAAATACAAAATAGTGGAAATATTGTCGAAAAGAAAATAAAGATTAACAAACAAATGGCAAAAATGATCTTGCTGTATGATGAATTTACAAATCACAGATTCCATGACATTTGCTGCAAGAGATATGCGTATTATATGAAGACGATCTGGTTGCTTGAAGGCAGAACGAAGGAATTGTTTGAATCAAAATCCAGAGAGTTACTTAAATCATTCCCAATAAAACATCGAATTGTATTATTGCTCTCAGCGCTCTTTCCGCAGGTGAGCCAGAAAATTTACAGAGAAAAACTCCTTAAAGTAAATCAAAAAAAAGGATACTAGAAAAATGGAAAAAAGTAAAAATAATAGCATCCTTAAAAATTTTATCTGGCGCTTTGCGGAACGTTGCGGTGCCCAACTTGTAACCTTTATCGTATCTATTGTACTTGCCCGCATTCTTGCACCAGAAGACTACGGTCAAATTGCTTTGATTACGGTCTTTACCACCATCATGCAAGTGTTTGTAGATAGTGGCTTAGGTACCGCACTAATTCAAAAAAAGGATGCAGATGCTCTCGACTTCTCGTCAGTGTTCTATTTCAATTTTGTGGTTTGTCTGGTTTTGTACGCCATCATGTTTATGGCGGCTCCAATCATTGCAAACTTCTATAAAGATGTATCTTTGACTCCGATTATCCGTGTTATCAGCTTGACTATAGTGATTTCTGGCGTTAAAGGAATTCAGCAGTCCTATGTGTCGAGGAATATGCTGTTTAAGCGGTTCTTCTATGCGACATTGGGTGGAACTGTTTTTTCGGCGTTCCTGGGTATTGGATTGGCGTATGCGGGTTTTGGTGTGTGGGCTATTGTGGCGCAGCAGCTATCCAATACAGCCATTGATACCTTGATATTGTGGCTGACGGTTAAATGGCGTCCAAAGAAGATGTTCTCTTGGAAAAGACTAAAAGGACTGCTTTCATTTGGATGGAAAATGTTGGCGTCAGCTCTTTTGGATACGCTCTATGGTAATATTCGCAGCTTGATCATCGGTAAATTGTATTCTTCTGCAGATTTGGCGTACTACAACCAAGGCGATAAGTTTCCAAGTGTGATTGCAAACAATATCAACACGTCCATTGACAGCGTTCTTCTGCCAACGATGGCAGGCGTGCAAGATGACGCTAGTCGAGTAAAGTCCATGACCCGCCGGGCTATAAAAACCAGCACCTATATTATGGCTCCGCTGATGATGGGCTTGGCATTCTGTGCAGAGCCGATTGTTCGGCTGGTCTTGACGGATAAATGGCTACCATGCGTCCCGTTTTTACGCATTTTCTGCATTACTTATATGTTCTATCCAATCCACACAGCAAACCTGAATGCAATCAAAGCAATGGGGCGCAGCGACTTGTTTTTGGAACTCGAAATTGCGAAGAAGATCGTTGGTATGACGCTGCTGCTTTCTACCATGTGGTTTGGCGTTATGGCAATGGCTTATAGCTTGCTTGTCAGCAGTGTTACAAGCCAAATCATCAACTCCTGGCCCAATCGGAAACTTTTGAATTATCGATATTGGGATCAGTTGAAGGATATTCTGCCAAGCATTACTATAGCAATCCTTATGGGATGCTGCGTGAACCTTGTGGGCCTGCTTCACCTGTCAAATGCTGCGACTCTGCTGATTCAAATCCCGATGGGTGCAGTAATTTATATTGGAGCATCAGCTGCCTTGCATCTGGAATCCTATGAATATCTGATGGGCATGATTCGCCCTGTCATGAAAAAAATTGCAAGAAAGTAAAGGCAATAAAAAATGAAAAAAATACTTTTGTTAGGTGGCTCTGCACAACAAGTAATAGCCATTGAAACTGCAAAAAAGCTTGGCTACTACACTGTTCTGTGCGACTTTCTGACGGACAACCCCGGTCAATATGTTGCAGATAAGTTCTATCTTGTAAGTACCACGGACAAGGATGCCGTCCTTGAGGTAGCGCAAAAGGAAAACGTTGACGGCGTTTTGGCCTATGCTTCTGACCCCGCTGCACCAACTGCTGCGTATGTGGCTGAAGAGATGGGATTACCCGGTAGTCCCTATAAATCAGTGGAGATTCTTTGCAATAAGGATGAGTTCCGTGCATTCTTGAAAGAAAACGATTTTTGTACGCCAGAAGCAAAAGGCTACACGGATATCCGGGAAGCACTGACAGATATCCAGAACGGCGCTTTTAAGTATCCGATAATCGTGAAACCTGTGGATTCCTCCGGCAGTAAGGGTGTAAGCCGAATTGACTTTGCAGAGCAGGCTGGGGAACTCCTTGAATATGCAATGTCTTATTCTCGTGGTCATCGGATTATCGTAGAGGAATTTGTAGAAAAATACGGCTACCAGATTGCAGGCGATGGCTTGTCTGTGGATGGAAAATTGGTTTTCCGTTACTTTGCCAATGACCATTTTGATGAACGCTGCAAGAACCCGTTTGTTCCGGTGGCAGCGAGTTTTCCCTATAATATGCCGGATGATGTACAGAACAAGATTCATGCAACCATTCAGCGATTGCTGACTCTGCTGGGAATGCGTACCTCAACCTACAATTTCGATATGCGTATCGACAAGGATTACAACGTTTATCTGATGGAAGTTGCACCTCGTGATGGCGGCAATTATATCCCTCAAGCAATTCGCTATGCAACCGGTGTGGATTTGGTTGGGTGCTCCGTCAAGGCTGCAATGGGCGAGAAAATTGAGATTCCGGCGCAGATTCAGCCAAAAGGCTGTTGGGCGTATTATGCAGTTCACAGTCTGAAGGATGGCGTTCTGAAGCGAGTTGTCATAAATCCGGAGATTGAGAAAAACCATGTTGTGGAAAATCACCTGATTGTAAAGCCGGGTGATGAGATTCATTCGTTCATTGGTGCAAACTCTACGTTGGGCATTCTGGTGATGAAATTTGACACTTCGGAGCAGATGCTGGATATGATTGAAAATGCGGATAAATGGATTCAGATTGAATATCAGTGAGGAAATAGAATGAAGGAATACGGCGGTTATATAGAGCTAGAAACGTTCCATGGAAAGATGCTCCACGAAAAAGCTATTGCCCTGAATTGCGGAAGAGGAGCGCTGGAATATCTTTGCGAAGCGAAGATGATTCGGAAGTTATATCTGCCGTATTTTCTTTGCGATTCTGTGCCGAATCTCTGCAAAAGAATAAATATCGAATATGAATTTTATCATATTAACGAGGCGCTTGAACCGGTTTTTACAAAGGAAATTGGTGCAAACGAATGGCTCTATATTGTGAACTTCTATGGTCAGCTTCGTAACGATTATTTGAAAACTTGGAAGCAGCGGTATGATCGTGTCATAGTTGACAATGCACAAAGTTATTTCCAAATGCCCGTAGAAGGCATGGATACGCTCTACACCTGCCGTAAATACTTCGGTGTCGCAGATGGTGCTTTTCTGTATAGCGATACAAGGCTGAGTAAAGAAATCCCACTAGATGAATCGTTTGAACGAATGCACTTTTTGCTGGGACGATACGAACGCAGCGCAAATGAGTTCTATAGTGAATATGTAGCGAACAATAGGCTGTTTGCAGCGGAGCCGGTAAAGCGAATGTCCCGACTGACAGAAAATCTTCTGCATGGAATCGATTATGATGTCGTGGCAAAGAGACGGCAGGAAAACTTTGATTTCTTGGATGCAGAATTTCGGGATATAAACGAGCTGAATTTGAAAAGTGTTTATGGTGCATTTATGTACCCGCTTTTGATTCAGAATGGCTCCGAAATCCGAAAGGCCTTGCAAAAAGAAAAAATCTACATACCAACTTTATGGCCGAATGTGCTGAAAGAATGTCCGGCTGATAGTCTGGAATACCATTATGCGACCGATATTCTTCCGATTCCAATTGACCAACGATACGGAAAAGAAGATATGAAAAGAATTACTGAAATGGTTAAGAAAACCATGAGTATAAAAGAGGAGTGAAAGTTTATGTCTGATAATATCTTAGTGACGCGTTCATCTATGCCAAGTCTGGATGAGTACATAGAAGAAATTCGCCCTATTTGGGAAAGCCACTGGCTGACCAATATGGGGGTAAAGCATAAGCAATTGCAGGCAGAATTGGAGGGCTATTTGGGCGTGCCCCATGTGGCGCTTTATACGAATGGTCACCTAGCTCTGGAAAATGCCATTGCTGCCTTGAATCTGCCGGAGGGCGGTGAGGTGATCACTACACCGTTTACCTTTGCTTCTACCACCCATGCTATCGTTCGTAACGGACTTGTGCCGGTGTTCTGCGATGTGAACGATAAAGACTATACCATGGATGTGACGAAGGCCGAGGGGCTTATCACCGACCGCACGGTAGCAATTGTTCCGGTACATGTATACGGCAATGTTTGCGATGTTGAGGAAATTGATCGAATTTCAAAAAAGTACGGTCTGAAGGTGATCTACGATGCGGCTCATGCCTTTGCTGTAAAGTATAAGGGGGTGTCTACCGCCTGCTTTGGCGATGCTTCCATGTTCAGCTTCCATGCTACTAAGGTGTTTAATACCATCGAGGGTGGTGCGGTTTGCTTTAAAAATGACGGCTGGGTGCAGTTGCTGAACGATCAGAAGAATTTTGGTATCCATGGACCTGAGTCGGTTTGCTTTGTAGGTGGCAATGCCAAAATGAACGAGTTTCAGGCGGCGATGGGCATCTGCAACCTGCGGCATCTGGACGAGGAAATCGCCAAACGCAAGAAGGTCGTGGAACGTTACCGTGAGCGCCTTTCTGGCGTAGAAGGCATCAAGCTCAGTGCGATTCAGGAAAATGTAGAAAGCAATTACGCGTATTTCCCTGTCGTGTTTGATGGGTACAAATACACCCGCAATGAGATTTTTGAGATGCTGTCTGAGCAGGGCATCACGGCCAGAAAATACTTCTATCCGTTGACAAACAGCTTTGAGTGCTACCGGAATTATCCGACCGCAGGAGCAGAGAAGACCCCTGTGGCACAGCATCTGGCATTGCGTGTGCTGACTCTGCCGCTGTATGCAGATCTGTCTCTGGAAGATGTGGATAGAATCTGTGATGTTATTCTGGGACAGAAAGACTGACAAGAAAGACTTTTGTTGAGAGGTTTAGAAATGGACGCAGTTGCGGTAAAGACAAATAAATTCGGGGGGGGGGGGGAAAAAGAAGTTCTAACATTGAACTTTTCCGAATCCTCTCGATGCTGATGATTGTGGCGCATCACTATGTTGTCAATTCTGGTTTGATGAACTGTATTGATGCGCAAAGCACGTTGCGTTTTCAAGATTATTTTCTCTTGTTATTTGGCTGGGGCGGCAAAACCGGAATCAATTGTTTTGTATTGATTACGGGATACTTCATGTGTACTTCAAATATTACAAAAGAAAAATTTTTCAAGCTACTTGGTGAACTTTACTTTTACAAGATAGCAATATGGTGCCTGTTCTTTTTTACCGGCTATGAGCCATTTTCAATTGGTGATTTTTTAGAAATGCTGTTTCCTTTTTTTTTTTTACGGTGGCAGATAATTTTACAGCATGCTTTCTTTGTTTTTATTTATTGATTCCATTCTTGAATAAACTGATTCACACCCTTACAGAAAAAGAGCATTTCTGGCTAATGGTCTGGTGTGTTGGTGTTTATGTGGTATTACCATCCTTTGCAAAGGCACATGTGGTATTTAATTATGTTACATGGTTCAGTATCCTCTATGTGATTGCATCGTACATTCGGCTGTATCCAAAAGAGTGGTTCAATAGCACAAAAATTACCGGGTTTCTGGCAGGAGCGTCCTTGTTGCTTTCTTGGATGAGTATTATCGTTCTAGCTGCTTTTAGCAGGATGATAGGAAAACACGTTGGTCTTTGTTATTTCTTTGTGTCAGATTACAATAAAATACTGGCACTGACGACTGGAATTAGCGGATTCCTTTTCTTCAAGAATTTAAAAATCGGATATAGCAGGAGGATCAATACTATTGCGGCAGCAACATTTGGAGTGCTTTGTATCCATGCAAATAGCGATACAATGCAGCGGTGGTTGTGGCTGGACGTTTGCAATAATGTTGGTGTCTACCAAAAAGGAAATGTAATGATCCATGCAGTTATTGCGGTTGTGGCAATTTATGTCGTGTGTACTGTGATAGATATAGTTCGAATTCACTTGATAAAAAATATGAAAAGCTTTAAACATTGAACTGCACAATTGAAACAGAATGGAACTCTACAATATGAAAAAATCATAATAGCGGAGTGACATAATGAAATTTCTGCGATGTCGGTCTGCCCTATTTCTACGTTGTAGTTACAGCATCACGAATTATGCCCCCGCGAAAGTCAATCAAACAAATTACAAGAAATCCCCCATTCAGGGTGAATGCAATGAAAAAATCCTTTTGGAGAAAGATTTGAATCTAATGACAAGCTTTGAAGCTAAAGTCACCAATGCTAATGCATTCACAATTTACGAGCCGAGGTTAAAACGCTTTGTACAAATAATACGAACGCTACATATTGACAATGAAGTAGTGAAAAATAGGAGTTTAGAAAAGATGTTAAAGAGATTTGAAGGAAAAAAGTTGTTAATTTTGGGAGCAACAGCAAACGAAATCCCTCTCGTTAAAAGAGCACAAGAATTGGGCGCTTATGTGATAACAACGGATTATAATACTGATTTTAGAAAAAGTCCTGCAAAGAATGTGTCCGATGAATATTGGAATGTTAGCTGGTCAGATATAGATGAACTCGAGAAGCAATGCCGTACAACTGGAATCAATGGAGTGACCGCTGGTTTTTCAGAAATCCGCATTGATAACATGATAAAACTCTGCGAACGGTTGGACTTGCCATGTTATGTTAGTTCAAAACAATTAGCTATAACTAGAAATAAGGCATTATTTAAAGCAGAATGCAGAAGAAATGGTGTTCCTACAATAAATGAATATGAATCACTCGATGCAGTTACACGTTATCCCGTTATTGTGAAGCCAACTGACAGAGCTGGATCGATAGGAGTAGGAATTGCATATGATAGAGTTGGATTAGAGGAAGCGTTTAAAATCGCATATGAGAAATCGCTAGAAAAAACTGTAATAATTGAAGATTATATTACAGATGCAACGGAATTTGATGTACACTACGCTGTTTGCAACGGAAAAATCACATTGCTTACAACAGATGATATTATTCCTGCCTCTGGAAACAAAAAAGATGGTAAGGTTGTGCAAAGCGCATGGATGTATCCTTCAAAATACGAAAAGGATTATTTAAATAGTGTAAGCCGAAATATCGAAAGCATGATACAAAATATGGGCATACTAGATGGAACAATTTTCTTTTCTGGCTTTGTTCATAAGAATGGTGAGTTTTCTTTTTTTGAATGCGGATATAGACTTTGGGGTGAGCAGGAGTTTTCATACGACTATATGTGTGGAAAAATGAACTACTTGGATATTTATATTTATCATGCCTTAACTGGATCGTGTGCAGATATTTCAGGAAATCCTAATGGTGCAATGAAAAATGGTGTCGAATTGAATTTGTATGTTACAGGAGGTACAATCTCGAGGATAGAAGGAATCGACAAAATTGCTGAAAATAGGGATTGCTATCTTCATATCATAGATTCCTATGTTGGTCAGGAGTGTACGTTTGAAAATGCGATTTTGACGAAAGCTGCACTTATAGGATTCGCAAATTCAGATCCTTTGCAGTTGAAAAAAGATATCGAGGAAGCGTATTCTGTACTTCATGTTTGCGATGAAAATGGAAAGAATATGTTTTATGACCATGTAAACACGGATGTTATTGGAACATGGTGGAGCAGATGAAAAAGTAAGGTATTAAGTTTGAAAATTAGGAGGAGTGGTGAGCGTGGAACTAATATTATCTATTGCTTTTGGAAGTTGGTATATTCTAGCAGCCCTTTTTTACGGCTATATTACAAAGAAAGGAGATTAAGCAATGAATGTATATCTGATAGGAACCATTTTTGCTATTGCTGTTTTTATCTTAATTGGTGTAATAGCAGGAAGAAAAGTCAAAGATACAAATGATTACTATGTTGCAGGACGAAAGGCACCAGCGATTTTAATCGTAGGCTCTCTAATTGCTTCTTTTCTTTCGACGGGTGCTTTTATGGGCGATACAGGAGAGGTCTATAGCGGATTCTTCATGGGAATTGTAGTAGTGGGCATTATTCAAGCATCGGGCTACGTATATGGTGCTGGTTTATTCGGTAAATATATTAGACGTGCAAGAGTTAATACTGTTCCAGAATACTTTGGAATGCGATTCAATTCCAAAAGACTGCAAAAACTAGCTTCTATAACATTAATGGTTGCTGTTACCGCATACCTGCTTTCTGCAATTCAAGGAGTATCAACGTTGATGACCCAGATTACTGGATTAAGTTATCAAGTGTGTGTGATTTTGGCTTGGTTGGCATTTACTGTGTTTACAGTTTATTCCGGTTCAATGGGAGTATTGATTACCGACACTATTATGTTTTTGGTGTTTCTGGCGGCTGCTTTGATAGGAATCCCCTATATTGTTTCGGCAGCTGGTGGATGGAGTGAGGCTATCCGGTCGTTGGCGTTGTCTGAATCTAATCCTGGAATTATCAGCTGGACGAATAATCTGACATATTTGTATCCGACTGGAATTCAAAATCTAGTATGGGCTGTAGTATATGGAATCGTTTGGGCCATTGTTGTTATGGTAAGTCCTTGGCAAACAAGCCGTTATCTCATGGCAAAGGATGAACACACTGTTATGAGATCATCCGTTTTTGCTTCAATGGGCGTAGTAACAGTTACAATGCTTTTGTATTTTTCAGCAGCATTTGTATATAAAATCAATCCGAATTTGGAAAATGCTAGTACATGCTTAATATGGGCTGCGCAAAACATTATGCCAATGATTGTAGGCGTTGTAATGATTACCGGTATTCTTTCTGCAGGCATTTCATCGGCATCAACATTTCTTTCTTTGATTGGTACATCTTTAACAAACGATATCATGAACTTAGGTGATAGGCAAAAAGTCGATAAAAGCTTGAAAATCTCCAGAGTTATTATGGGTGTTGTTAGTATCGCCGTTTTGATTCTTGCGTATTTTAATCCGCCACAGATTTTTGTGATTATGTATTTTGGTGGTACTGTAATTGCAAGTGCATGGGGATTAGTTTCTCTTGCGAGCGTTTGGAAGAGGAACATGAGTGAAAAAGCAGCTTTCTTGGGTATGTTATTAGGGTTCTTGGGTTGTGTTATTAGTAAGAGCTTTGCAGCAATTACTGGTGTAACACTTCCGATTTATCTTGACCCGTTTTTTATTGGCCTCATTTGTAGTATCCTAGGAATGATGGCTGGAAACAAAATGCAGACTGCATCGATAGAGGATAAAAAAAGGTATGATAACCTGCATGTGAGACCGACTTCGGAAATTAGTGCTGTTGAGGATAAAAAAACACATAGCTTAATGTGGCTATATATGGTTTTCGGCATTTTGCTAGGCATAGTATTTATATTTGCTTATGCTGTTCCCTATATGAATGTTATCAAGTAAATTGTCTCGTCTTTTTTTTTTTAATGATGCGAAAAAAATACAAGGCACTGAAAAAGCCATATGAATTAAAACATTATAAAATTGTTGGTGGCTTTGCTGTGTTTTTGTCAGGTCTAATGGTTGGTCTTTATATTGTGCCCGGAACAAGTTGTACGCTTTCTTTTCCAGAAGTTATAATAATGATTATTTGGAGTGGTTTGGGTCTGATTTTTTACTTGTATTACAAAAAAAAAAAAATATGCAACTAAAATATTTTCTGATATAGATGACAGCATTCTGATGGAAAAGAAATAATGATATATTGATGTAATAGATAGTTGAGAATAGTGGTGAGCAGAGTGGTCATATCATCTTCTCTAAGTACGCCAGCACTGGTGATGGTATTCTGACCAGTCTGAAGATGATGGAAGTCATGCTTGCAAAGAAGGTTCCCATGAGCAAGCTGGCTGAGCCCCTGAAAATCTACCCGCAGGTGCTGGAGAATGTCCGTGTGACCGACAAGAAAGCTGCACAGGATGACGAAGCAGTGCAGGCAGCAGTCAAAGCCGTAGCCGAGGCACTGGGTGACACTGGCCGTATCCTTGTCCGTGAATCTGGTACGGAGCCTGTTGCGCGTGTGATGGTGGAGGCTCCCGACCATGACACCTGCCAGAGGTACGTTTCTCAGGTGGTGGATGTCATCAAGGCACAGGGCTACGCTGTTTAACGCATATTCTGCTGATCGATATTTCTTGCCATCCAATATTTGTAATGCTATACTTATGTTATAAATACTGAATGGAGGTGCCCCCTATGCCCCGTCCTAAAGGAAGCAAGAACAAGTCTAAGAACGCAAAAGCAACCGTTGATTTTGCTGCACAGCTCTCTGAAAGGCAGTCTGCAAAAGAAGCCGCTGCCGCTGAAATCGCGTCCATCACTGCTAATATCGATGCACTGAAAGCAGAACTGAAAACCAAGAAGGCCTCGCTCAAAAAACTGGACAAAGAACTGGTGAAGCTGGAGAGTAAGAAAAAGGATGCTGAAACCAAAGCAGCGGAATCCGCAATGAAAGCTGAAGCTGAGGACGTGCTTAAGAAGCTGCTGGCATCTGGTATGACCGCAGATGAAATCCTCGAAAAGCTGAAATAAATATTTTAGAGCCGTGTGGATCAGTCGGAGCGTAGAGCTAAAGTTCTGGCAGTTCACACGGTTTTCTTATATAAATGGTAATTGGTGTGACTCGGAACGAATAGAACTGTTCCATATCGAACGAAATGGCTACATTTCCCACACCATGGCTCAAAATCACGTCCGGAGAAATTTCGGTTAATCAGCAGGAACATGTTGGCAATCTAGCTGTCATAGAGCTTCTGAGGAGAGTGCTTGGGAGAGCTGCTGCCCCGGCGGAAACCCTAGACCCAAGGCGTTTGAACCGTGGAATGCTGTAAAAATATACGCTGAAATCTGAAAAATGCAGGTCAGAAGCGAAACGGATCAAATCCTTGCAAATGACGCTGAAACGTGATATAATCGTGGTACGAACAAACCGGTTTTGGTACGACAACGGTATGTTCTGGTACTGTAACTGTTGTTACAAAACTGTGAAGAACTACATGGAAAAGTGCAAAAATTCGGCGTAGCTGCGACGATACCTATCAGGTTCAGGTCGTGTCCTGGTACGACAACGAGAACTCCTACACCTCTCAGATGGTCCGTACCATTAAGTACTTCGCTGAGAACTGCTGATCGGAGTTTCTCCTGAGCTGAATAAAGCTTGACTGCGCCCTTTCTCTTGTGTGATGCGAGAGAAAGGGCGTTTTTTGCTGACTGTTTTGGGTGCGATAAGGCGCTTTCGTAAAATGGTGCGATCCATTTGTAGTGATCCGACAAAAGCAGCACTGCATTCGACCTCCATCTATTGCAACCCTTCTCCCGATATGATAAAATGGTAAAAATAAATGGAGACAACGAAACAGTATGATTACGAAACGTGAAAAACTGCAGTATGGATACCTGTTTCTGATTGATCTGCTCTCTCTGGTTCTCAGCATTGGGCTGGCGTGGGGGCTGACCGCAGGTGTTCTGCACAAGATGGGGGACTTCCAGCTGGACGATCTGGTAGAAGCCTGTTTTTTATTGCTGCTGGCCTATATTCTGACTTTTTTTACATTTGATCAGAGCGAAAATATCGTGAACCGCACGCCGGTCCGTGAAGTTGAAATTGCGGTGCGGTTCAATTTTTTGCTGACCCTCATTGATGCGGCCTGCCTGGCGCTGACCAAGGCTTCCATGCTGCACTCCCGCTATTTTCTGGTGTTTGTGCCCGTCATCGATGTCTTTGTGATGACGGGCGCTCATACTGTCCTCAAAAAGATGCTGGTGCGCTCCCGTTATACCAAGGGGATTCAGAGCCTTGTGGGGGTGGTGACTACGCAGGAGAACGCAAGCCCCATTCTGGAAGAGCTGAAAAAGGACTGGTCCAAGCGCGTGACAGGTCTTGCCATTCTGGAAGCTGCCCCGGAGCAGCTTCACACTGAGATCGATGGGGTGAAGATCGAGGCGAACTTCGATAATTTCATGGACTGGCTACGGCAGGCAGCGCTGGATGAAGTGTACCTGGATGTGGCGCAGGAGAGTGAAGAAAACATGCTGCCCTACCTCGAGGAGATGGAGAGCATGGGTCTGACGGTCCATTTCCGCCTGCCGGTGCTGGATCGGATCGAAAAAGCCTGCTGTGATGAGACCAGTGCGGTGCGCATCAGCCGGGAACTGAGCCGCTGTGCGGGCGGCAATGTTGTGACGATGGGCACGGTGGAACTCAAGCTGCGGGATCAGGTGCTGAAACGGACCATGGATATCGTGGGCGGCATCGTGGGGTGCATCATCAGCATCCCCATCATTGCGTTGGTGGCCATCCCGCTCAAGCTGGAAAGCCCCGGCCCGCTGATCTTCAAGCAGCGCCGGGTGGGCCGAAATGGACGTGTGTTCTACATCCACAAGCTGCGCAGCATGTATGTGGACGCGGAGGCACGCAAAAAGGAGCTGATGGCCCAGAACGAAATGAACGGCCTGATGTTCAAGATGGAGGATGATCCCCGGATCACCCGGGTGGGGCGCTTTATCCGGCGCACCAGCATCGATGAGCTGCCGCAGTTTTTTGACGTTGTGCGGGGCTCCATGAGCCTGGTGGGTACCCGCCCGCCCACGCTGGATGAGTACCGGCAGTACGAGAGCCATCACAAGCGCCGCCTTTCCATGAAGCCGGGAATTACCGGCCTGTGGCAGGTAAGCGGCCGCAGCGATATTGATGATTTTGAAGAAGTGGTCAAGCTGGATGTCCAGTACATCGACAACTGGTCCATCTGGATGGATATCTACCTGCTGTTCAGGACGGTGGGCGTTGTGTTTGACCGGAAAGGGGCAAAATGAATTATATTCTTTTTGGTGGATCTGGTTTTATCGGCACCCATCTCATTCATTTGCTGCTGAAGGAATGCGTCAGACCCGGCGACGTGATCTACGACCTGGATCTTGTGATGCCCGGGGAAGAGGGCGTGGTGCCGGGCATTGTGGAAAAGAACGATGGGGTGCAGTATATCCGGCTGGATGTGCGCAAGCCCATCGATTTTGAGTTCGTTCCGACTCCGGAGGACGTGATCTTTGATTTGGCAGCGGTCCACCGCACCCCCGGCCACCCGGAAGAAGCCTATTTTGAAACAAATATCCGGGGCGCGGAAAATGTGACCGCATTTGCGGAAAAATACGGTATCCGGAAGATCCTGTTCACCAGCTCCATTGCACCCTATGGCGCGTCTGAGGAACTCAAGACGGAGGAAACTCTGCCGACGCCCAACACGCCGTATGGGATCAGCAAGCTGGTGGCAGAAAAGATCCACCAGATCTGGCAGGCCCGTGATCCGGCCCGGGAGCTGACCATCGTGCGGCCAGGCATCGTTTATGGCAAAGGGGAGCACGGCAACATGACCCGCCTGTACAGGGGGCAGAAGAAGGGCTACTTTTTTTATGCCGGCCGGAAGGACACCATCAAGGCGTGCATCTATGTCAAGGAGCTGGTGCGCTTCTTCAAGTACCGGATGCTGGATCATTCCTTCCCCGGAGCAGAGATCTATAACTGTACCTATGAGCCGGCCTATACCATTGAAGAGATCTGCGATACAATGCAGAAGGCGACCGGCCTGCACCGCCATGTGCCGTTGGTGCCCGCCGGACTGCTGCTGTTTGCGGCGGGCATTCTGGGACCCATCGGAGGCAAAAAGGTGGGCATCCA
>ERZ1024483.142-NODE-142-length-22747-cov-8.457430_pt1 | contig 22747 bp, 20 predicted proteins | sample MGYA00520799_ERZ1024483 | MGnify/ENA primary metagenome ERZ1024483 (study PRJEB33242, sample SAMEA3444315) | Homo sapiens | biome: Host associated; feature: Gastrointestinal tract; material: Stool | place: Uganda | collected 2011-01-01 ...
CTTCTTATATATGAAATGTGGAATCTTTATGTCGTGCCCCTTCTCGCGGTAGCCGCGGTTGCGCGTCAGCACGAGCACGTTCTGCGCATGACCGGTAGCCATTGCGCGCTCCACTGGTATCGAGTCGACGATGCCGCCGTCGAGCATCGGTATGCCGTCCACGTTCGTTATCTTGCAGACATAAGGCAGCGAAGCCGAAGCACGCACGGCGTCGAGCGCGCGCTGGCGGTCGTGACGCTCGGTGAGGTACATCGGACGCCCCGTGAGACAGTTGGTTGTAACCATCTCGAACGTAGCCGGATTGTTGAAATAAGCGTTGTAGTCGAACGGCACATACTCGTTCGGCACCTTGTCGTAGAGCAGTTCGGCGTCGAAGATGCAGCCCTGCGTGAGCAGATAGCGCAGTCCGATGAAGTGGAACTTGTCCATGTAGTCGATGTTCGTAATGCGTGCGCGCCCCGGCTGCCTACTCATGTACGACATGCCGTTGCCGGCTCCTGCCGACACCGCCACCACATAGTTGAAATACATGTTATGCTTCATGAACGCATCAAGCACTCCGCATGTGAAGACGCCGCGCATTCCGCCGCCTTCGAGCACCAATCCCGTGTTGTTATCCAGTTTCATAGTATTGTTGTTTTTTTCTTTCTTTTAAGCCGAACTAAGCCTTTCTAAGCCTCTTTAAGCCTTTCTGAACTTTTGCTAACTAAGCCCTCCCCGACGGGGAGGGTTGGGAGGGGCTTTTTACTTTTAAGATACACGTTCGTCTCCTTGCGTCCGAACCCCAGCTTCTGGTACATGCGGTTAGCCGCGACGCGTGCAGGTCGCGACGTGAGCATGAGCGTGTCGTAGCCTTCGTGCTCTGCGAAGTCGGCAGCAAAGTTGAAGAGACGCTCGCCGAGATGCATACCGCGGCACTTCTCGTCTACCACGAGATCCTCCATCCATGCCTTGCGCCCGGTGGGCGAGGTGTAGAAGCCGAGCGTACACATGCCCATCACCTCGCCGTCCACCGCGAGCAGCAGCAACCGACTGTTAGGCTCCTCCACAATGCGCTGCAGGCGTTCGGCGCTCATCTCGCAGGGCGAAGAACACAGCTGCTTCAGCAGTCGGTTTACAGCCGCCACGTATTCCGGCTTGCTGCTCTTCGCCTCAAAAATATCTATCTGTGACATTTCGTAACCATTTATTGTTATGTATTGCTGCAAAGGTAAAACAATTTGCGGAAAAAGAGCAAAGAAAAACCCGAAATTACGACGCCGGGCAGACAATAATTTCGTAATTTTGCAGAGAACATAACTATCACGAAGAATGATAAAAGTCACGATACTCATGCCCGTTTACAACGGCAGCCGATACTTGCAGCGCTCCATAGGGTCGCTGACGGCGCAGACATACACAGATTGGGAGCTTGTAGCGCTCGACGACGAGTCGACCGACGACAGCCTGAGCGTACTGAAGCAACTGGCTGCTGCCGACAAGCGCATAAAGATAATGAGCAAGCTGAACGACGGCAAGGGCAACACGGCTCGCAACATAAGCATCATGAGCAAGGAGGCTGAGGGCGACTACATATTCTATATGTCGCAGGACGACTATCTGTCAGCCGATCTGCTGCAGAATGCCGTGTCTCGCGCCGAGGAAACGGGGGCAGAGATTGTGATTCCTGACATGCTGCTCGCCAATGCCGACGGCTCTACCGAGCAGGTGAAGGGTTCGTTTCCACCTAACGGCGACCACTCTACCCTACTCACTGGCGTAGAGGCATTTGCGTTGTGCATCGACTTCTCGATACACGGCTTTGCGCTTATCCACCGCCGGTTGATGTTCGCCGCCGACTGCAACACAAGCTACTTCGACAGCGACGAGTACAACACGCGCGTGCAGTATCTGCGTGCCAACAAAACGGCGTTCTGCCACGGCACGTTCTTCTACTATCAGGGCAATGCGGAGGCTATGACGAAGAAGTTCGCGCCGAAGCAGTTCCAGCGGCTCAACACGGCGCTGATGCTCGGCAAGAAGGCTGAGCAGGAGAAGATGAAGAAGGAGGTGATGGCGAAGATGAGGCGTTGGCAGATGCAGGTGTATCTGAACGTGCTCATGCTGCTGTTCAACAACGCCGGCAACATGAGCCAAGCTGAATACAAGGAGGCGGTGAAGCGCTTCAGACAATTCGAGCACGGCGTGCGCTTCGGCGGATACAGACGCAGCACGCTGAAGGGCTTCGGCATGTACGAGAAGGCTTTGGCTATGGTCTACTTCGCCTGCGGCACATGCCGACACCTCAGCTTGCTGCACAGCGCCTACAAGCGTCTGAAGCGTTAACTCTAAGAACGGCGCACGAACTTGCGCTTTATGCGGTTAACGATGTCGATGTCTACGTGTCGGCGCATTATCGAAAGCGTATAAGCAAGGTCGAGAACCAGAAGCAACGTGCCAACCGACACGTATATCCACACATTGTCTACGAACGTGAGCAGACTGGTGAGCACTCCGATGCTTGCATGCACGGATATTATCTTCAGCTGCGCTACGGAGAGCTTGTAGCCATAAGCCACACGGCAGAAGCCGGCTGCCACGAACACCTCAAGCACCGAGGCTACGGTCATGCCGACACCCATACCCAGGAGTCCGTAGCGGCTGTAGCCGAGGATAGCCATAGTGAGAAGCAGGGCGTCGTTCACCAGTTCGATGCAAAGAAAACGCTTCGAGTCGCCACGCGACAAGGCGATATACTCTATAGGCAGGAAGATGGCGCGGGCGTACATAGCCAATGCCGCCACCTGCATCATCGGCAATACGGGCAAGAACTTGCCGCTATAAAGCATCGGCAACAGAACGGGCATGGCAAGGATAAAGAACACGAGCATCGGCGAAACGAGATGCAACGACACTTCTATCTGCTTGTTGACCGTGAGGTTGAACTCGCGACCCAACTTGCTTATAGACGACAAGCGCGGATAGTAGTCGGTCTCCATAGCCGTGAACACGGTGCCTACATAGGTGAATATCATTACGTATGCGGCGTTGTACAGACCTACGGTGTCTACGCCGTCTACATTACTAATATATGCTCGTATAGCCATCTCTACCCCACTGCCTGCCATGCCGGCTATGACAAACGCTACGCCGAGTTTCAAGAAGCCGAAACCTTCGCACAACAGCGACTTGCGGAAGTTGAGACGAAACGGATAGGCTCGCAGCGAATAGCGCATAACGATGATGGTCTGCAGCAGTATAACGAGCAGCAACGACGGTATGATGCCTTTGCTACCGAAGAAATAGTAGATAGGTACGGACACGAAGAGGGTCACAATCATAGCGTAGACTGAGTTCTCGGCTATGTCGCGCAGACGGCGTGTGGCTTTCAGAATGGCAAGCTCGCCGGTGGAGAGCGTCGTCAGAGCCACCACTGGCGCAAGCAGAACGAAGTGGAGCGTGTGGTTGCCGAAAGAGAAAGTCCACCTGCTGAGCAACGGCGACAGCACTACGCATACCAGCAAGCCCAACAGCGAGGTGATAAGACACCAATGGCGGAACACGCTGATGCTACGCAGAAGGCGATCGGTGTCGCCGCAATCGTAAGCGCCCGACATGTTGCGCACAGCACTTATGGAGAGTCCGAGATTGGTAGAGTCGCCGACAAGCTTTATGGTAGAGGAGAACAAAGCCAACAAGCCCATACCCATCGGACCAAGAATGAGCGCAACGAGCTTGTTGCGCACCAGTCCGACGAGGATACCGAGCACCTGAACACCGCCAAACAAGCCGGTGTACTTTAGTATATGTGAATAGCTATTCTGTTTTTCCATCATATAAAGTAACGTAATATAAATTATTTTATTACTTTTGCAATGATAAATATCACATGAATACAACCTACACGACTATGAATTCAAGAAAATATATGCTTTTTGCGCTCCTGCTGTCTACAACGATGGTTTGCGCGCAGCAGAAGAAGGCTAAGCCCGTAGCACGCAAGAATGCTAAACCCGCCGCTGCCGCACAGATGACTGCCAAGCAGCATGAGATATTCAGCAACATGCTGCCCAACACGCAGAAGATATTCGTGGTGGACAGCACAGTCGTCGACAAAGACAGCGTGCTGGAGGCTATTCCGCTCTCGCCGAAGTACGGCAAGTTCGTAAGCTACAACAGCTTCTTCGACACCGACAAGCAACCCAACCAGTATGTCTTCATCAACGGTTTCGCCAACAAGTGCTACTACACCGAGGTGGCTGGCAAGGACAGCGTGCAGCATCTATACATGCGCAACAAACTGGGCGACGGTTGGGGCGAGCCTCACCGCATCAGCGAGATCGACAAGAAGCTTACCGACATGAGCTACCCGTTCCTCTCGTCAGACGGTCAGACGCTATACATCGCCGGCAAGTCTAACGACGCACTCGGAAAGCGCGACATCTACGTGGCTAAGTACAACGCCGACGAGGGCACATACTTCGAGCCGGAGAACATCGGTCTGCCGTTCAACTCGCACGACGACGACTTCGTCTACGTGGAGGCTGACGCCGAGCGCTTCGCATGGTTCGCCACTACTCGCCGACAGCCGGCTGGCAAGGCGTGTGTCTATGCGTTCGTTCTGCCCGAACAGCGCACCAACTACAATATGGACGAAATGACAGACGCGCAGATAGAGAGTCGCGCAGCGCTGACACGCATCCGCGAGACGTGGCCTACACCCGAGATGAGAAAGGGTGCGCTCAAGAAGCTCAACGCCATAAAGAAGGAGACGGCAAGCCGAGTGGTGAACAACGAGAAGGTGAACTTCGTGGTGAACGACGACTTGGTGTATACGGATATCAACAGTTTCCGCAGCAGCTCGACACGCCAGATGTACTTCGAGGTGGTAAGACAGCGCAACGACATCAAGAACAAGCAGATGAGCCTTGAGGTGATGCGACAGAAGTATCACAACGCGAATCCGAACAACCGCGAATCGCTCACAAGACACATTCTGCAGCTCGAACAGCAGCTCGACGATGCGAGACGAATGCTGAAGAAAACCGAGACCGACCTGCGCAATGCGGAGAACATACTGCTGAAGAAATAGATCTGACGGAAGACGAACAGTAAAAATCTCAAACTAATTTAATATAAACAATCAAAAGAAAGGACATCGAATTATGGAAAAGAAATATTTTGCTGAGTCTGAACTCATCATCAACGAAGATGGCAGCATCTTCCACTTGCATGTTAAGCCCGAACAGCTCGCCGACAAGGTGATTCTCGTGGGCGACCCGGGACGCGTAGACCTCGTAGCTTCTCACTTCGAGACCAAGGAATGTGCCGTTGAGAGCCGCGAGTTCCGCACCGTTACCGGCACTTACAAAGGCAAGCGCATAACGGTTATATCTACCGGCATCGGCTGCGACAACATCGACATCGTGATGAACGAGGTTGACGCGCTGGCTAATATCGACTTCGAGACTCGCCATGAGAAGGAGACGCTGCGCTCGCTCGAGATTGTGCGCATCGGCACATGCGGCGGACTGCAGCTCTATACGCCTGCCGGCACATTCGTTTGCTCGGAATACTCTATCGGTTTCGACGGCTTGCTCAACTTCTACGCCGGACGCAACACTGTCTGCGACTTGCAGATGGAGCGCGCGCTGCTCAACCACCTCGGCTGGTCGGGCAATATGTGCCAGCCTGCGCCGTACGCCATCGCTGCCGACAAGGAGCTTGTGGAGCGCATCGCAAAAGACGACATGGTGCGCGGCATAACAGTGGCGTGCGGAGGCTTCTTCGGTCCGCAGGGACGCGAACTGCGCGTGCCGCTTACCGACCCAAACCAGAACGAGAAACTGGAGAACTTCGAGTATAACGGCAAGCACATCACCAACTTCGAGATGGAAAGCTCGGCGCTCGCCGGACTTGCTCGCCTCATGGGTCACAAAGCCACAACGGTTTGCATGGTTATCGCCAACCGCCGCATAAAGAAGGCGGACACAAGCTACAAGAACCATATCGACAACCTCATCAAGGAGGTGCTCGAAAGACTGTAATATCATAAAAAAACAAGAGCCTACGGCAATAATGCTGTAGGCTCTTGTTTTTTTATACTGTCGTTATAAGGGGGTGCACTTGTCTCAAGTGCACCAAGCTATTATTATATAGACTGCTATTATTATCCTTTGAGCTTGATTGTAAGCTTCTCGAGCATATCCTTTGTCATAGCGTCGAGGTCGTAAGCCGGACACCAGTCCCACTCTTCGCGAGCGCAGGTGTCGTCCATGCGGTCTGGCCAGCTCTCGGCGATGCTCTGCTTCAACGGGTCTACGTCGTAAACCATCTCGAACTCAGGCTTGTACTTCTTGATTGCAGCGAACACAGTCTCTGGAGCGAAGCTGAGCGAAGCGATGTTGAACGCATTGCGGTGTACAAGGCGTGCAGGGTCTGCCTCCATGATGTCTACGGCAGCCTTCAATGCGTCGGGCATGTAAATCATGTCCATGAGTGTGCCTTCCTTAATCGGACAAACGAACTTCTCGCCACGAACAGCCGAGTAGTAGATGTCTACTGCGTAGTCGGTTGTGCCGCCACCCGGAGGTGTAACGTAAGAGATAACGCCAGGGAAACGCACGGCGCGTGTGTCTACACCATACTTATTATGGTAGTAGTCGCTCAGAAGCTCAGTAGTAACCTTCGAAATGCCATAGATAGTGCGCGGACGCTGTATAGTGTCCTGCGGTGTGAGCATCTTCGGTGTGCTCAAGCCGAACGAACCGATTGAACTCGGAGTGAACACAGCGCAGCCGTGCTCGCGAGCTACTTCGAGGCTGTTCCACAGACCTTCGATACCAATCTTCCAAGCGAGACGCGGCTTCGACTCGGCAACGACAGACAGCAATGCTGCGAGGTTGTAGATGGCGTCGATGTTGTACTTCTTCACAACGTCGGCAATCATCTGTGGGTTCGTTACATCGCACTCAGCCATCGGACCAGCCTCAGCAAGCTCACCCTTCGGCTCAGCGCCCTTAATGTAACCAGCTACTACATTTGCGTTTCCGTAAATGCCTCTTAACTTCCTTGTAAGCTCCGAGCCAATCTGACCAGTTGAGCCTATTACCAAGATATTGTTCATCGTATATATATTTAAGCGTTTATGAATACAAAGGAAAGAAAAATTTTTCACACAGCAATACAAAATTGCTCATTTTTTTTCTTTCCGCTGAAAAAACTACTATAAACATTTTTTTGTCTCGAAAATAATGAGTTAATTTGCATTGTAATAACTGAAACTTTTAAATAACCTATCTCATGTACGGAAAAGTAAAAGAACATCTCGCTGCCGCTTTGGAGAATCTGAAGCAAGCAGGTCTCTACAAAGAGGAACGTATCATTGAAAGCCCTCAGCAGGCTGCAATCCAGGTAAATGGTAAGGAAGTGCTCAACTTCTGCGCCAACAACTATCTTGGTCTGTCTAACAACCCGCGCCTCATCGAGGGTGCGAAGAAAATGATGGACCGCCGCGGTTTCGGCATGTCGTCTGTGCGCTTCATCTGCGGCACACAGGACATACACAAGGAGCTTGAGGCTGCCATCTCTGAGTATTTCCAGACAGAAGACACCATATTGTATGCTGCCTGCTTCGACGCCAACGGTGGTTTGTTCGGCTCGTTCCTCACCGACGAGGACGCCATCATCTCTGACGCGCTCAACCACGCTTCTATCATCGACGGCGTGCGTCTGTGCAAGGCTAAGCGCTACCGCTACGCCAACGCCAACATGGAGGAACTGGAGAAGTGCTTGCAGGAGGCTCAGGCTCAGCGCTTCCGCATCATCTGCACCGACGGTGTGTTCTCTATGGACGGCAACGTTGCTCCGATGGACAAGATCTGCGACTTGGCAGAGAAGTACGACGCTCTCGTAATGGTAGACGAGTCGCACTCGGCTGGCGTTGTAGGCGCTACGGGTCACGGCGTGAGCGAACTGTGCAAGACATACGGTCGTGTGGACATCTACACCGGCACACTGGGCAAGGCTTTCGGCGGCGCTCTCGGTGGATTCACTACAGGCCGCAAGGAGATTATCGACATGCTGCGCCAGAGCAGCCGTCCGTATCTCTTCTCTAACTCGCTGGCTCCGTCTATCATCGGCGCAAGTCTCGAGGTATTCAAGATGCTTAAGGAGGACAACTCTATACACGACCGCCTCGTAGAGAACGTCAACTACTTCCGCGACAAGATGATGGCTGCAGGCTTCGACATTAAGCCTACACAGAGTGCCATCTGCGCCGTTATGCTCTACGATGCTCCGCTTTCTCAGCGCTACGCCAACCGCCTGCTTGAGGAGGGCATCTACGTTACGGGCTTCTACTACCCGGTTGTGCCGAAGGGCGAGGCTCGCATCCGCGTTCAGCTCTCTGCCGGACATACACGCGAACAGCTCGACAAGGCTATCGCTGCGTTCGTCAAGGTGGGCAAAGAGCTTGGAGTGCTGAAGTAAAAATTCTCAACTGAATAAAAAAAGAGGTTACGACCGGTTGGTCATAACCTCTTTTTTTATTCAGTTGAGAGTTTTACTTAGTTGAGAATTGAGAATTGAAAGTTGAGAGTTATGATTAGCTGAAAGTTGAGAATTGAAAGTTTAGAATTGAGAGTTATGATTACCTTAGAGTATTGAGTTTCTTGTTTACCCTACACCTATTAAAGGTAATCATAACTCTCAATTCTAAACTCTCAATTCTCAACTAAACATTACTTGATCGCTGTTTTCTTTCCGTCTACAACATACACGCCTGCTGCGGGCTTGCCGCTCACGCGAACGCCGCCGAGAGTGTACACCTTGTGGTTCTTAGCATTGTCGGCAGAGATTGAGTCGATACCGTCAACCACCTTCTGCTTCAACGTAACGGTGTATGTAGTGAAGCTGTCCTCGTTCACGAGGTAGTCGTTGCCGATGACGTTGATGGCAAACTCGTTGTCGCTGAGCACGGTCGTAACGATAGCGCCCTTACCCTTCACCTCGTAGCCAATCTTCTCGGCTGCCTCTTCGGCGCTGCCCTCGATTTCTACGGTGTAGTTGAGCTTGTCTGACGAGAAGCCCTCAATCTGTGCGCCGTCGAACGTGAGGTTCTTAAGAGCGTGATAGTAGACGAGCTTGAGGTTGTCGAGGTCGAGCTGGTCGTCCTTAGATGCGCCCGGCACGGGGTTGGTAGTAGCCGAAGCGAGGAGATAGCGCTTGTCGCTCTCGTTGCCGGTGTAGCTGAACTCGCCCGTAAACTTTGTCCACTCTGCAGTAGCCGGGATAAGCACCGAAGCCGAAGCTATCTTCTCAGCGCCAAGCTCGCTAAGCTCGGGGTCGTGGTATGCAGCGTCGCCGTGCATGATGATCTGCACACGGCCCTGAAGCTCTGTGCCCTCCTCCTTGGCTGTGCCCGGAGTGAAGCGTGCGTACACCTCGAATGCGTCGGGCTCGCCTGCGAACGGCAGGTTGGCGTTGACGTCGGTGCGGTCGGTGAAGTTGAAGTTAGAAGCGTCGGCAGCGTTTGCGCTGCCCATATTGATACGACCGGTTGTCATGTTGCCGTTGGCGTAAGCCACCCAAAGGTCTTTCGACTTGAGGCGCACGCCGTTACCCTCAACGCCCTCTATCTTCTCGGGCATCGGCGACATTGAAGCGAACGAAGCGAATGCGCCGGCAGCCGACTCGAACGAGTTCCAGCCCTCGGCGAGCGCTGTCTCGCCCCAGTTCTCGAAGTTGGAATTAGGAATCTGGTATACCGGCTCCTTCTCCTTACCCTCAAAGGTCACGGTGTATACGTTGGGAGCCACTGTGCCCTCCTCCTCTACCGTCAGGGTGAGCTTGCCTGCAGCCTTGTCGTAGTCGGCGCTCACATGAGCTGCCTCCGAAGACGCTGCGTACTGGAGCTCGTCGGCGTAGTAGTTGCCGGTAGCGGTGAAGTTCTTGTCGGTGTTGCCCGCAGCGATGAACTCGTGACCTGCCACAACAAGCGAGTTGAGCGTCGGAGCCGGCTTCTTATATTTAATGGTGTATGTAGTGACAGACGACGGATTGGTCTCAGCATCGTAGTCGTCGCCCTTAACGCTCAAGGTGAGCACGCAGGTAGCCTCGTCGTAGCTCTGCTCCACCTTGGCGCCCACGCCCTTCTTCGTGTAAGGCACCTTAGTCTTGTTCTCGTCATACGCAGCGTTCACGGTGTAGTTGTAGCGGTCTGTGGCGAACGGCTCGTTCAGCTCCACGGCGTTGCCCTCGCTGTCGGTAGTAGAGAGTGCGGTAAGCGCATGATAGTAGACAAACTCCACGTTGTCGATGGTGAGCGAGTTGCCGTCCACGATGTTGTTGCGGTCGCCGAAGTAGTCGGTAGCCGAGAAAATCACGTTCAGCTTCTCCACGCTTGCGTTCTTGTCGGCGTAAACGAAGTTGATAGTGTCGCTCGCCCACTCGCCGTTGGTGCTGCCCTCGATGCTCTTCACTATCTTAGCCACGCAAGCAGCGCCCTCGGTAGACGTCACATCGCCACCCGTATCGGTACCCATGCCGAGGATGTTGCGGTCGCGGTCCTGCATGTCCACCTTCTTAGCCGAGCCCCACACGATGGTGTTGCCCGGCACGTCCTTCTGTGTCCACGTGCCGTTCCAGAGATAAGCTATCACCGTAGCGTTCTCGTCGCCATTCGAGTTGTCGCGCTTATAGTCGAAGCGCATGGCGTCGGGACGGAATGTGAAGCTGCTGCCGCCGAACGTGCCGCCGTCAGAGTTCTTCACCGAGAAGCCCTTCACCTCCGCCGTAGCGAACGGTGTGCCGAGCGTGAGATAAGCCGGAATCTTATTGCCTGTGATAGAAGTGTTGTAAAGGTGAGCGGCCTTTCCCGTGCCGTCCTTGCCCTCTACAGCGTCGATAATCTGTCTTTTGCCGATAGCTGTTTTCACGTTAGAAGCGTGCCAACCCTCGGGCTCTGTGCCCGAATCCGATGTGTTGCCATTACTGTCCCAAGGCACACACTCCACCCAGTCTGCATCAAAACCACCGTTTATCTGCTGGGCGTTTGCAGAAAGCGCAACTCCTCCCAACATGAAAACCGATAAAATCTTTTTCATCCTGAAATTCTTTTGTTAAAATTTATAATCATTATTGAGTCAGCTATTATGTGCTACTCATAGTTATTTATCCATACCTATCCCCTACAAAGGGCAATTAACGGTGCAAAGTTAATGTAAATGTTTTGATTTCAGCAATTTAAGTGTGCAGAAGTTCTAAAATAATGATTTAAAGCAAGTTTTACAGTCATTTTGACCATAACATAACGAAACATCGCACGAAATATTGTTTTGAGTTACTATAATAAGCGATTAGAAAGATTATCCCCTTTCTAATCGCTTATTGCAAAAAATCAACAAACTCAATTGATAAAAATTCTTTTTTTACCGTTTATTATATAAATCTGACCTTTTTGTGGATTTGCCACTTTACTGCCATTTAAATCATAAACATTATTTTGCTCATTTGGTTTATTTATATTTATATTATGTATTGCTGTAGGAAAATCATCCGTTTCTATAAAGTTGGTAAAGTAGTCCCATCCCCAAGCCTTGCGATATTTTTCGGCAGCTCCCACAGGCACATAGACAGGGATGTCATTAGGCGTACTCTGAGAATCGTATCCTCCAAATGGAGTGTCGCCAATATTGAGAGTGCTCACCTCACATGCTGGAGGCTCTGAAGCCATACTATAAATACGCTTTACACCTGTCAAATAGGTACAACACTCCTCTCCTAAGAAATTCAATGTTGCAGGAAAGACAAGTTGTCCAAAGGCATAACAACTCTGAAAGGCATCTTTGTCGATACTTTCGAGTCCAAGCGGTAACTCAACATCGTTTAAACACCAGCAGCTTTGAAAAGCTTCCTTGCCAATACTTTTTACTGATGACGGAATGTTTACATGGCTCAAATTTATGCAGCAGTCTGCAAAGTTATTGGGAATACGCTCTATTCCATCAGGCAGATGCATCTCCTTGAGTTCTTTGTTTAGTTGAAATGCGAAAATACCTAAGTCTTGACATGAATTGGGAATATGCACTTCTTCCAGCCTACAACCATAAAATGCAGCATCACCTATCTTTTCCAATCCTTCAGGAAAGTTGATAGATGATATTTTTGCACGCCAGAATGCCGCTTCGCCAATTTCTTTTATGGTGGAAGGCAAAACGACTTTTCCTGTCAAGTTCGTACAATTCGCAAAAACGGCTCCGTCTAACTTCTCAAATCCTTCTGGGAAGACTAAAGGGTCTGTCTTCAGGTTCTCACATTGTTCGAATGCAGAAGGACCTATATACTGCAGTTCGGAAGGAATGTTTACATCTTCAAGATTTACCACATACGAGAATGCCCCATCTTCGATTCTTTTGATTCCGTTTGGCAATATAATTCGCCTAAGGTGTATTAGGGTTATGTATCCTTCTTCTATATTCAATTGCTCTGAATGCCAAAAAGCATCTTCGGGGATGATGCCATTTTTAACTTCGGCATATTCCATATTTATGACCGAAAGCTTTCCGTTAAAGGAAGCATCCCACAGTGTGTGGAAATCTACATCATCGACAGTTCCCCTAACGACTAAGGAGTCAACTTTATAGATGTTGTCCCCTAACAGTTTCGCCAAATCTCCTCCATGCGATGTTATGTCCATACTATTAAAATCGCTATTACCATCTATAGCCTTAGGAGCTTTTGTTGAATATTTATAGCGGTTTATCTGTAACTGCTTTTGAGTAGTTGCCAAAGCGTCTTGTTGCGACACGTTTTGAGTCTGTGCAAATGAAACTGTTGAGAATAAACAGTTCATTATAAGACCCACACAAAATAACAATCCTTTCATACCACAAATGTTTTAAAGAATCTATACCATTGTTAATGAACCCAGTGTAATCCATAAAAGAAATTACGCTTCAAAGTTATAAAAAAAATGAATAGTATCGTGCTTTTTGTCAACAAAAGACATATTTCAACCGTCATTTTAACAAATATTACATTCGTGTCCGCTTTGCCTTTTGTTCATGAACATCCGTGTTATGCTATTCGATCATATACAACAAACTTGTTATTCCGCATTTCGCTCATGACCGATCATACACGGGGATCTTGTCTGATTCTATAATGAGTTTTTTCGCGGAGAAATGCTCACACCACATTATATCGCTCAACTTAAAAACGAACACGAATAACACAAAATTCACGAATCGTTGCAACTATATAGTTTAGCCACACCACCATAACAATAAAAATCCGCATGGCTTTTTTTAGAAAAGTCATGCGGATATCCTTTTTAAAACTTATACGACTCTAAAGCCCTTAAAATCTCAATCCCAAAGAGAAATAGGCGCCATTGATATTCTTCATACCCTTAGCCGAAAAATCTCTGAGAGTGTATCCCACACCTACCGTAGGTACAAGACGGTGCTTCTCGGTGTGTCCAAACCAATGAACGCCAACATTATAGGAAGTATTCTTGAAGTCGGAGCTTCCAACGGATGTCGTAACAAACGCACGCAACTCGAAATCGCCAAGCTTGTCGTTCTTCTCAGGAAGGAAAACGTAGCCTAAGCCTCCACCCAGATTCGTAGCGCGATTGTAGTCGTGCGTTGCACCGTTCTTCGGCATGAAATACGAAGTGGTTGTTGTGGCATGAAGCGAGAATCTCTTGGCAAACGTATAGTTAAAGTCGACATTAACATCGAGCGGCAACACCTTATTGCTGGGTGTACAAGCACCCAACGAAGCCTCAACGTGCAGAGGTATCGACTTACTGCCTGCTTCTGATTGCGCATTAGCGCCGATTGTCGCGAACAACACAGCCGCAACTGCTGCCGTGCGAATTATTCTTCTGTATTCCATAATTGATAGCTTGCATTACCTACAATAAATGCATTTCTTAAATTCTCTTTAACTTCGGGATTAAGTGAAGATGACTCGATTATGTTAAGAACATTATTCAAATATGTGCCGTCATTATCACTTACCTCCAAATTTGAAATTCCATTAAAGAAACTTTCAAGAACATCAAATTGGCCTGATTGCTCTGGATATAGTCCTTTCCATTTATTAATCAAGACATGAATGTTATCGTCTTCAGATGTTTCATATAGTTTCACGTTTCTTATATTTTCGAAAAGCTCACTATTTGTATTAAGATAAGTAACAATAGTATCTTTAGCAACATTGTAGTTAGATGCTGTAGCCTCTGCGACCTTCACTGTCAAATTGTCAATGGTCTTTCTTTCTGATACCATAGAGTAGTTAAGTTCACTAAGAGTCTTATTATGAAAATATCCTATACTATCATTCTTGGAAGGTTGTGTACCATTTTTCACGGTTATAGGAATAACACTTGGCGATAATGCTGTTGTATCAGCATTGATTGCTCGTAATGAAGACCGATTTGATGAGGTATGTAACTCTGTATGAGTAAATGCAGCAACACCTGAAGCCAAAATTGCGCCACTCGCAGCACCAACTGGTCCACCGTATAGAGAGCCAAACATACCTCCGACAGCATCACAGACTACAATTGCAAAGAACTTCTTAAAGAATTTTCCTAACCCCCTTGTTTGGTAATTAGCTGTATTTGGAAACAGATTTTGGTTAAGCGAGTCTATTTGCAGTTGTACTGCAGATAACTCTACCACATCAGCCTGTGAAACATTGTTGTTATGCACACTTGTTTCAGAATACTCTTCAGATGAACATGAACAAAACACAATAGCACTTACACAGAGCAGTAGCATTAATATTTTTTTCATTTTGGATATTTTTTTGATAAAGTCTACTCTTAAGCCTTTCGACATCCGCTCCTTTATTCACATCCGTGAACTGTCTGGTCAGCTCAAAACCTTGGTACCTTTAAAATTTTGATACCGCAAAACTAATTCATTCTATGAGAACAGGAAAACTTTTAATGTAGTCATTTTGGGTGATTTTGCTTCTTTGTAGTATTATAGTATTACATTTTTACAAAAAAACAAGTATCTTTGCAACAAAATATTATGGATTTTAACCACGACACATATATGAACAAAGAAGTAACAGCGTTTATCTGCAACATGACAGAGCCTATTTCTGAGGAGGAATACGCACACTTTAAAGCGATTTTCGAGTCACTTGATGCAATAGAAAGAATAACCAATACCAGTATGTTTGTAATAGACTTTGTCAAAAACAAACTGATATATAGAACAAAAGAACTTATATTTACAGATGAAGCAACACAAGATGACATCAAACGTGAATGTCCAAATCCATATTGGGCATTGATTCATGAAGAAGACCTTCAACTTCTCCTTGAAACGAAAGCTGCATATCTTGAATTTGTCAAAAAACTCAATCCAACACAGAAACTGAGCTACACATACGTTATCGATTATAAAATCAGCCTCCATAAACGTGATCATATGATTACTCAAAAGTTTACTCCTCTGAAGTTACAACCTAATGGTGAACTATGGCTTGGCTTGTTTTGCATCACTTCATCTACCAACCATAACAGTAAGCATATTGCCATCTTCGGCGACAACTTCAGATATACCTACAACTTCGAGCATAATAAATTTCTACCATTCGATGAGAATATGAAACTAAATCAGATGGAGAAAGCAATCTTGCTACGAGCTGCAAAGGGATTTACGACAAAGCAAATTGCGCACGACTTATGCCGATCTGCGAATACAATAAAAACCCACAAAGCTCGCATCTTTAACAAATTGCATGTAAGTTCTATAAATGAGGCAATGACCTTTATATACAATTACAGATTGTTTAAAAGCAAAAGCATATGAACGTCAAAAAGGCGTTTGCTCTCATTGTGGCAAGCACTTTGAACTCGAAGAAATGGAAGCCGACCACATTAAGCCGTGGAGCAAAGGCGGAACAACTGTTGCAGACAACTGCCAAATGCTTTGCCGTGATTGCAACAGAACGAAAGGAAACAAATACTAAACCATTGCCGCATTTTATATTTTCACCGAACAACAACAATAAAAAACCGCATGGCTTTTTTGAGAAGTCATGCGGATATCCTTTTTAAAACTTATACGCCTCTAAAGCCCTTAAAATCTCAATCCCAAAGAGAAATAGGCGCCATTGATATTCTTCATACCCTTAGCCGAAAAATCTCTGAGAGTGTATCCCACACCTACCGTAGGTACAAGACGGTGCTTCTCGGTGTGTCCAAACCAATGAACGCCAACATTATAGGAAGTATTCTTGAAGTCGGAGCTTCCAACGGATGTCGTAACAAACGCACGCAACTCGAAATCGCCAAGCTTGTCGTTCTTCTCAGGAAGGAAAACGTAGCCTAAGCCTCCACCCAGATTCGTAGCGCGATTATAGTCGTGCGTTGCGCCGTTCTTTGGCATGAAATACGAAGTGGTTGTTGTGGCATGAAGCGAGAATCTCTTGGCAAAAGTATAGTTCAAGTCGACATTAACATCGAGCGGCAACACCTTATTGCTGGGTGTACAAGCGCCCAACGAAGCCTCAACGTGCAGAGGTATCGACTTACTGCTTGCTTCTGATTGCGCATGAGCGCCGATTGTCGCGAACAACACAGCCGCAACTGCTGCCGTGCGAACGATTCTACTGTTTTTCATATAATTCTTTTTTTTATAACTCTACTCGTTTAGCTTTTCGACTCCGCTCCTTTATTCACATCCGTGAGCTGTCTGGTCAGCTCAAAATATTGGTTTCATAGACATTTTGATGTCACAAAAGTAGTTTTTTCTATCAGAACAGGGGAAAAAGGATACTGTCTTTGCGCCATTTTTAACATAATTATGCCACTTTTTCATTACATTTTTACAACTCTAAGCATTATTGCAGAGAAAAGAACAGATTATAGTAAGAAACAGATTAGAGCCTTGCGGTTTTCAAAATCATAGAATTTAGGTATTGCGTAAAAGTCGGAAGCAAGCTAATTTTGCAGCGGTGATAAAACAAAATTCTTTAACCATACATTTACAAATAAAAAAACAACTAAGATTATGAAAACAACTGTTATCATCTACGGCACAAGCACCGGCACCTGCGAAGACCTGGCTGGCAGAATAGGAGCCAAACTGGGCGTGGACAACGTTATCAACGTGACTGACCTCGACGCGAGCGTTCTCGCCGACAACGAAAACCTCATTCTCGGCACATCTACATGGGGCGCAGGCGAAATGCAGGACGACTGGTACGACGGCATAAAGACACTCAAGGGTGCCGACCTCAGCGGCAAGACAGTGGCTCTCTTCGGCTGTGGCGACTCTGAGTCGTACCCCGACACATTCGTGGGCGGTATGGCTGAGCTATACAATGCCGTTAAGGCGGCTGGCGCCAACGTAATCGGAGCAGTAGCGACTGAAGACTATACGTTCGACGATTCGGAATCGGTGGTAGACGGCAAGTTCGTCGGACTGGCGCTCGACGAGGTGAACGAAGACGACAAGACCGACGAGCGCATCGACGCTTGGGTGGCTGAAATAAAGCCATGCCTCTAAACCACACGCTATAAGTTCTCAATCTTAACATTAATAAATCAAGTTCGCAATCATGCAGCAATCCACAATTTTACCAGTAGACATGAAGGTTCTGATGAACCATATCTACGAATACAAGAAGGGAGTGCGCCGTATGGTGCTCTTCACGTTCAACAAGAAATACGAGGACTTTGCCATACGCCGACTGGAAAGCCAGAACATAAAATACGTCATACAGCCCGTTGGCAACGACCGCCTGAACCTGTATTTCGGCAGAGAGGAGTGCCTTAACGCCATACGCATGATTGTGACACGACCGCTCAACCTGCTCACGCCCGAAGAAGACTTCATGCTCGGCGCTATGCTCGGCTACGACATCTGCTCGCAGTGTGAGAGATACTGTGAGCGTAAGAGCAAGTGCAGCTGAAAGGCTGTTTAGACATTGAAAAGAGCAACAAAAAAGCCGCTGACAGCAGTCAGCGGCTTTTTTGTGAGTATAAACATAGGGATTGATTACCCGAAGTTGTCGTACATGATGCTCTCCGGGTCTACGCCGAGCGAGTCAAGGTAGTCGGTAACGGTCTTGATGAGCATTGGAGGTCCGCAGAGGTAGTACTCGCAATCCTCCGGTGCCTCGTGATCCTTCAAGTAGGTGTCACGAATGCAGTTTACGGCGAAGCCCTCGTAGTACTTCACGCCCTGAGCATCTGCAACGGGGTCCTTGCGGTCGAGCGAGAGGTGGAAGTGGAAGTTCGGGAACTCCTTCTCCAACTCCCAGAAGTCCTCAAGGAAGAACGCCTCGCCGAGAGCGCGTGCGCCGTAGAAGAAGTGGAGCTCGCGGTCGGTAGTGTGCAGCGTCTTTGTCATGTGCATGATCTGAGCACGCAGCGGAGCCATACCTGCACCACCACCAATCCAGATCATCTCCTTGCCTGAAGTGAAGTTCGGGTGGAAGTCGCCGTAAGGACCTGACATCATCACCTTGTCGCCCGGCTTCAGTGAGAAGATGTACGACGAAGCGATACCGGTCGGTACGTTCTGGAAGCCCACCTGCGGACGCGGCAGGAACGGAGTTGTGGCGATACGCACGGTAAGTGTGATGATGTCGCCCTCGTCCGGATAGTTTGCCATTGAGTAGGCACGCACTGTAGGCTCGGGGTTGTGAGCCTTGAGCGAGAGGATGTTGAACTTCTCCCATGTGCCGATGTACTCCTTGCCGATAAGATCCTTGTCGAAGTCCTTGTCGTAGTCGATGCAGTCGTATGCCGGAATCTTGATCTGTGCGTAAGAACCAGGAACGAAGTCCATGTGTTCGCCCGGAGGCAGAGCCACCTTGAACTCTTTGATGAATGAAGAAACGTTCTTGTTCGAGATAACCTCGCACTCCCATTCCTTAACACCCATAACCGAATCGGGCACCTTGATCTTCATGTCCGACTTCACCTTGCACTGGCATCCCAGACGCCAGTTGTCCTTTATCTGCTTGCGTGTGAAGTGGGGCTTCTCCGAGTCGAGAATCTCGCCGCCACCCTCAAGCACCTGCACCTTGCACTGTCCGCAGCTTGCCTTACCGCCGCATGCAGAAGGCAGGAAGATGCCGTTCTCGTTGAGCGTAGTCATCAACGAAGAGCCCTGCGGCACGTTGATGGTCTTGTCGCCGTTGATTTCGATATTGACATTGCCGCTCGGGCTGAGGAACTTCTTAGCCACGAGAAGGATGACAACCAAGAGGAGTATCACGATAAGGAACACTCCGATACTTGCAAATATAAATGATGTATTCATAGTGTTGAGTCCTCCTTATTATATTTTAAGACCAGAGAAGCACATCATAGCCATAGCCATGAGGCCTACAGTGATGAACGTGATGCCGAGACCCTGCAGCGGCTTTGGCACGTCGCTGTACTGGAGCTTCTCGCGGATAGCACCCATTGAAACGATGGCGAGTGTCCAACCGATACCGCTACCCAAAGCGTAAACAACAGCGTCGACAACGTTGCCGATGTACTGTGTATTAGACGGGTCGAGGTTGATGCGCTGCTGCATGAAGAGCGAAGCACCCATGATGGCGCAGTTAACGGCGATAAGCGGAAGGAAGATACCCAGAGCAGCGTAGAGCGACGGCGAGTATCTCTCGACAATCATCTCCACCAGCTGCACGATACCTGCGATGACAGCGATGAAGAGGATGAAACTCAAGTAGGAAAGGTCTACACCCTCTACCAAGCAGTCCGGACCGAGCACCTTTGTCTGCAACAGATAGTCGACAGGCACGGTAACGAGCAACACGAACGTAACGGCAAGACCCAGTCCCAATGATGTCTTCACGTTCTTCGACACGGCAAGGAACGAGCACATGCCGAGGAAGAAGGCGAATATCATGTTGTCCACGAAGATGGACCGGAAGAAAAGACTTATTAAATGTTCCATTGTTTAATTATTTTCCTTGTAAAAGTATGCTCTGTGAACCCATATCACGCAACCGAGCAGGATGAGCGCCATAGCCGGCATTGTCATCATACCATTGTTGATGTAGCCTGCGTCGTAAACGCACTGCGGGATGATCTGGAAGCCGAGGAGCGTACCACGACCGAGAAGCTCGCGCAGACCGCCTACCACAACGAGGATGTAGGCATAGCCCAGACCGTTGCCCACACCGTCGAGGAACGACGGCCAAGGCTTGTTCTGCATAGCGAACGCCTCAAGACGACCCATGAGGATACAGTTGGTGATGATAAGACCTACGTATACCGAGAGCTCTACGCTCACGTCGTAGACGAAAGCCTTCAGCACCTGGCTTACGATGGTAACAAGAGCTGCAACCACTACCAACTGCACGATGATACGGATGCGGTTAGGTATTGTGTTGCGGATGATTGAGATAATCACGTTTGCGAAGGCTGTAATCACCGTTACGGCAAGACCCATCACGATAGCCGGCTTGAGCTGCGATGTAACAGCGAGCGCCGAGCAGATGCCGAGCACCTGAACGAGGATAGGGTTGTCGAGGTTCAGAGGATTGGTGAAAGCTGCCTTATTCTCTTTTGAAAACAAACTCATAATCTTATTTCTCCTCCTTATTTAGATGTTAAGAATTTTGTGTACTCGCCGAGGCAGTTCTTGAGCATGTCGCTCACGCCGTTACATGTGAGTGTAGCGCCGGTTACGGCGTCGCACTGTGTAGACGGGTCTGTCACCTCGTTCTTCTTCACTACAGAGAGAGCCACGCCGTCCTTGCCTTCAGCGAAGACGTGCTTGCCCTTGAACTGGTTCTGCCAAACGCGCGAGTCCTTGATTTCTGCGCCAAGACCAGCTGTCTCGCCTTCGTGGTTGAAGTAGGCGCCGTAGACTGTCTGCTTGTCGGCGTTGAGCGCGATGTAGCCGTTGATGCCGCCCCAAAGACCCATACCGTAAACCGGGATGACATACTTTGTCTCGCCTTCTACGTTGCATACGTAGAGCGCGAGCTTGCCTTCCTTCATAGAAGCGCTGTTGCAGAGGAAGCCAGCCTTTGTGCCGCCCTGCTCGCCCTTCTCCACTTCCTCGCCGTTGCGGTCGATAATCTTGTCGGCTGTCACCACCTTATTATATATATTGGTGGCCTCAGCACCGTCGATGTCGCGGATGTTGAGCGCAGCGAGAATCTGCTTCTTCTTGTCGAGAGCCACGTTCTCGTCCTGCTGCGGCTTGAGCGATGAAGACACGAACGCCAGCAAGAATGCCACGATAACGACGATAACTACAGAATATAATATTGTATAAGAATTCGAACTGGTGTTGAATCCTTTCTTCTTTGTTTCTTCCATATTCCGAGTGTGTTATTTGTTGGTTAAACGTTTCATTCGCTTAGAGATGTTCTTCTGCACTACACAGTAGTCGATGAGCGGAGCGAACATATTCATGAAGAGGATGGCGAGCATCATGCCTTCTGGGTAACCCGGGTTCATTACGCGTACGATTACGGCAACGATGCCGATGATTGCGCCATACCAGTACTGTCCGCACTGTGTGCGAGCCGATGTAACGGGGTCGGTAGCCATGAAGACTGCACCGAAGCAGAAGCCGCCGAGCACGATGTGCTCGTACCAAGCGATAGGAGTCATGCCGAGAGCCTCGAAGATGTATGCTGTGGCAGCACCGCCTACGAACACGCTGAGCATTGTACGCCAAGAAGCGATGCCGGTCCAGAGCAGGATGACGGCGCCGATAGCGATGGCGATGACGCTTGTCTCACCGATTGAGCCGGGGATGAAGCCGAACACCATGTCTGCAAGGCTTGCGTTTGCAGCCACGCCCTGAGCGATCTCGCCGAGCGGAGTTGCGCAGGTGAAGGTGTCGGGCAGTGTGTTGCCCAAGCCGAAGATTGTGTCGTTAGCCACCCAAACAGCGTCGCCCGACATCTTCGTAGGATAAGAGAAGAAAAGGAACGCGCGTGTGATGAGCGCTACGTTGAAGATGTTCATACCTGTTCCGCCGAAGATCTCCTTACCGATTACAACGGCGAAAGCCACTGCGATGGCGAGCGCCCAGAGCGGACAGCCAACGGGGATGATGAGCGGAATGATGATGCCCGACACGAGGAAGCCCTCCTGAATCTCCTCGCCTTTCCACTGTGCCCATGCGAACTCGATGCCGAGGCCCACAACGTAGCTGACGATGATTTTCGGGAGCACCTGCAATGCTCCGTAGAGGAACATTGAGAAGAAGGAAGCGTCGGCGAGAGCGCCTGCTGCCTTATAGTTCTGGAATCCCACATTGTACATACCGAACAGCAGAGCCGGGAGCAACGCGATGACAACGAAGCTCATGATACGCTTCGAGTCGATGGCGTCGTGGATGTTTACGCCGGTCTTCGATGTCTGGTTGGGTACAAACAGGAAAGTCTCGAAGCCGTCGAACAAGCTGCGGAAAGCATGGAGCTTTCCTTCGGGCTCGAAGTTCGGCTTGACGTTATTAAGATATTTTCTCAGAAAATTCATACTTTTCTCTTTGTAATTAAATTAAACTTATGCGTTCTCCTTGCGAAGCATGTCGAGACCCTGGCGCACGATGTGCTGCAGTTCGAGCTTCGATGAGTCAATAAATTCGGCGAGAGCGAAGTCCTCTGGTGCCACCTCGTAGATGCCGAGCTGCTCCATGCGGTCGATGTCGCCTGCGATGATAGCCTTGATGAGGTATTCGCCGTAGATGTCCATCGGGAGCACCTTGTCATACTCGCCGCTCATGATCATGTGGCGCTCGCCACCCTT
>ERZ1024483.149-NODE-149-length-22189-cov-11.938692_pt1 | contig 22189 bp, 16 predicted proteins | sample MGYA00520799_ERZ1024483 | MGnify/ENA primary metagenome ERZ1024483 (study PRJEB33242, sample SAMEA3444315) | Homo sapiens | biome: Host associated; feature: Gastrointestinal tract; material: Stool | place: Uganda | collected 2011-01-01 ...
AATTCAGGATTTATATTTTACGGGAAGCTGCCCAAATGTCTTCAATCAATTTCTTATTCGCTAAAGATACGACGTTGTGACATGGCTGGGGAAGACACACAGCAGCTACAGATTAGAGTTAAGTCCACCCCTTTTTAGTATTAAGCAGCTTTGCGAAGCCACTGGCTTGCAAGCATTAAAGTAACAACATTTTTACATTGAAGACATTTGAAGAATTGGGCGTAAGCGAAGAGATTCGCCGCGCCATCGAGGAACTCGGTTTCGAACATCCGATGCCGGTTCAGGAGGAAGTTATACCGTTTTTGTTGGGTAACGGCAACGATGTTATCGCACTTGCGCAGACCGGAACCGGCAAGACAGCCGCTTTCGGCATTCCGTTGCTGCAACGCACCGACCCAACAGACCGCACTACGCAGGCTATCGTCATCTCGCCCACACGCGAGCTTTGCCTACAGATAGCCGACGACCTGAAGTCGTTCTCAAAGTATATTAAAGGAATCAACATTGTAGCAGTATACGGCGGTACGTCTATCGTCGACCAGATGCGTGCGCTGAAGCACGGCGCGCAGATTATCGTGGCTACACCGGGCCGTCTTATCGACCTTATGCACCGCGGAGCAGCCAAGCTCGACGCCGTGCAGAACGTTGTGCTCGACGAGGCTGACGAGATGCTCAACATGGGCTTCTCTGACAGCATCAACGAGATATTCGACAACGTGCCTGCAGACCGCAACACGCTGCTCTTCTCGGCTACGATGAGCAAGGAGATTGAGAAGATTGCGCTCAACTATCTGCACGACCACAAGGAGATTGTGGTGGGCTCGCGCAACGAGGGCGCTGAGAATGTCAACCATATCTACTATATGGTGAATGCGAAGGACAAGTACCTCGCGCTGAAGCGCATCGTCGACTTCTATCCGCGCATCTACGGCATCGTGTTCTGCCGCACCAAGGCTGAGACGCAGGAGGTGGCTGACAAGCTCATACGCGACGGATACAACGCAGAACCGCTGCACGGCGACCTCTCGCAGCAGCAGCGCGACATCACTATGCAGAAGTTCCGCCAGCACATCACGCAGCTGCTCGTGGCTACAGACGTGGCTGCGCGCGGTCTGGACGTGGACGACCTCACGCACGTCATCAACTATGGTATGCCGGGCGACACAGAGAGTTACACTCACCGCTCTGGCCGTACGGGTCGTGCGGGCAAGAAGGGCACTTCTATCTCTATCATCCACACCAAGGAGCGCGGACGTGTTCGCGAAGTGGAGCGTGTGATAGGCAAGGAGTTCGTTGACGGCACGCTGCCTACGCCGCAGGAGATTTGCTCTAAGCAGCTTTTCAAGGCCATTGACGAGATAGAGAAGGTAGACGTGGACGACGAACAGATTGCTCCGTTCATGGAGGACATCAACCGTCACTTTGAGTACTTCGACAAGGAGGATATCCTGAAGAAGATAGTTTCGCTGGAGTTCGGCAAGTTCCTGAAGTACTACGCCAACGCGCCGGAGATAGTGAAGCCTTCTACCACACGCGACCGCAAGGAGCGCGGCGAGGGCCGCGACGGCAGAAAGCGCGAGAAGCGTGCGCCGGAGGCAGGCTATCGCCGTCTGTTCATCAATCTGGGAAAAGACGACGGATTCTATCCTGGTGAGGTGATGCAGTTCATCAACCGCAACGTGCATGGCCGCCAGGATGTGGGACACATCGACCTGCTTGCACGCATTTCGTATATCGAGGTGCCGGAGCAGGACGCCGAGAAGGTGATGCGCGCGCTGAACGGAGCGTCTTACCGCAACCGCACCGTGCGCTGCAACGACGCCGACGACACGGCTGCTGCTTCAAGTGGCGACGGAAAGCGTGGCTCGCGCCGCTCTTCCGACCGCGACGGTGGTCGTACATCGCGCCGCAAGGACGCTGCCAACGACGCCAATCCGTACGAGAAGCGCTCTAAGCGCCGCAACGAGATGGAGGGTCGCAACCGTTCGCAGCGTGGTCAGCGTGGAGGTTCGCGCTACGAGAGCGGACGCCAGGACGACTGGCGACAGTTCATCAACAACCCCGACATTCAGCTCAAAGGCGAGGAGCCAGACTTCTCTGAAGAAGGATGGGCACGCCGCAAGCCGAGAAAGAAGAAGTAAAGAGTTTATATATACGTAGCGGAGGTCTCCGGCCTCCGCAGCACCAAGTCTATAGCTTTCGCTATTTACATTGTTGGTTGCTGCGGAGGCCAGAGACCTCCGCTACGTTTTTTGTTGTTATTTCCTGAACTTCGCCGTGTGCTCACCGGCCTTCACCACATACACGCCCTTTGCGAGCGCCGATATGCTCACGGTCTCGCCGCGCCATGCCTCGCGATGGAGCACGCTTCTGCCGCCTGCATCGTATACGTAGAGCGGAGCAGCGATGTTGCTGTCCCATCCGTTGAAGCTCATCTCAGCGCCGTCTGCAGAGACGGTGAGCGTGAGCGTGGGCTTGCTGTCGGTTGTGGCGTCGTTGAGCGCCGTTGTGTTGAGCGAAATCAGAATCATCTGCACCTTGTCGAAGGCGTACGTCGTGCCTTTCTCGTCGGAACCGACCACCACGAGGTCGTCTTCGCCCAGTTCGATGCGCGCCAGCTTGTCCATAGAGTACGACTTCTGTCCGTTCTGCGTCACCACCGTCACCACATCGTCGGCGTGTGTGCCGAGAGTCGTGGCGAGCAGAGCGAGTATACCAATTATTCTTGTTCTCATAATGTATCCTTTCTCTTACTGTTTGTGATGGAGTGGGGGGCATCAGCGTGCCTGCAGCGTCAGACCCTTCAGGTTGATATAGCGTGTGTCGCCGCCAGATGCAGCGCGCAGCAGCTTGTCCTCGTTGCATGTGAGCTGGCTCTTGTCGGCATTCACGTCGAACACGATGCTCACGCGCTCGGTGCTTCTGCCGTCGGCTGTGCCGGCGAGCACGCCCGAAACGGTTATCTGGTTAGCCGTAGCGTCGTATGTGTACGATGCGGTGCTGGCTATAATCTCCTTCGTCTCGTACATGTCGCTGGTCAGCGTCACCTGCACCTTCACAGAGCCTTTCGCCTCCTTGCCCGCATAGTTGTGGTTGAACTGCAGGGCGAACATACCCATCGACATAGTGTTCGAGTCGTACCTGCCATTGACGGGCGCTGCGAAGTTCTTGGCGCCGTCCCATTCAGCCGCAGCCGCAGTAGAGTATTTCATCGTCGTGAGGTCTACGAGGAATGTCATCTCGCTGCCCGTCGTGGGCTTCATCTTCACCACGCCGTTCTCGTAAGTATACGTGCCCTTTACGGCGCCGTATGTGGCGTTGCCGAATCCGTCGAGCACCAGAGCGTCGCCCGTGCCGCTTTCGGACTGGAACGTGCCGGCCTCCTTGCCCTTCAGCTGGAATGTGGGCTGCGCCGTCTCCGAAGAGCGTGTGTAGCGGAACAGCGTCTCGCCCGCAGCGTTGCTCACGAGAGCGTCGGCGGCGTCGGCTACCGATGCGCCCTTAGAGAAACTGAGGCTCACCGGCTCGATAGAGTTCGCAAGACGGTCGTAGTAATACCAGCGGCGTGCGGTGCCTTCGAGCAGTTCCAGAAGATAGCGTGAGCCGTACGTATCGCTTGCGGCAGCCGTGTATGAGCAGTCGGCGGTGCTTGCGAAGTAGTAGCGGTTGTTGTCGGGCTTGTCGTTGTTCAGGTCGTTCACCACCACGAGAGCGTCGCCGCCCTCAAACCACTTGCCCGAGACGCCGTACGTGCGGCGTCCCCACACGTCGGCGCTGTATGCGTCGTCGTAAGAGAATCGGTTTGTGTCGTCGTTGAACGTGTAGCATCCGCCGAAAGTCTTCTCTCCGCTCACCGTAGCGTGGAACGAAGAGTTGGCGGCGAGGTTGAGGCTGAGCGTAGGCGCTGCGCTCTGCAGCACGCCGTTTGTGCCGACAGAGATGGGGAAGCCCTTATAGTCGCCCACGAAGGCGCGACCTGCGAACGTAGTCTTCTCCTTGCCCACGGTCTCTATGGTTATCGGCTCCGCCGGCATGATGCAGAGCCAGCACGTGCCGAAGTCCTCGTCGTCGGTGACGTACTCGTAGGGCACATCTTCGCCGCTGGCAGATGTAATCTTCAGCGTGCCGTCGAATCCGTAGTCGCTATACCACACGAATTTCACAGGCTGTCCGGCAAGCTGGTCGAACTTTCGCTCCGCCGGGTCCTTCTCCCAGTCGTCGCTCGCGTTGTACATCACGATGGTTGTTCCCTCGCCCTGCTTCAGCGTGATAGGCAGGTAGAACTTCTGCGTGCCGTCGAACGTGATGAAGTCGACGTCCGAAGCGGGGAATGTAGCTACAACTTTCTTGCCTTTCACAAGATACAACTGACGGGTGCTTTGTGCTTGTGCGAGTCCTACGGCTGATGCCAGTAGACCCAGTGCGATTAACCTGTGTTTCATTACGATGGTTTTTTAATGGTTATGCCACGCTTCTGTTAGTCTAACAGCGTGGCTTGTGGCAAATGTACAAAGAATTGGCGAAATAGCAAACAAATATCAACGAAATGTTGGTTTTTAACTATTGCTTGTCCGGTAAGCTTTTCTCACCGTTTCCGTCCGCCGCCCGATCGGATTCCGTCCGCCGCCCGATCGGATTCCGTTCGCCGCCCGATCGGATTCCGTTCGGGTGACGATGACTTTTCGTGAGGTTTTACTGCAAAATTATAAAAGACTATTGCTATCCGTTTTACCGGACTGCAATAGTCTTTAACGTACAAACTGTAGTATTTGTAGTGATGAAAAGCACAGACTTGGTGCGTAGAAACGAACAACGGATTAACCGAATTAAGCGGATTCTTTACTCAATGAAGAAAATCCGTTCAATCCGGTTAATCCGTTGTTCTGTATAATATTCTAAGCCCGGTTAATCCGTCGTTCTGTACGTTTTAAGCCAGCTTCTTCTCCAAGCGCTCGCGGATGGCAGCGATGAAGCCTGCAGAGTTCTTTGTCTGCGGAGTAACGCCTTCCATAAGACCGGCGAGGTCCTTTGTTACGATACCCTCGTTGAGAGTGTCGAAGCAAGCAGCCTCGAGAGCGTTGGCGTAGCGTACGAGTTCGGGCAGGTTGTCCATCTCGCCGCGCTTGCGCAGAGCGCCGCTCCAAGCGAAGATAGTAGCCATCGGGTTGGTAGATGTCTCTTCGCCCTTCAGATACTTGTAGTAGTGGCGTGTAACGGTGCCGTGAGCAGCCTCGTACTCGTACTTGCCGTCAGGCGAAACGAGCACGGAAGTCATCATTGCCAACGAGCCGAACGCTGTAGAAACCATGTCGGACATAACGTCGCCGTCGTAGTTCTTGCAAGCCCAGATGAAGCCGCCCTTAGAGCGGATAACGCGTGCTACAGCGTCGTCGATAAGGGTGTAGAAGAACTCCAGACCGCGCTTCTCGAACTCCTCCTTGTACTCCTCGAATACTTCGTAGAAGATAATCTTGAACTGTGCGTCGTACTTCTTCGAGATGGTGTCCTTTGTAGAGAACCAGAGGCTCTGGTTGGTGTCGAGCGCGAACTTGAAGCAAGAGTGAGCGAACGAACGTATCGACTTGTCGGTGTTGTGCATTGCCTGGAGCACGCCGGCGCCCTTGAATGTGTGAACCACAACCTCCTCGTGCTTGCCGCTCTCGCCGTCGAAGACGAGCTTAGCTACGCCCGGCTCGTCGGCACGGATCTCAACGCTCTTGTAAACGTCGCCGTAAGCGTGACGTGCGATGGTGATAGGCTTCTCCCAGTTCTTCACTGCCGGGTGGATGCTCGGGATAGTGATAGGTGTGCGGAATACGGTGCCGTCGAGAATAGAACGGATGGTGCCGTTCGGACTCTTCCACATCTGATGGAGTTTGTATTCGTCCATGCGCTGGTGGTTAGGTGTGATGGTAGCACACTTAACGGCTACGCCCAGGCGCTTTGTAGCCTCGGCTGCGTCCTTTGTTATCTGGTCGCCGGTCTCGTCGCGCTTAACGAGTCCCAGGTCGTAATACTCTGTCTTGAGGTCAACGAACGGAAGGATAAGCTCATCCTTGATCATCTGCCACAAAATACGGGTCATCTCGTCGCCATCCATCTCTACGAGTGGAGTGGTCATCTGAATTTTTTCGGTCATAGTTATTTGGGTTTTAAGATTTTATTTCTTGTTCTTATAATAGTTCATCAAGCAGCCGTCTGCCAGAATCTGACGCTCGTCGGCGGTGAGGTTCTGGAAGAAGAGATGGATAGGCTTAACGCCGTCGCGAGCGATAACCTGCGCGTCGATCTCCTCCTTGCCAGCGAGGATAGCCTCGCGGATGCCCGGCACGAAGAGCTTGTCGCCCGGCACGAAGTTGAACTCAACGTCCTTGGCGATAGTGAACGGTACGATACCCCAGTTGATACAGTTAGAGCGATAGCGCTTTGTAGCGTACTCGTAGCAAACGTTAGCGTCGCCGCCGAGCACCTTCTGGCAAGAAGCAGCCTGCTCGCGAGCCGAGCCGTCGCCAGGACGGTTGGCGAATACGCATGAGCCGAATGATGTCTCCTCTGCCTTTGCGCCTACCTTAGCGAGAGCCTCTGCGATGTTTGCGCTCACCTCACCTGCACGGCGTGCGAGGTCCTGCTTCTGAATCTCCTTGCTCAGACCTACGTACTCTGGCACGCGGCGAGAGAGGGCGAACTCAGAAAGCTTCAACGGGTTAGAACGGTAAGAACTTGTCTCGCCAGACGGGATAAGCTCGTCGGTAGTTGTGACCGGGTCGTGGATAACTGCTGCCAACTCGAGCAACATGTTCTCCTGCATCGGATACATTGTAGGCCAGTCCTTGATGTTCGGACCGTAGCGCAACTCGGTCTCAGGACGCGGTCTGCCGTAGCCGTTGTATACGCGGCACTTGTATATCTTGTCGTCGTAAGCGTATGGCTTGTGAGTGTTCTCGTACTCTACGTCAGTTGCAGCCGTAATCACGCCGCCGTTGGCTGCTGTAGCAGCGATAGAGCGTGCGTCCATAAGCGCAACGAGAGAGAGCTGGCCCTGACCAGGTTTAGAACCCTCGCGGTTGGGGAAGTTGCGTGTGGTGTGGCGGATAGACAGACCGTTGTTAGACGGAACGTCGCCTGCGCCGAAGCACGGACCGCAGAATGCCGGCTTCATCACAACGCCTGCCTCGATAAGGTCGGCAGTGATGCCCTCGCGTGTTACAGCCATTGATACCGGTGTCGACTGCGGATAAGCCGAAGCTGTGAAGTAGTCGTTGCCGATGCTCTTGCCCTTAAGGATAGCGCCAGCCTCTGCGAGGTTGTCGTATGTACCGCCCGAGCAGCCTGCAATGATACCCTGGTCGGCGTGTACCTTGCTGTCAACAACCTTGTCGACGAGATGCACGTCTACCTTGTCGCCGAAACGCTTCTTTGCGTCTTCCTCGATGCGTGTGAGGATGCCCACCGGGTCGGCCTGAAGCTCGTGGATAGTAACTGCGTTCGACGGGTGGAACGGCAGAGCAATCATCGCCTCCTGAGAAGAAAGGTCGATGCGAATCATCATATCGTAGTAAGCTACGTCGCCCGGCTTCAGCTCCTTGAAGTCCTGCGGACGCTCGTGTATGTCGTAGTGGTGCTTAACCTCTTCGTCTGTAACCCAGATAGAGCTCAAGCAAGTGGTCTCGGTAGTCATGATGTCGATACCGTTACGGAAGTCGATAGGCAATTCCTTAACGCCAGGACCTGCGAACTCGAGCACCTTGTTCTTCACAACGCCGCTCTCGAATGTAGCCTTGACGAGAGAGATAGCCACGTCGTGCGGACCTACGCCCTTCTTGGGTTTGCCCTCGAGCCATACGAGCACCACTTCCGGTGCGTTGATGTCCCATGTGTTCTTGAGCAGCTGCTTCACGAGCTCGCCGCCGCCTTCGCCAACGCCCATGTTACCGAGCGAACCGTAGCGTGTGTGAGAGTCGGAACCGAGAATCATGTTGCCGCACTTCACCATCATCTCGCGAGCATACTGGTGGATGACAGCCTGGTTAGCCGGAACGTAGATGCCACCGTACTTCTTAGCTGCTGACAGACCGAATACGTGGTCGTCCTCATTGATAGTGCCGCCAACAGCGCAGAGCGAGTTGTGGCAGTTTGTCATAGCGTAAGGCAACGGGAACTCTTCCAGACCGCTTGCACGTGCTGTCTGAATGATTCCAACGTATGTGATGTCGTGTGACATCATTGCGTCGAAGCGGATGCGCATCTTCTTTCCCTTAGAGCCGTCCACGTCGTGAGAGCGGAGAATGCCGTAGGTGATAGTGTTCTCGCGAGCTTCGTCGGGTGTCAAGCCTTCGTACTTGTCGCAAACTTCGGTACCATTGAGGAGATAGACTCCGTGATTAATAAGTTCTACCATAATGCCAAGGTTTTAAGTTATTAGTTTGTTTAATTAGTAATATTCTTTCGTTGTTAGTATGTCTGTGTACTTCTATCCTTTGTCGTAGGATGTCCGTATTCTTTTATCTTCTTCTTTGTCAGTATGTCTGTATGCTTCCGATGAACACGGTGAGCGACAGCATGTCTGCAGCGCCTCCTGGCGAAATGTTACGCGCGGTGTAGCGGCGGTCCATGTCTTTGAGGGCGAGAAGTTCGGCGGATGCGCACTTCTCTTCTATGGCTGATGCGCACTTCTCTTTGTCTTCAGCGGCGTATGCCTCTTCGAAGCTGGCGAGCAAAGCTCTTGCTTCCTGCTTCACTTCTTCTGCCGTGGCGACGTCGGTGCGATAGATTATGTTGGTGTCGTCGAGGTCGCACATGATGCGCAGCAATGTCTTGTGCAGAGCGTGCGCATCGTGGCTCTTTCTGCGTTCGTTGTAGAACGGCAGCCATTCGGCGAACAGCTTTTCGTAGCCTTCGCGGGCGTTGTCGAGCGCTCCTTTTATGGTTGTTGTGCCGTTGGAGAGCTGCTTTGCCTTGCTGCCGTGCGTGCCGCTGGTGTCGGGGAAGCTGGCTGCAAGAGACTTTATCGTGAGTTGGAGGGAGGATAGAGGGGATGCTAGGCTTTCTAGGGGGGCTAGGCTTTCTATGGGGGCTAGGCTTTCTAGGGGAGCTAGGCTTTCTAGGGGGGCTAGGGGAGCTAGGCTTTCTAGGCTTTCTAGGCTTTTTAGGGGGACCTGGCTATCTTCTCTTTTTTCTCTTTCCTTTCCTCTTTCCTTTCCTTTTTCTTCTTTTTTTCTTTCTTCTTCTCTTTCTTCTTTGTTGGCTGCTGCTTTTTTCTCCTCGTAGGCTGCTGCCACTACGGCTAAGCCCATTGAGAAAAGGGCGCCTTTATGCGTGTTTACGCCGTTTGTGGCTGCGAGCATAGCCTTTTCGGCTTCTATTCCGGTGTCTCTTATGGCTGTGTGAGACGGGAGAGTGTCGGCGAAACCGAGGAGTGCGAGGCGCACGAAGTAGGGGTGGAGTGTGTTGATGCTGAGCTGCATCAGCGCATGATCCATGTCGCGGTGCGCTCCGTTATTGTCTTTGTCTACAAGACCAGGCTTCGGCGTGGTGTCGAGCTCAGCCTGCAGCGCTTGTGTTGCGAGGTGTGCTATTATATAAGGTAGAGTGGTGGGCGGCACGAGCTGTCTTATTGTGTTCATGTCGCCTTCTTCCATTGCCTTGCGGACGCGCGATGCGCTTACTGCGTTGCCGTCTTTCGCCAGTCGGTCTATCTCGCGAACGTCCGTGAGCGCTTCGTGCATCAGTTGGTTGTAGCGTCGTGTGAGCTGGTCGGTAGGCTCTGTGCCTACGAAGCGCACGGTTGCACCGAGAGCCGGCGCGATGTGACGACGGAACAGATCGAGGTCGAGCTGCATCTGCGTGTCGGCAGCGTCGTCGAGTCGCTTCAGGAAGTAGGTTGGGAACGTCGCGCGACTGATTGCGTAGTCGCTGCCGTCGATTACGGTGACGTTCTTGATGTCTGCAACGCCTTGCTCTACCATCGCTTTGCGCTCTGTGTAGGCGAAGAGCGAGCAGTCTTCTCTTACTACCATTACGTACAACCGTTTCACTTGCTTTGCGGCTTGCTCTATGAGGTAGCGGTGGCCGAGAGTGAAGGGGTTGCAGTTCATTACCACAACGCCTCGTGGAGGCGTTTTGTTGAGGTGTTGAGGTGTTGAGGTGTTGAGATATGAGGTGTTGAGATGTTGAGATGTTGAGGTGTTGAGATTTGTTTTTACTTCCTCTTTACACTCTTCACTATTTTCTTTACACTCTTTACTATCTTCTTTACAGTCTTTACTATCCTCTCTACACTCTTTATTGTTTTCTTTATACTTTTCTGATTCCTCTTTTATCTTTTTCAGAGCCTTAACAGTATTGCTGATTCCTCCGATGCCGGTCTCCATGAGTATAGCTTCGGGGGCTTCGGCGAGCAGACGGAAGGATAGACTCTCGAAGAGTTGGCGGTTCTTTGGCTTTGTGAACAGCTTGATGCAGCTGTATCCCTCCCGGTTGGCGTGCGATATGAGGTGCGAGACGAGCGTGTTGGCGATAGCTTCGCCTTTGTGCGCATCGTCCACAGCAACGCACTTTATTACGTCGTCCTTCAATCCGCCACCGGCTATCATCTCGCCGTCGTCGTCGAGCGCTGCGGCGTAGTAGTTCATGTCGTCGATGCGCAGTCCGTTGCGTTTGAGGAACGCTTCTATGCGTTGGCGCTGACGGGGTGTTGCGGGGTTGAGGGTCTGTATCTCCATAGGTTTAAGTATTAAGATTTGCGGGCTTCGACGTAGTTGTCTACCATTTGGTTGATTTTCGCCCATATCTCTTCTTGTGTGTGCCATCGCATCCTCATGCAGTAGCGTGCTTCGTGGTCGCAGACGAGGCAGCGGCGTGGCTTTTCTCCGATAGCGTCTCTTGAGACGGGCACGCCGTCGGCGTTGATGATGTCGATGTCGAAGAGGCGTCCGAGTGGGTGAGTGTCTTCGATGCTGACGGCTATGCGCTTGGCTTCGAGGAGTGGCATCGGGGTGATGAGGTAGGCTTCGTAGCCGGTCTCGAGGTCGAGCTCGAGGAGCTGCTCTTGACCGAATGCTTTGCGCATGGCTTCAACAGCGGCGTGCGCTGCCGTGAGCGACTGATGATTACGCTTTACGCTTCCTGGCATGACGACAGTAAGGCACACCAGTGTCTTTCCCGAGTGTTCAGCCAGCAGCTTCTGCTGTGTGGCATGGCGTGCGTCGCGGCTCGCCAGAAGTTCGTGGAGCGTAATCATTGTTATGGGTTTTATGGGTTGTGATTTTTATTATAGCGGATAATGGTGCGGGAGTATGCAGTAGTCTGTTGACGGAAAATCCACGTAAATACGACAACACTCCCTTCCAAAAACGCTGAAGAGATCAGCACGCTTTCGACGCACTGTTATGTTCTCAATACTTACGCTCGCGCGAGTAGTATGGGTAGATTTTAGGTTATGTCCGCACGAAAACGGCATCGCTTCTGCGGACTCTTTATTTCACGGCGTAAAGATACATATTTCTACTGATAAAAACAAACTTTTCGGGCGAACTTTTTCGCAGAATCGTCGTTTTGCAAAAATATTGTTTTTGTCGCTGCGTGAGGTGTTAGCAAAAAGGCTGCAAGCAATCGTGCTGCAGCCTTTTTTTTGATTGTTTAGCTTTGCGAGTAGTCGTATTTTAAATTCGCAGAGCGTTGTTTCCTTCTATTGTTATTAACCCTTTTTCTTAGTCCTTGATGTTCTTGATGACATCCATTACCGAACCGTCGCGGTTCATCACGACGCCTACCACCTTGTCGCCGAACGGCAGCGGAGCGGGGTTGCCGATTACAGAGAGTGCGCGGTCGCGGAGCTCCTCGAGTGTGACGAGCTTCAAGCCGGCAGCCTTCAGTCGTTCAGCTATCTCTGGGCGAGCCGGGTTGACAGCGATGCCGTATTCGGTTACGACCACGTCGACGGTGCGACCCGGAGTGATGAGCGTAGTAACCTCGTTAACGACGCACGGTATTCTGCCGCGGAGCAGCGGGCAGACGATGATAGAGAGAGCCGAGTCTTCTGCTGTGTCGGGGTGTCCGCCGATAGCGCCGCGTATGATGCCGTCGCTACCTACGAGCACGTTCACGTTGAAGTTGACGTCCACCTCAAGCGCCGAGAGAATCACGATGTCGAGATAGTGAGTAGCAGCGCCCTGCTCGTGCATGCTTGCGTATTCGCAAGCCGACACCTCCTTGTGTTTCGGGTCGTTCTTGAGCGACTCTGCAGCCACCTTGTCGAACGACTGCACGTCGATGAGGCGCTCGATGAGTCCTTCCTCGTGCATCTTCACCATGTGAGCGGTGATGCCGCCGAGAGCGAACGAAGCCTTGATGTCCTGGTCTATCATGCTCTGACGGATATACTTGACGGCAGCGAGCGAAGCGCCGCCCGAACCGGTCTGTATAGAGAAACCGTTCTTGAAGTAACCGCTGTTCACGATTACCTTCGCAGCCTGCTGAGCGAGCAGAATGTCGCGCGGGTTCTTTGTGTCGCGGATGGCGCCCGAAGCAATCTTCGACGAGTCGCCTACCGACTCAACCTCCACCACGTAGTCGACGTCGTGCTCCGAGATAGAGTTCGGAGTGTTGGGATAAGGCACGAGGTCGTCGGTGAGAATCACCACCTTGTCGGCGTAGTGAGCGTCGGGCAGCGCGTAGCCGAGCGAACCGCAGATGCTCTTAGCGTTCTCAGAGCGCGAGTAGCCGCAGGCGTTGCCGAGCGGGTCGGAAGAAGAAGCGCCGAGGAACGCCACGTCGATGTGCAACTCGCCCGAAGCGATAGCCTCGCCGCGTCCGCCGTGCGAGCGGAACACCACCGGCTTCTCCATCAGTCCGTGCGAAATCTCCTTAGCCAGTTCGCCGCGCAGACCCGATGTCGAAATCTCTGTGATTACGCCGTTGCGAATGTGCTCGATGAGCGGTTCGTGCACGTCCTGCAAGCTCGAAGCTGCGAGGTGCAGATCCTTGAATCCCATCTCTGCGAGCTTAGCCACAACCATGTTCACCACCTTGTCTCCACCGCGGAAGTGGTGGTGGAACGATATAGTCATGCCGTCCTTCAGTCCCGAGTGGCGAATAGCCTCCTCGAGCGTCATGAGTTTGGGGCTTTTCTGCTGCAGTTCGAGGCGCGGCGTGACGTCCTTGTGTGCCTCTACATTATTATATACGCTCTTTCCCATAGCCTGAGCCACCTGCTCGGCGAGGGTATGTCTTTCGTTCAGTGTGCTCATGCTATGTCCTCCTGTTTAATTACGCCCGAAGCCAGTGCCAAGTCGATGACGCGCTGTGCGCGTATCACCACTGGTCGGTCAACCATTTTACCGTTCACGGCGATAACGCCCGAACCCTTCTTCTCAGCCTCCTTGATGGCAGCGATAACGGCGAGCGCCTTGTCGATAGCCTTCTGCGTCGGCGTGAACACCTCGTTGATAATCTCGATCTGGCGCGGGTTGATGATCGACTTTCCGTCGAAGCCCAACTGATGAATCAGCTCCACCTCCTTGCGGAATGTCTCCATGTCGTTGAGGTTAGAGTAGACGGTGTCGAGCGCGTCGATGCCAGCAGCGCGTGCAGCCACCACGATGGTCTGGCGTGCCATGAGCAGCTCCATGCCCTCGGGCGAGCGCTGCGTCTTCAGGTTGGCGCAGTAGTCCTCAGCGCCGAGCGCGATGCCCATCATTCGCTTAGAAGCGGTAGCTATGGCGTAAGCGTTCACCACGCCGAGCGTGCTCTCGAGCGCAGCCATGATCTGCGTGCGACCCACGCAGCCCAGCTCCTGCTCCACCTTCTCTATCTCGCGCTCCACCTCGATCACCTCCTCGGCGGTCTCGGTCTTAGGCATACGTATCACGTCGACGCCGGCCTTAACGACAGCCTCGATATCCTTCTTGCCGTACGGAGTGTTGAGCGGGTTGATGCGCACCACCATTTCGGTCGTGCCATAGTCGATAGTCTTCAATGCGTTGTAGACGAGCAGGCGTGCCGCGTCTTTCTCTGCCATTGTAACAGAGTCCTCAAGGTCGAGCATTATCGAGTCGGGATGATATATATATGCATCCTGCATCATACCGGGGTTGTTTCCCGGGACGAACATCATAGTTCTTCTTAGTCGTTTCATAGGTCAAAAAGTTTTTGGGGTTAGTCTTTCCACACGTCTTTGCCCGTAGCTCTTACGGCAGCCGCAGTGACGCGTGCGCGGATAGTGCAGTCGAGAGCGCCCTTGTCAGTGGCGTGCACCTCGGCACTGGTGATACCGAGTCCTTCGAGCGTCTCAGCTATCACCTTGCGTATCTGGTCGCCGAACTGGTAGGCAACCGAACTCTGCAAATCGATGTTCAGTCCCTCTTTCTCGCAGGGGGCAATCTGAATCATGATGTCGCCGGACTCCATTGTTCCGGCAGTAGCTTGTTTAAGTTCCATAGGTATAGTATTTAAAATGTTTGTGGTCTTTAGATTCTTTGAGAGGTATGGGTTCGGCGTCGTGTACTCCGACGGGCAGCGTGTATGTTGCTTTTGCATGCTTGATGCTTCCATGCGCTTTTGCGGGCTTCAGCACGTAAGTTCCTTTTGCATGCTTCATGGATGCCGGCGTGCCTGGAGAAGATGTGGTTGGGAGCGGTGTGAGTAGAAACGTAATAAAACAAAAATCGCGTAAATACAACAACACTTCCTTCCGTCTTGACACCGAAGAGAACCGAGTTATACTTACGCTCGCGCGAGCAGTATATAAGGGTAATAATGTCTGTGTCCGCACAAAACGCATTCTGCGTGCGGATTTTATTTCACGGGGTAAAGATACGCATTAATTGTGAAACGAGCAAGCATTTTGTGAGGATTTTTTTGCCGGGATGCCTCCCTTGGAGTGATTACCGCATACTGGTAACGCTGTTACCGCGTACTGGTAATGTCGTTACCGCGTGCATGTAATTGTGTTACCGGTTCGCGGTAATATTATAAAACGCAATGTCGGGTAACGCAAATGTCGGATTCTTGATGTGCTTTTCTCAGGGGTGCACCAACATTCTCCGCCAATTTGTCCTTTGCCGCTGACTATCTGTCGCTGAAACTGTCAATCTTGCTTACGTTTTATCGGCGGAAACACAGAAATGGCTTTTGGTACGTAAGTTGCAGTATGCTTAGTGCAAGCCGATGGACGGAAGCCCAGAGGCAAGCAAACGATAAACGTAAGATTAAAATATAAATAGGAGGTATTTGATATGTTACCAGTAATGAGAAATACTTGGATGCCAGAAGTTTTCAACGACTTTTTTGATACCGACTTTATGCCGCGTACAAACGCAACCGCCCCGGCAATCAACGTTAAGGAAACAGAACATGACTATACTGTAGAGCTTGCTGCAGCCGGAATGAAGAAGGACGACTTCAACATCAATATCGACGCTGACGGCAACCTGCACATCAAGATGGAGAAGAAGAACGAGAAGAAGGAAGAGGAGAAGAAGGAGCACTATCTGCGCCGCGAGTTCTCTTACACTAAGTTCGAGCAGACATTGCTCCTGCCTGACGATGTCGACAAGGAGAAGATTGCTGCCAACGTGAGCGACGGTGTGCTTACAATCGATCTTCCGAAACTCGAGCAGAACGTGCAGAAGGCAGCTCGTCAGATTGAGGTTAAATAACCTCGCGGGGCACGCCCCCGACGGCGCGACGCCGTCAGGTACGCTCGCCAGTTGATTTTTGGTTAGTACTAAATGATATAGATTGTTGTTGAGAAAATTGTTGATTAGGTTTAAATGAGAAAGCCCTGCCTCGCACGAATGCGAAGCAGGGCTTTCTTCATTTTACTCAGTTGAGAGTTGAGAATTGAGAATTTAGAGTTATGATTACCTTGAGAGTTTCAAGAGGGCACAGACTATAGTGCATATCATAACTCTCAACTCTCAACTCTCAATTCTCAATTTATTTATATTCATGTACCGGCAGTTCGCCGTTGAGCGCTCCGAGCGCATTGAACGCCAGCGACTCCATCTCGCCTTCGCCCGGCAGCACGATGACCGGAGCGAGGAAGCTCACCTGCTTCTTTATCTCCTCAACGCAGTATTTGCTGTATGCGATGCCGCCGGTGAGGATGATGGCATCCGCCTTGCCCCAGAGCGCAACCGCCATGGCGCCTATCTGCTTCGACACGGTGTAGAGCATAGCCTCGAGCACCTCGTGGAACGGCTCCTCGCCAGCCTCGGCGCGGCGCGATATCTCCTTCATATCCTTCATGCCCAGCAGCGCCTGGCATCCGCCGTTGCCCGCAAGCATCTTCATTATCTCAGCCTCGGTGTGCTTGCCCGAGAAGCAGAGGCGCACGAGCTGGTCGGCAGGCAGCGTTCCGGCACGTTCCGGCGCGATAGGACCCTCGCCGTTGAGCGCATTGTTCACGTCGATAACCTTGCCCTCGTGGTGAGCCGACACGCAGATGCCGCCGCCGAGGTGAGCCACTACGAGGTTCATCTCCTCATACTTGCGGCCTATGCTGCGCGCATAGCGGCGCGATGCAGCCTTGGCGTTGAGCGCGTGGAATATCGACTCGCGCTTCATGAACGGCAGACCCGTATAGCGTGCGCGTGTCATGAACTCGTCTACCACAACCGGGTCGGCCATGTAAGCCGGGCAGTGGCACATCTGCGCTATATCGTCGGCGATGAGCGAACCGAGGTTGCACACGTGCTTGTGCTTGGCGTTGATGAGGTCCTGCTTCATCTGCTCGTTGATGGCGTAGACACCGCCGTGCAGCGGCTTCAGCAGACCGCCGCGACCTATCACGGCGTCGAACTCCAGAGGTATTCCAGCCTCCTTGAGCAGCTTCAGCACGAAGTTCTTGCGATACTCATACTGCTCGTTAACGGTAGTGAACTGGTCCTGCTCCTCCTGCGGGTGCAGTCCGTCGGATGTCCATACAGCACGTTCGTCTTCATACACAGCCACCTTCGTTGAGGTGCAGCCGGGGTTTATGACAAATATCTTCTTCATAAATGATGTTTGTTGCTTCTTATTTGTTAATCGCCTTCAGGCAGGCAGTTGCTAAAGAGTAGAATTTAGAGTCGGCAGTGTCGGCGCGTGATGTCACCACAACCGGTGCTGTCGTGCCCACGAGCATGCCCGCAACCGTAGCTCCGCCGAAGAGTGTAAGCGTCTTGTAGAACGTGTTGCCCGCCTCGATGTCGGGGAAGATGAGGCAGTTGGCTTTGCCCACAACCGGCGATGCGATGCCTTTGATGGCTCCGCTCTCTGCGTCGCAAGCCGTCTTCACGTCCATCGGTCCGCCTATCTCCACCTCGCCGTAGGCTCCCTTTGCGGCGTTAGCCTTCAGCTCCTCGTAGCTCAGCGTGAGCGGGAACTTCTCAGACACCTTCTCGGTGCAGTGGATGAGAGCCACGCGCGGACGGTCGCCGCCCGTGATGCTGCGATAGGTGGCGGTGATGTAGCGCGCCAGAGCGTCAAACTGCTCCGTAGTGGGGTAGGGAATGACGGCTGCGTCGGTGAAGAAGAGCAAGTGGTTGAGGCTCGGCACGTCAGCCACAGCGATATGTGTCAGCACGCTGCCCTTGATGAGGATGCCCTCCTCCTTGTTGAGCACGGCGCGCAGGAGGTTGTCGGTGTTCAGCGAACCCTTCATAAGCACGTCGGCGCGGCCTTCGCGCACCTCTTTCACGGCATGACGCGCCGCATCGTCGTCGTCTTCGGCTACGATGAGGGTCACCTTGTCGGGATAGTCGGCAGCCAAACGGCGAGCGATGTCAGCCTTAGCTGCGTTAGCCACAAGGATGAAGCGTGCGAACTGCTCCGCAATGCTTCGTTCGATAACTTCTTCTGTGTGAGAGTCGGCAGGAGATGCCACGGCAACCGTCACTACCTGCGCAGCTTGGCGCAGACGTTCGGGTAGGATTTTAAAGTCAACGATAGGTTCCATACTTATTTATAGGGTATTATGTTTAGAGTTGCGCATTTTGTTGCTATCTGTGCAACTTTTGCAAAGGTACAGTAAGTTTGTTATACTGCAAAGAAAAACGGGAAAATTTATTCTCAATCGCAGGAATGTGGAACTTTAATCAGTGAAATATAGTAACTTTGCAGTCAAATATACCAAGATACAGTCTATGACAACAGCAGAATTTATACAAGAATATCGCGAAAAGGACACCCGTCAGCTCGCCCTTCAGTCGGCACGCTTCCCCGATGTCGACATGCCCTACGCACTCGACCAGATAAAGGGCTGGCAGACAGCGCGCCGCAAACTCCCTACATGGGCTGCCTGCGACGGCATCGTCTACCCGCCCCACCTCTCTATGGAGCAGTGCTCGTCGGAGCCGACTGCGCAGTATAAGCTCAATCTGGCGATGGAGTGGAGTTGTCGAATTGAAAGCTCGGAGTTGAGAGTTGAGAGTTCGGAGGAAGGAGTTGAGAGTTCAGAGTTGAGAGTTGAGAGTTTGGAGGGAGGAGTTGATAATTCTTCTGAGCAGCCTGCAACTCTCAACTCTCAACTCTCAACTCTCAACTGTCATGCGTCCAGCATGACCGACCTGACAGGCGGTTTCGGCGTCGACTTCTCGTTCACCTCCTGCGCTTTCGCCTCAGCCACATACGTAGAGCGCAACGCGCAGCTCTGCCACATGGTGGAGCACAACCTGCCGTTGCTCGGCATCGACAACGCAAAGGTGGTCTGCGCCGACGCCGTCGACTATCTCTCTACGCTCGATATGCAGACAATGATATTCCTCGACCCTGCGCGCCGCGACCAGCACGGCGCCAAGACCGTCATGCTTGCCGACTGCACGCCCGACGTCGTGCAGCTACTGCCGCAGCTTCTCAAGAAGTCGCGCTTCACGATGCTCAAGCTCTCGCCCATGCTCGACTGGCACAAGGCTGTAGAAGACCTGCATGGCATGGTGCGCGAGGTGCATATCGTGTCGGTGGGCGGCGAGTGCAAAGAGCTGCTGCTCGTGCTGTCTGAAGAGATGGAAAGCGAGCTGAAGGTGTTCTGCGCAGACCTCGAAGCGGGAGGCTCCAGTCTTTCTGGCGGTTCTAGTAGTTCTAGCTGTTCTAGCCTTTCTAGTGAACCTAGTTCCCCTAGAACGCCTAGTTCCCCTAGCGCTCCTAGCCACCCTAGCACGCCTAGCCTTTCTGCTTCCCTCTTCGTCTACGCCCCCAGCGCCTCTTCCCCAGCCCCCAACTCAAAACTCAAAACTCAAAACTCAAAATTCTTGCATGAGCCCAACGCCTCAATCATGAAGGCCGGCTGCTTCGACGAGCTTGCCGCAGCCTACGGCGTGTCGCCCGTCAGCCGCAACAGCCACCTCTTCCTCGCAGAGCAGCCCGTCGAAGGCTTCCCAGGCAGAGCCTTCAGCATAGAGCGCGTCACAACCCTCAACAAGCGCGAACTGCGCCAGGCGCTGGCAGGCATCGAGAAGGCGAATATCGCCACACGCAACTTTCCGCTCTCAGTAGCCGAACTGCGCAAACGCCTCAAACTCAAAGACGGCGGCGACGTGTATATATTCGCCACAACCACCGCAGAAGGCGAACATGTGCTGCTAATTTCTCGTAAATATCAATAAATATTACGCAGATTTTCGTTAGTTTAAGCAAATTTCCGTACTTTTGCAGCTTTAAGGCTTTATTTATAAAGATGTATCTATCGCCCGATATGACAATCGGGCAACGTATATCAAACAAAAAGTGAAAGAATAAATCAAGAAAAATGTCAGCAATAGAGATTAAGAAAGTTGAGTCGCGCCGCGACCTTCGCCAGTTCGTTAATTTTCACTACGACCTCTATAAAGGTAATGCTTACGACGTGCCCAACCTCTACTTCGACGAGATGAGGACCTTCCGTAAGGACAAGAATGCAGCCTTCGACTTCTGCGAGGCTGAGTATTTCATGGCGTTCCGCGACGGCAAGATGGTAGGTCGTGTGGCTGCCATCATCAACCACAGCGCCAACAAGAAGTGGGAGCGCGAGTCGGTACGCTTCGGATGGATCGACTTCGTCGACGACATCGAGGTGTCTACAGCCCTGCTCAAGGCTGTAGAAGACTACGGCAAGCAGAAAGGAATGAAGGAAATCGTCGGTCCGCTCGGATTCACCGACATGGACCCCGAAGGAATGCTCCTCGAAGGCTACGACCAGCTCGGCACTCAGGCTACTGCCTACAACTATCCCTACTATCCTGAGCACATGGACCGCATGGGCGGATGGGAGAAAGACAACGACTACGTAGAGTATAAGCTCTACGTGCCCGAAGAGATGCCAGAGAAGTATGCAACCATCGCGAAGATGATTCAGAAGCGCTACAACCTGCAGGTGAAGAAGTTGAAGCGCAATGAGATATACGGCGAGAACGGATACGGTAAGAAGATATTCAATGTAGTGAACGAGACCTTCAAGGACCTCTACGGCTACTCGAAGCTCACCGACCGACAGATAGAACAGTACGTGAAGATGTATCTGCCCATGGCAGACCTCGACCTCATCACCATCATCGAAGACTGGAACACACCCGACCATAAGGTGGTTGGTGTGGGCATCTCAATACCTTCGCTCGCACACGCCCTGCAGAAGTGCGGCGGAAAGCTCTTCCCCTTCGGCTGGTGGCACATACTGCGTGCGCTGAAGTTCCACAAGACCGACGTCGTAGACCTTCTGCTCGTAGGCATTCTGCCCGAATATCGTCAGAAAGGCGCCAACGCTCTGCTCTTCTACGACCTCATCCCGCGCTACCAGCGCCTCGGCTTCAAGTGGGGAGAGACCCACGTCGAGATGGAGACCAACATGAAGGTTCAGGGACAGTGGCAGTATCTCAACCGCGAGATACACAAGCGCCGCAGATGCTATAAAAAGGACATTTAAATCGGATAGCATCCTTGGTGCTGTCACAATCGCTTAGGATGCTATAAGATATAAAGAAATAAAATGGAAGAAAACATTCAACCCACAGTTCAGTATACCGACGACAACATACGCCACCTCTCCGACATGGAGCATGTGCGTACACGTCCTGGTATGTATATCGGTCGCTTGGGCGACGGTCAGTTGCCCGAGGACGGCATCTATGTGCTTCTGAAGGAGGTCATCGACAACTCTATCGACGAGTTCAAGATGAACGCCGGCAAGCGCATAGAAGTAGACATCGACGACCGTCTGCGTGTGTCGGTGCGCGACTATGGTCGTGGCATTCCGCAGGGCAAGCTCGTAGAGGCTGTCAGCGTGCTCAACACCGGCGGCAAGTACGACTCGAAGGCGTTCAAGAAGAGTGTGGGTCTGAACGGCGTTGGCGTGAAGGCGGTGAACGCCCTCTCGGCACATTTCGAGGTGAAGTCGTACCGCGACGGAAAGGTGCGTGCGCTCAAGTTCGAGCGCGGCAACCTCAAGTCGGACATCACTGAAGACTCTACCGATGAGAACGGCACGTATATCTTCTTCGAACCCGACCCCACACTGTTCGTAGGCTATTCGTTCCACGACGACTTCGTGGAGACAATGCTGCGCAACTACACCTATCTCAACTCAGGTCTTGCGATCATGTACAACGGTCGGCGCATCCTCTCGCGCAACGGCTTGGCAGATTTGCTCACCGACACGATGACAACCGACCCGCTCTACCCCATAATACACGTAAAGGGTGAGGACATCGAGATAGCCTTCACGCATACCAACCAGTATGGCGAGGAGTATCACTCGTTCGTGAACGGACAGCACACCACACAAGGCGGCACCCATCAGAGCGCTTTCAAGGAGCATATAGCGAGAACCATCAAGGAGTTCTTCGGCAAGAACTACGAGTTCACCGACATACGCAACGGACTCGTGGCTGCCGTGGCGCTGAACGTAGAAGAACCTATGTTCGAGAGCCAGACAAAGATTAAGCTCGGTTCGCTTCAGATGGCGCCGGGCGGAGAAAGCATCAACAAGTACGTGGGCGACTTCGTGAAGCTCGAGGTAGACAACTACCTGCACATACACGCCGATGTCGCGGAGGTGATGCAGCAGAAGATAACCGAGAGCGAACGTGAGCGCAAGGCGATGGCTGGTGTAACAAAGCTGGCTCGCGAACGCGCCAAGAAGGCAAACCTCCACAACCGCAAGCTGCGCGACTGCCGCATCCATTACTCCGAACGCTCCATCTTCACGCCAGATATGGTTGTGTCGTTGACGGTGATGATG
>ERZ1024483.156-NODE-156-length-21851-cov-8.433933_pt1 | contig 21851 bp, 19 predicted proteins | sample MGYA00520799_ERZ1024483 | MGnify/ENA primary metagenome ERZ1024483 (study PRJEB33242, sample SAMEA3444315) | Homo sapiens | biome: Host associated; feature: Gastrointestinal tract; material: Stool | place: Uganda | collected 2011-01-01 ...
GAAAAAATATAACTATATAATATTAAATAAAAAAATTCTGGACTAAAAATGATTAGATTTATTGTTAAGAGAGACGGTCGAAAAGTGTCCTTTAATGAGGACAAAATATCTAATGCAATAAGAAAAGCTCTTATTTCAGCACACCCTGATGATAAATCCACTTCTCAATATGAAGAAGATTTAGTCGAGAAGTTAACTAGACGTGTTGTTTCAGACATCGAAAAACAGAATTTAGAAGAGCCTTCTGTAGAAAATACTCAGGATATTATTGAGAAAGTTTTAATTCAGGAAGGTATGGCTTCGGAGGCTAAGAATTTTATTCTTTACCGTCAGAACAGAACTAATGTAAGAAATTACAACACTGATTTAACTAAGATCTATCGTGACTTAACTTCAAAGAGCACTGCAGATATGGACTTAAAGCGTGAAAACGCTAATATCGATGCAAATGCTCCTATGGGATTAATGTTACGTTTTGGTTCTGAAGGTTCAAAAGACTACGTAAGAAGATACGTTTTAAGACCAGAGCACTCTATTGCTCATTCACGTGGTGATATTCATATTCATGATTTAGATTTCTATATGCTGACCATCAACTGCTGTCAGATCGGTTTAAAAGATCTATTCAAGCGTGGTTTTAGCACTGGTCATGGGTTCTTACGTGAGCCTCAGTCAATTCAGTCTGCTGCTGCTTTATGCTGTATTGCTATTCAGTCTAATCAGAATGATATGCATGGCGGTCAGTCAATTCCTTTATTCGAGTACGATTTAGCTCCATATGTTGCTATTTCTTATTCAAAGCACTTATGTAAAGTAATCTGCATTTGCTTAAGAAATGACGAAGCTGATGTATCAGAAGTTAAAGAATACTGCAAAGAACTATATGACAAGTATGATACTTGTCTATCTGATGAAGTTCAGGCTCTAATTAAAGCTAAAGTTTTAGAAGTTTTAAAGAAATATGATACTGATGAGTTAGATGTAACAAAGAATGTTGATTACATCATGTCAGAAGCAATTAAACTAACTGAGCGCGAAACTTATCAGGCTATGGAAGCTTTAATCCATAATTTAAACTCTATGCAATCAAGAGCTGGCGCTCAGGTTCCATTCTCATCAATTAACTATGGTACAGGTACTCAACCTGAACACAGAATGATTATGAAGAATGTATTACTTGCTACTGATGCTGGTTTAGGTGGTGGAGAAACTCCTATCTTCCCTGTACAGATCTTCAAAGTTAAAGATGGAATCAATACTAAGAAAGGTGATCCTAACTACGATCTGTTTGAATTAGCATGTAAAGTATCAGCTAAGAGATTGTTCCCTAACTTCTCATTCTTAGATGCTCCTTATAATGCTCAATACTATAAGCCTGGTCACCCAGAGACAGAAGTTGCATTAATGGGATGCCGTACCAGAGTTGTTTCAAACTATTATGATAAGACCAAGGAAATTATTCCTGGTCGTGGAAACCTATCTTTCACAACTATCAACTTACCAAGACTTGCAATTGAAGCTCATGGCTCTATCAGTAAGTTCTTTGAATCATTAGATAAGATGATTTATATGGTATTTGATCAGCTAATGGATCGATTTGAAATCATTGCTAAGAAGCAGGTTTTAAATTATCCATTCTTAATGGGGCAGGGTGTTTGGGTTGATTCTGATAGATTAAATCCAGAAGATACTATTGAAGATGTTATCAAGAACGGTACTATGTCAGTTGGCTTTATCGGTTTAGCTGAGTGCTTAGTTGCTTTAATTGGCAAACACCACGGCGAAAGCAAAGAAGCTTATGACTTAGGTTATAAGATCATTAAACACATGAGAGATTTAACTGATAAACACACAGTTGATACAGGTTTGAATTTTTCATTATTCTCAACTCCAGCAGAAGGTCTATCAGGTAGATTCGTTAAGATTGATAAGAGATTATATGGTTCTATTCCAGGTGTAACAGATCGTGAATACTACACAAACAGCTTCCACGTTCCTGTTTATTATGAAATCTCTGCTGCTGATAAGATTAAGACTGAAGGTCCTTTCCATGCATTATGTAATGCTGGTTCTATCTCTTACGTAGAAATGGATGGTGACTTAACAAAGAATGTTGAAGCATTCAAGAATGTAATCTTATACATGAAGGAGTGTGGCGTAGGTTACGGTTCAATTAATCACCCTGTAGATCGTTGTCCTGTATGTAACTACGTAGGTATCATCGGAGATGTTTGTCCAAGATGCGGACGTAAAGATGGAGAAGGCGTAAGCATTGAGCGTTTAAGAAAGCTTGGTGTTGGCTGTATCTGTACTGGTTAGCAGTTATCTTTTTTAATAGCCTTCATGACTAATTTCTTGTCATGAAGGTTTTCTATAATCACAATTTCATAACAACTTATAATTTTATACTTTAGGAGAATGGTTAGTATGCAAACAAGACTACATGCAAAGAATGGTGTTATAGGTGAAGGTGTTAAGTTCGAGAGGATCAGAAGAGTAACTGGTTATCTTGTAGGTACCTTAGATCGCTTTAATGATGGCAAGAGAGCCGAAGAAAGAGATCGTGTTAAGCATATGTCTGTATAAGTTAAGATGGACGATATAGATTTATCTGTATTAGATAATACAACCTTAAGAATCGCAGGTGCCGTCAAAGAGTCTATCGTTGACGGGCCTGGTATAAGGTATGTTATTTTTACTCAGGGATGTCCATTTCATTGTAAAGGTTGTCATAATGAACAGGCTCAGCCTTTAAATGGTGGAATGGATGTTTCTTTGAGAGTTCTTTATGAAGAGTTTTGCTCTAATCCTCTAGTTACAGGTGTGACTTTTTCAGGTGGTGAGCCTTTCATTCAATCCAAATCTTTGGCAGTACTTGCCAATGTCTTAAAAAAGAAAAATTACTCAATTTGGGCTTATTCTGGTTTTACTTTTGATAAACTAGAAAGTGACCCTATCAGAAGACAGTTACTTGAACTTGTCGATGTAGTAGTTGATGGTCCTTTTGTTATGGCTAAAAAATCATTAGAGCTTGATTTTAGAGGATCTTCAAATCAAAGAATTATCAATGTTCAAGAATCATTAAAACAGCATAAAGTTGTTTTAATGGAAGGATATAAATAACTTAAATTGCAAAAGAATGTTGTGTGTAGATCCTGTGATTTGACGGTATCTATCACTCAAATTAAGAAGCATTACGATTGCATCTGTCCTAGATGTGGTCGAAAGTTATTGTCTAATAATCTAGTAAAAGAAGGCGACGTTGCTATTGTAGCTTTTGCTGCCTTAATATTTCTTTTTATCAGCATCATTGAACCTTTTATGTCAATTTCTGCTATGGGAACAGGTGCTGCTATGTCGTTAAATTCCATTGTTTCAATTTTGAATAAACAATGGGGCTTGTTACTTTACGTTTTTCTATTTTTTACATTTTTTGCACCTGTTTCTGTCTTAGCTTTAATTGTTTTTATTGGTGGTTTTAGACTTAAACCTAATATATTTTTAGCAAAGTTCTATCAATTTAACCATGGCATGTGCATGGTAGATGTCTTCGTATTGGGTATTGTAGTGAGCTTAATTAAGCTTACAGCCTTAGCTGATGTGACTTTTTATGTTGGTTTTTACACAACATTCATCTTTTCAGTTTTAATGATTTGGTGTTGTCTTAAGTTTAACCCTTCAATTCTTTGGGAAAAAATAAAAAAGCAATCTGAATTGAAACTTATAGCTGGTAAATCTGCTATGAGTCAATCTTATAAAGTTTGCCAAGAATGTGGATATGTCTTTAAAGCAAACGATGATATCGATCTGTGTCCAAGATGTAAAAGTAAGGTTACTTATAGACGAAAAAACTGTATTTCTAAAAGCTTAGCTTTATTGTTATCAGCTCTAATTCTCTACTTACCTTCAAATTTATATCCTGTTATGTATACTGAATTTATAGGATCAAATACAGGTTCAAATATCATTGAAGGCGTAATTGAAATGTGGCAAATGAATTCATATTTTGTTTCATTTGTAATTTTATTAGCATCAATTTTCATACCTGCTTTTAAGATTATTTCAATGTTGTTTATCTTATATGCAACTAAATATTCAAAGATTGTTGTAAATAAGAGAGTAAGTAGGTTATACCGGTTTGTCCTATTTATTGGAAGATGGTCTTTGATTGATGTTTATGTGGTTATCATAATGTCTTCTATAGTAAAAATAGGTAATATTTTAAATATTGAACCTGGCTTTGCAATCATTTGTTTCTGTAGTGTGGTTATTATTACTGTTTTTTCGGCTGAAGCATTTGATGAAAGACTTATATGGAATAAGGGATAATTATGGATGAGATTAAAAATGCTAAATTAAGAAAACACAAAATCTCGCTATATTGGCTAGTTCCTATTGTAGCTTTAATCACTACTGTTCTCTTAATTTGGGAAAATTCTTTTAATAAAGGTCCTTTAGTTTCACTTCACATGGAGGATGCATCTGGTATTGAAGCTGGTAAAACTGTCGTTAAATTCAGATCTGTAGATGTTGGTATTGTTGAGTCTGTTTCCTTATCAAAGGACTTTTCTGGTGCTGTAGCTAAAATTAGGATGTACAGTGACACTGATGATCTCTTAAATGAAGACTCGTTGTTTTGGATTGTAAAACCAAGAATTCAATCTCATAGTATTACAGGTTTAGAAACTATCTTATCTGGTTCATATATTCAGATTTATAAAGGAAAATCTGATAAAAATTCAACAGAATTTGTATGTTTAAAAGATATTCCTTTAGGATTAGATGAACATGGTATACCAATCAAACTATTTGGTCATACTACAGGTGTTATTCCTAACGGTACACAGATCAACTACAAAGGTTTTAACATTGGTATAGTGGTAAGTTCTACTTATGATATAGCCAAAGACGGCATTGTATACAATGCTTTAATTAAGAAATCATATTCACAACTAGTAAGTTCAAATTCAGTTTTTTGGGTTGATTCAGGAGTTGATTTTAGCCTTACTCCATCTGGTGTTAATTTTAGTATTCCTAATTTAGAAAATATTATTTCAGGTAGTATCAATGTAAATCAGTTTACCAGTGAGAAAGGTGAACCTATGAAACCAAATGAATCATTTGATGTTTATAAAGATAAAGAAACAGCTAAATACGAGAATTTAAAAGATAATCCTAAGTTTGTGGTTTTAATTGATAATGATATTAAGAATATAAAAATAGGTAGCAAGGTTAATTTTAGAGGCTTAGATATTGGTCAGGTAATAAAGATGCCTTGGTATGAGAATGATTCTGAGGTATTTGATTATAAAAATAAAATTCCAGCTTTAATTGTTTTAGATACAGATAAAGAAAGCTCTTTAAAGGCAAAAAGAGTCTTTTCAAAGAACTTAAAAAACGAAACTTTGTGTGCTCAGATTGATAATGCTAGTCTTATTGCTCCTGGTAGTGTCATTAAATTAACTATTGATCCTCATAATAAATGTCGCTCAGATAAGAGCATATATAGAGATATTGCTGTAATTCCTTTAGTTAAAAAGACTGATATGGTAAATGAGTTACAGTTATTTGCAAAAAAGTTGAATTCTCTTGATTTGAATGCTGTTTCTAATAATTTGAATTCATCACTTGTAAGTTTAAACAACACTCTAAAGTCAGTTAAAGTGGTAACTGATTCTGTTAACAAGAATCATACTTTAGAGAACCTTAATAAAGTTTTGAACAGCTATAACCAAAATTCTGAGCTGTATAAATCCTTATTAGATATTTCAAATAAGTTAAATCAGTCTTTAAATGAGTTAAACCCAACTATTAAGAAAGTAGGTCAAAAAAGTAATTCATTGGTTTTCTCATCTGAATATAAAGATATAGAACCTAAGGTTTCAAAGAGATAAAAAATGAAAATTAGTCGTCTGTTAGTTATTACCTCCACATTGTGTTTTTCAATGCTATGTTCATGTACAAGTTCACAGATAAGTTATGATAGGTACTCTTTAACTGAGAATATAAGTTCATCATCATTTATTGTAAAAAGAGATCTTAATGTTGAGTTAAATGAGGTTTTAAATGATGGTGGTATTGTTCTAAAAACTTCGAATGTAAGTTTGCTGTCAGCAAATAACCATCGTTGGGCTTCTTCTTTAAAAGAACAGTTAAGAGTGATTTTAAATGATGCTCTAAATAAAGCTAATGTAAGAGAAGACCTTTCTTTAAATATATATGTAAGCAAGTTTTATGGCACCACTGACGGTCATTGCATTATAGACATGACTGTTGATTCCTTTAAGAAAGGAAAAGCTCTCTATACAAAAAATTACAGCTTTAACAGACTACAGAATAAAGATGGATATCAAGCTTTAGTTGATACTCTAAAAAGTGGATTTGAATCGTTGAGTGAAGAAATTGCCAATGATTTGTCTATGATTAAGTAAGGAATATAAGGTAGTCATAAGTGCTATGACTACCTAAAATTTATTATTTACCAATACAGAAAGTACTGAAAATCTTTCCTAAGATGTCATCTGAGGTTACTTTTCCAGTGATCTCTCCTAAATGGTCTTGAGCTTCTTTAATCTCTTGAGCACATAGTACTAAATCACCTGTTTTGATGATTTCAATAGCATTTTTTATGTGTTTATAAGAATTTTCAAGCTCGGTTAGATGTCTTCTTCTAGCTATGAACATACCTTCAACAGGCATAATCTGTAACAGATTAGCTAGTTTCTTTTTAAGCTCATCTAAACCGTCTTCATTCTTAGTTGATGAGGTTATCTGATTAAATGATTTAAAAGGCTCTTTTGATAAGAGTTCTTTTACTTCATCACAAGTGCCCTTATCTGATTTAGAAACAACAACTAAAATTCTATTTTCGTTGGTTTCAAACTCTTTAACCTTTTTTAAAGTTTCTAAAGCATCTGTAGGAACTGTTGAACCATCTAACATAAAGATCACAAGATCTGCTTTCTTTAACTCTTCGATAGCTTTTTTGATACCGATTGCCTCAATTTCATCTGAAGGAGTATCTCTAATACCTGCTGTATCTGTTATCACAACAGGAACACCTTCAATTTCGATTTGAGCTGTAAGCACATCTCTTGTGGTACCAGGAATGTTGGTAACGATAGCTTTATCAGAGCCAGCTAATGCATTAAGCAGACTTGATTTTCCTGCATTTGGAGCGCCTGCTAATACTATTCTTGCACCTTCATTTAGCTTCACACCTTGGTTAGCTATTTTTAAGGTTTTAGATGCTAATTGTTCGATATCATTTAAAGCAAGATCTGTCTTTCCTGATTCAAAAAAGTCTTCATGCTCTTCAGGAAAATCTAAGCACGCTTCAAGTCTTACTCTAAAGTTTGTAATTTGTTCTGACAGAGAATTTAAATTATCAGAAAAAGCACCTTCTAAAGAGGCTAAAGCTGCTTTTGCTGCACTTTGAGAGCTAGCTGAAATAAGATCTTCTACAGCTTCTGCAGCTGTTAAATCCATCTTATTATTTAAAAAAGCTCTTTTGGTGAATTCTCCTGGTTCTGCTTGTCTTACACCATCAATACTCAGTACTGCGTTTAATACTCTTTGCGGAGCAATGTTTCCGCCATGACCTTGTAATTCGATAACATCTTCACCGGTGTAAGAATTAGGTGAAGCAAAATACAAAAGTACACCTTCATCGATTACTTCATTATTCAGTTTAAATTGTTTGAAGTAAGCTTGTCGTGTTTTAGGAGTGATATTTGTTAGTGTCTTTGCCACTGTTAAAGCCTGAGGACCAGAAACTCTTACAATGGCAATGCCACCCCTGCCATGAGGGGTAGCAATTGCTGCAATGGTATCTTCGATTGTAGACATGAATTATTTCTTTGCGACTGGAGCTTTTTTCAAGCTTAATCCACGCTTTTCTAAAGATCTAAAAATAATGAACTGCTGGAAAATTGTAAAGCTGTTTGAAACTAACCAATACAATGTCAAACCTGCAGGGAATGTACAGAACATAAATGTAAATACAAAAGGCATTGCCATAAACACTTTCTTCTGAATTGGATCAGTAATAGGTGTAGGTGACATCTTCTGTAATAAGAACATCGAAATACCATACAGAATTGGTAATACGAAGTAAGGATCTTTTACAGATAAGTCAGTGATCCATAAAATGAAGCTTGACTGTCTTAATTCTGTTGATTCCATTAAGGTCCAATATAAAGCGATGAAGATAGGCATCTGAATTAAAAGTGGTAGACAGCCACCTAAAGGATTTACCTTTTCAGCTTTGTACAGTTTCATGGTTTCAGCACCAATCTTCTGTCTGTCGTCTTTATAACGCTCTTTAATCTCCATTAACTTAGGCTGGAGTAATCTCATTTTTGCCATTGAGGTGTATTGTGCCTTTGTAAGAGGGAACATCACACTTCTAACAATAAGAGTTAATACAATAATTGAGAAACCCCAGTTACCGATTATTGAGTGGATGAAATTTAAGATCTTGAATAATGGAATTGAGATGAACCATAACCAACCGTAATCTACGGTTAAATCTAAGTTGTTTGCAACAGCTGCCATTGCATCTTGGCTTTTAGGACCAACCCATAGTTTTGCTGATAATGTTTTCTCGCTGTCAGCTTTTACTACAGTGTTCTGAGTTCTAATACCAATGATAGCAGCAGTATTCTTTTCAGCAGATCCAGAGTAGATAACATTAGATGAGTCATTATCACCGTTTACCCATGCTGATACGAAATAGTGCTGAATCATGGCAACCCAGCCAGATTTTGTTGATACATTGTATTTTGTATCATCAATAATTTTTTCTAAAGTAGCCTTTTCATATCTGCTGTTGTCAGATGAATATGCTGTACCTCTATAAGCACTTGCTACCATACCAAAGCTTGAGTTGCTCTTTAAGTATGAGTCATCTTCAGACTGTTTTAACTGACCATACATGCAAAGGTTTAAGTCTTTGTCGCTGTTGTTTAAGATGTCATATTTAACATTAACAACATATGAATCTCTGTTAACAGAGAAGGTCTTTACGTATGTAACATTGTCTTTTTCATATTTTAAAACTGCTTCCACGCTATTCTCGCCGTCTTTGATAGCATATTCAGTCTTATCAGATACATATTCAGGTCTTGAAAGGTTATCAATTCCATCTTTACCTGCTAAACCACTCTGAGCTTGGTAGATAAACTGAGGAGTTGTCATTAACAGATGGAAAGGATCGTTCTTATCCTGTTCTTGTTTAACCTTAAGTAATTTTGCATCGACAACGTCACCACCTTGCAGATTGATGGAGAGCTCAAGATTATCACTTATTAATTTAATAACCTTGCCAACTGCTGTATTGGAATTGATTTCTTGTGACTGTTGAATTGCTGCCTGCTCTAATGCTTTTTGATCATTAGCTTTGTCTGAATTCCAATCCCAGAATAGAAACATAGCTGCGCACAGTAACAGAATAAATATAAGATTTCTTTGTTGTTCCATTTGGATAACCTTAAAGGCGATTACTTAATTTTTTTAGGTACAGGATCATACCCACCAGGGTTCAAAGGATGACAGCGACAGATCCTTTTTAAACCAAGATAGATTCCTTTGATTAAGCCCCATTCTCTAATAGCTTCAAGAGTGTATTGTGAACAGCTAGGGTAAAAACGGCAATGCTGTCCTAGAATAGGACTAATGAAGGTTTGATAGAAGCGGATCATCAAGATCGCTATTTTTCCAAACGGTGAGATATTTGTTGCCATAATCGTTTAAATATAGCACTTAGTTCAGAATTGCTGATATCTTCTATCTTTGGTCTTGCAATAACTACAAGATCAATATTTTGAAGAGAATGTTGATTTAATCTGAAAGTCTCTCTGGCAATACGCTTGACACGATTTCGCCAAACAGCTCTTTTTAAAATTTTTTTAGGTATAACCAAGCCGAGCCTAGAACACTGAGATTCGTTGTTTTTGCGAGCAAGAACAAGCACCCCAGTAGCGCTGGCACGGACAGGGTTTGCGAATACCTTATCGTATTCCTCGGTTGACAGTATTCTGACAGACCGAGGAAAGGTATTATTAGCCATTAACGGTTGTTAAACGCTTACGACCCTTGGCACGGCGACGGGAAAGAACTTTACGACCGTCAGCAGTACGCATACGTACACGGAAACCGTGGGTGCGCTTACGCTTAGTTACGTTTGGCTGGAAAGTACGCTTCATTTGAAACTCCAACGACGGTACTACCGCCTAATTACACGGTGAATATATTAATAGTGAAATTTCACTATTAATTCAAAGTACGGTATTTTACATTGTAAATGCTATTAAGGTCAACACTGTTTTTGTGCTAAAATATTGTGCTACTGAATTTAAACCATTAATATTGGTTAATACTCTATTAATATAACTATAAAAAAGGCCCTTTTTATGGATTTGGATCAAGTCTGGAAAGATGCTATTGCTAATGTTATTAGCAAGTTCACTGATTTAAAAGATATGAGCGTAGTCAAATGTATAGAAACTATGTGTTCTTTTGAAGTAAGTGGTAATAACATTGTTTTTATTTGCAATAACGACATGGCTTCAAAAATGTTACCAATGTACGTTTCTCAGCTGTTCATTGAAATCACAAATCTTATGGGGGTATCTAACTATGGATTACAGATGGTGATGGCTGGTAGTAGACCAAATCAGTCTCAATCTCAGTCTGTTGGTTCAACATTATTGGGTAATACTCGTTATACACAGCAGCAGAATCAATACACTAATGATAATTATCAGAGTTCGTCCAATGCTGGTATACCTGTATCTGGTATGAATTCTCAATACTCATATTCTAGTGCTAATCAACAGTCTGTAAATTCTCAACCATCGTTTAATGCACAGCATAATGCTGGTTCTAAATCTTTCATGGGACAGCAAAATCCAAATATAGTTCCTAGGGCTAGAATCACAGACAATATTGATCCCAAAAAGACATTTGATAATTATATTACTGATCCAGAAAATAAACTGCCTATAGCGGCAGCTATGAGAATTGCTGAAACTCCAGGTTCTGATAACTTTAATCCGTTTTATATCTATGGTGGTTCTGGCTTAGGAAAAACTCATATCTTATGGGCTATTGCCAATAAGATTAGAGAAACTAAGCCTAATGTGTCTGTGATCTATATTAGAGCTGAAGATTTTATTAGAAGATATGTTGACTCTATGTCTCAAAAATCATCTTTTGCTCCGCAGCAGGTCCACTTTCAAGACATGTTTACTCAGTACGATGTGTTCATTATGGATGATATTCAGAGTCTTACCAAAGGTGATAAAGCTAGAGATACTTTCTTTGATATTATTGCAAATTTCTTAGATATCAAAGGTAAACAGTTAATCTTAGCTTCTGATGTTGCTCCAGGTAATTTAAAGAATTTCAATGATAGACTTGTTACTAGATTCGGTTCAGGCATTTGCAGTGAAATTTATCCGCCAAGCTCTGAAACAAGAACAGCTATCATTTTAAGAAAATGCAAAGAATTAAACTTTGAATTGCCAAATTCTGTCGTTGACTATATCGCTACAAATATTAGATCAAGTGTACGTGAAATTGAGGGAGCAATTAAAACTTTAAAGAATCTAGTTCAGGTTAATGGTGGAACAGTAACTTATGATGAAGCTGTAAAAATTCTGTCTAGCTCTGTTAATAAAACAAGTAATAACACTACAGTTGATAGTATTAAAGACAGAGTTGCAAAAGAATTTGAAGTTACAGTTGAATCTTTAGAATCTGCTTCAAGAAAGAAGAATATATCTCAGGCTCGTTCATTTGCTATTGCTTTAACTCATGAACTTATACCTACACTATCAAGTAGTGATATTGGTAGATCTTTTAATAAAGATCATTCATCTGTTTTAGCTGCTATTGCAAGAGTTGAAGAATGGAAGGTAAAAGATAAAGATATGAATGTTCTTTATCAGAAGTTAGTACTTTCTCTTAAAAAGAATTAAAAATCAGGAGATTTAATTATGAAGTTTAGCGTATTGCTGTCTACTATCAGCAAACAGTTGTCAGAAATTGCAAGTATTGCTGGTTCTTCAACTAATAAAGATGACATTACACAAAATATCCTTATTAAAGTTGCTGATTCAATTCTTGTTTTAAAAGCTACAAATTACAATATTGAGCTTCAGACTGAGATCCCTTTGACAGATGTTGAATCAGAAGGCGAGATTACAGTCAATGCGAATAAGTTAAAAGAGACTCTGTCTAATCTTGATCAAAATAATTTAGTTAATTTTAACTATGATGAGCAGAATAACTTATTAGTACTTTCAAATGGCAGTACAAATTTTGAAATTCGTACTAGATCTTCTATTGATTTTCCTTCTTTTGAGATGGAAGAAATTGAACACACCATTGTCTTAAAGCAGAAACAGTTAAAATCAATCATTGATTCATGTTTATTGTGTGTTTCAAATGAAGATTTCAGAGACTATTTACGTGGTGTTCGTTTTGAAGTTAATGGCTCAAAATTAGAGATCTTTACTTCAGATGGTCATAGAATGGCTATCCTTGAAACTCAGTTAGATAATCCTTCTACAGATGCTGAACCTTTTGGTGTTATCCTAACTAAGAGATGTGCTTCTCAATTAGCTAAGATTGTAAATGAGGAAGCTGATTCTGATGTTATCTTATCATTCACTAAGAATGCTGTTCAGACATCTTGCAATAACTACAAGATGAACTCTAAATTGATTAACTGCGGCTACCCTAATGTAAGAACTGTTATTCCAAAGACTATTGATTCAATTATTTCTATTCCAAAGGATACTTTCACTAATCTAATTAAACAGGTTTCTGTCCTTTCATCAAAGAGAGTTAATGGTGTTACATTTACTTTTGGTGGTGGTCAGGTTACCTTAAGATCTGAGAACTCTGAACACGAGGTCGCCACTGCTTCTTTAGCTTTACCTGATGCTCAATCTAATATTGAGATTTCTTTAAATGCACAGTATGTAAGAGAGGTTTTAGGCGTTATCAAAACTGATAATGTTCTTTTCTGCTTTAGCCAGCCTATGATTCATGTTTTAATTAAACCAGAAACAGAAGTTAATGATCTAGGCGTAAAGGCAAGCTATATTATCAGTAAAGTTGTGGTTTAACTTTTATCATAAGGTAGCTTTATTCTTAAAGCTACCTTTTTTACCTTCATGAAAATATCTCACCTCAGAATATTAAACTACCGTAATATCTCTTCATTAGACATAGAACCATCAACTCTATTTAATGTTATTTATGGAAAAAATGGTTCTGGTAAGACTTCTTTGCTTGAAGCCATTTCTTATTTAGGTTATGGAAGATCTTTTCGAGATTCACGATATCAATCTTTAATAAGAGAAGGTCAATCATACTTTGCAATATCAGCTGATGTTATAAGAGATAGCACTGACCTATCAGACAGAATTGGTGTATGTAGATATAGAAATCGCAATCAATCTCTTGAGATATCTATAAACTCAAATACAAGTAATAGATTAGTTGATTTGGTAGATAAGATTTCAATACAAGTTATTCATCCTCAAGGAATTGATCTAATTTTAGGTGGACCTGAATATAGACGTAATTTCATAGATTGGGGAGCTTATTACTCATTTCCTAATTTTAAGAATTGTTGGTATAGATATAAAAAGCTCTTATCTCAACGTAATTTTATGTTAAAGAGAAGAGAACCTGCTGAGAATATCCTGTTTTGGGATGAAGAACTATCAAAAGTAAGTGAAGAAATTACAACTTTTAGAGAACAATATATAGATCTTTTTAAGACAATTCTTTTACAAAAATTAAGTTCATTTTTGCCTCAATTTGAATTCGAAATTTTATTCTCTAAAGGTTGGGAAAATGGCTTACAGTTGCGGTCTGTGCTTAACTTAAATATTGAAAAAGATAGAGTTTTAGGGTATACTTTTTACGGTTGTCACAGGGCAGAATTACGAATTAAATGTAATAATTTTTCTGCTAGTGAAACCCTGTCTAGAGGACAATTAAAATTATTAGTTTGTGCAATGAGACTTTCTCAGGGGTACCTTTTAAAACACCAAGTAGGAAAAAATTGCATATTTCTAATTGATGACTTAAGTTCTGAACTTGATGCTAATTCTAGAATGTTATTGCTTAATGAACTAAAAGAATGTGATAGCCAAGTTTTTTTGACAAATATTACAAAGAATTTAGAAATTCCAAGTTGTTCTGAAAATTCTTTTATCAACATTGAAGAATCTATAGAGCCTTAATTACATACAGAGGAACAAATGTCAGCAGAAAATAACAATGATTATGGTACTTCCAGTATTAAAGTTTTACACGGCTTAGAGGCAGTGCGTAAACGTCCTGGTATGTATATCGGTGACACTGACGATGGTTCAGGTTTACATCATATGGTATTTGAGGCAGTTGATAACTCTATTGACGAGGCTCTAGCTGGATTCTGTAACCATATTGAAGTAACTATTCATGAAGATGAATCCGTATCATGTACCGATAATGGTCGTGGTATTCCTGTTGCTATTCATCCTGAAGAGCATGTATCTGCAGCTGAAGTTGTTATGACAGTGTTACATGCTGGTGGAAAATTCGATTCAAATTCTTATAAAGTATCAGGTGGTCTGCACGGTGTTGGTATTTCTGTTGTTAATGCTCTATCTGATAAGTTAGAACTAACAATTAGAAGAGAAGGTCACATTTGGCAGCAAATTTACTTAGATGGTGGTAAACCTGAAGCTCCTCTACATCAGATCGGTGATTCTGATGAGAGTGGAACAAGAGTTAGATTTTGGCCATCTCCTTCAATTTTTACCAAGACAATCTTTGATTACAACGTTTTAGCTAAACGTTTAAGAGAGCTTTCGTTTTTAAACTCTGGTATTAAGATCACTTTAACAGATTTAAGAGAGACTCCTCCTAAACAGGAAGTATTCCATCATGAAGGTGGTATTGGAGAGTTCATTGCTTTTTTAAATAAAAATAAGACTCCATTAAACCAGAAGGTAATTCATTTTACTAAGAAATGTGAAGGAAATATTACTGTTGAAGTTGGCATGCAATGGACGGATGCTTATACAGAAAATGTATATTGCTTTACTAATAATGTTCCTCAAAAAGATGGTGGTACTCACTTAGCTGGTTTTAAGAGAGCTATTACTTCTACCTTTACTAATTACTTAGACAAACAGGGATATAACAAGAAGTCTAAAGTATCTACAAGTGGTGATGATGCACGTGAAGGTTTAACAGCTGTTATCTCTGTTAAGATGCCTGATCCTAAGTTTTCATCACAGACTAAGGATAAATTAGTATCTTCAGAAGCTGCTCAAGCTGTAGCTTCTTCAGTAAGTGAAAACTTAGGTTATTTCTTACAGGAAAATCCTAAGGATGCTGAATTTATCTGTTCAAAAATTATTGAAACAGCTCGTGTACGTGAAGCAATGAGAAAGGCTCGTGACTTATCACGTAAAAAAGGTGGTTTAGATTTAAATATTGCACCTGATAAGTTAGTTAAGTGCCGTGAAAAAGATCCTGCTTTAGCTGAAATCTTCCTGGTTGAGGGTGACTCAGCGGGTGGTACTGCTAAGAATGGTAGAAACTCTAAGTTCCAAGCTATTCTTCCTTTAAGAGGTAAGATCTTAAACGTTCAAAAGGCTCGTTTTGATAGAGTTATTGACTCACAGCAGATTGGTACTCTAGTAAGCGCTTTTGAGTGCGGTATCGGTAAAGATGACTATAATCCTGAAAAGTTTAGATATCATAATGTAATTATCATGACTGATGCTGATGTGGACGGTGCTCACATTCGTATCCTTTTATTAACATTCTTTTACCGTCACATGCCAGAGCTCATTGAAAGAGGTTATGTATACGTTGCTCAGCCTCCTTTATATAAATATGAAAAAGGTAAGCAAGTAAATTACGTTCTTTCTGATAAAGAAGCTTTGCAGTATAAGACAAATATGGCTATTAACTCTGGTTCCATATTTGTTAATAAAGAGGCTGCTCCTCTATCTGGTATGCCTTTAGAAAGCCTGTTTAATGATTATAATAAAGTAATGTCAAGAATGCCAAAATTGACTCAGAAAATTCAAAAAGACATTGTTCTAAACATTATGTACTACAACTTATTATCTGAAGATCTAATGTCCTCTGAATCAGATGTAAAAGAATGGGCTGAAGGCTTTATAAAACAGTTACCATCTAATGCTTCTGAAGGAGTTTTCTTCAAGGCTGAGGTAAAGCATGATCCTGTTACAAATCTTTACTATCCGTTGATTATCCAGCATGTTCATGGAATTGATCATAAGTACTTATTGGATGATGCTTTCTATAAGTCAATTGATTATTCTATGTTAAAAAACATGAATTCAAAGGTTAATGGACTAATTGAGAAAGACGGTTTTGTTCAGGTGGGGGCAAAACAGATACCTGTCGATAACTTCCATCAGGCATATGAAGTTCTGATGAAAGAAGGTTTTTCTGGTGTTAAGATTCAGCGTTACAAAGGTTTAGGGGAAATGTCAGCTGAACAGTTATCAGAAACCACTATGAATCCTGATACAAGATCCTTACTAAAAGTTCATATTACTGATGCTATGGAAGCAGATAGATTATTCAATGAACTTATGGGTGAAGATGTTGAAGATAGAAAGATCTTTATTGCTGAGAATGCTTCTAAAGCTAATTTAGATATTTAATACTACCTTCTCTTACATAAAATATTAAGCCTCGATTTTTATCGAGGCTTTTTATTTGTCTTAATGTTCCACGTGGAACATTTGGTGCTCAGATCTTTTTATTATTTTTTTGTTTTGAATACTTAATCTCTTTTCAATTTATTTGTTCTACTATTAAAGAATGATTCAAAATTTGATTTGGAAACTAGCAGTAATATTGATGTTTGTAAAACTTGTCATTAATATTTCATGTTACTCAAAATCAGTTTAATGTTCCACATAGAACATTATAAATCTGTAGTGTCTATATATCTTATTTTTTGTGTTAAGTTCGATACTTTTTATTTTCTTATGATTATAATTCAATTTTTTGTATGACATATTTTAAATTTGTCATATATTCTTTAATGAAATTTTATCCGTTTACATCGATGTTATTGATAATGTTCCACGTGGAACATTAATACTAAGAAATATACATCTTCTTGTATACCGTGGTTAGATGAACACACTTTGTCGATAAAAAAGGAGTACACGCGACAGCTACGCGGACATTCATTTTAATTTGTATCAGCTCACTAGATTTTTTCTTTCTAAATTTATCCTTGGTCACAAGAATGTCATAACCTCAAAGCCAGTAATTTCGCAGTGAACTTATTTTAGCTTCACAGCTTTCGCCTGTTAACTGGCTTCATCGCATGGGAGGCTCTAAAGAAGCTGCTGATGCTGTAATGGACAGAATTCTCCATAACTACCAGCTGATACAGTTAGATGGTCAATCCAAACGCTCTGAAAAACCTAACTTGAATAATGAGGAGGTTCAATAATGACCTCTCCTAAAATAACTGAATGTGTAATGAGTGTAATGATTACATTACATCCATTACACCTAATAAATCTGCACCTCTTAATAAGGATGAAGTTAAAGCTCTTTACATAAAATTAAGAGCCTCAGGTATTGATCCTACAGCCAACATTCTCCACCGCGCAATTGGGCATGGTTCTCTTTCTACACTGTAACGCTTTGTAAATAAATTAATGAAGCTTATGTAAAAATAAGCTAAGTGAAATAGATAAGAAACGTGTTCCTAATGAGACTATTGAGCAGATCGTTCACGATCTTACAGACGTCTGCATCAAGGTAAAGCTGAAAGAAGATGATTCTAAGATTGATTCTTTGAATTCTATGCTTTTAAAAGCCTATCAAGAACGCAAAAGTTCTGAAGAGGAAATAACTGCAACTATTGATAAAGCAAATAGCGAGATATCTACTTTTAAAACTAAGGTATCTGAGCTTGAAAGCAACAATAGCAGGTTTCTCTCTGAAAATAACGCACTAAGAGATCAGGTCAATGTTTTAAGTAGAGAAAGAGCTGATGATCGTGAAAAGTATCAGTATCTAGAAGGAATGTCGAATCTGCTCAAGAGAGCTAGCTTAGATCCTGAAGGTATTAGCAAACTTTTAGAGGAGTTAAAGAAGAAAAATAACGTAAAGGAGGAAAAAGTAGTAGCCTATTTTGGGTGTAATAGGTGTAATAGGTGTAATAAAGTTGGTAACCAGTGTCAGTGGATGTATTCTTATACTAGATAATTTTCTCGTGAAGTTACTTTACCTTATTGAAATATTCATAGATTACTTCTGATAACATAGCTTACAAGCATATAAGTTATCAGTAATGATGTTTTGTGACGTTATAATTTTATATCTCATGGATATCGTTATTATTAATTTCTAAAATGTGATTAGAAGTATCATTAGGTAAAGTTTTTAAAGAAAACAGAATGTTCCACGTGGAACAAATATGTAGAAATAAGGATGTTTACAATTAAAAAAGCGATACCAAATATAAAGTTATGGTATCGCTTTGGTAGATGATATGAGTTAATTAGTAAAGAACAGATATATCTGCTGTTTTTCCAATTAAATCATGTAATGAAACTAATAAATGTAAACGATTCTCTTTAATCTTAGGATCGTCAGCATATACCATTACATGCTCAAAGAAGTTATCAACAGGCTCCTTTAACTCAGATAATGTAGCTAAAGCACAGGTGTAATCACCTTCTGAATATAACTTATTAACTTTAGGAGAGATTGTGTCTAAAGCTGTAGCTAGAACAACTTCATCCTTTTCAGATAATAATTGTTTATCAACTGAGCCTTCACCTAAATTGGCTTTGCTTAAGATATTGTTAATTCGCTTATAAGCAGATGCAAGATTTTCTGCTTCAGGTAAATCTTTAAATGATTTAACAGCTTTAACTCTCTTATCGAAGTCTAATAAGTTTTCAGGTTTTGTTGAAAGAACAGCTAAGAAGATCGAAGCTTCAATATTTTGATCCTGGTAGTAAGCTTTTAGTCGGTTATAAACGTAGTTAATAACCTGATCCTTGGTTGACTCAGATTTAACCTTGTCACCTAAAATCATGCAAGCTTCATCAATTACTGAAGCAAAGTTAAAGTCTAACTTGTTCTCTAATACGATTCTGATTAACCCGATTGCAGCTCTTCTTAAACCGAAAGGATCTTTATCACCTTTAGGTAGCTGGTTGATACCAAAAATACCAACTAGAGTAATAGCTTTTTCAGCTAAACTTACAGCCATTTCAACAGGTTTTGTTGGAATTGAATCACCTGCAAATCTTGGTAGATACTGTTCGAAAATTGCCTGAGATACATCTTTATCTTCACCATCTAACTCTGCGTAATGCATACCCATAACGCCTTGAGTATCGGTAAATTCAGTTACCATAGTAGAAGCAAGATCGCACTTTGCTAAATGAGCTGCGCGAGCAGATTTAGACTCATCAGCACCTATTAACTTAGCAATATAAATAGCTAACTTCTCAACACAATCAGATCTAAATGCTAATGTACCAATATCTTTCTGGTAAACAATGTTCTTTAGTTTGTCGAAGAAGTACTCTAATGAGTGTTTTCTATCAGTATTGAAGAAGAATTCTGCATCAGAAAGGCGTGGCCTTACGACTCTCTCATTGCCTGAGATTAATGATGTAGGATCTTTAGGATTAATGTTAGAAGCAAAAGCAAAAGCTGGTAACAGCTTGTTGTTTTGATCATAGATTGGGAAGTACTTCTGATCGCCTTTCATGGTATAAACCAATGCTTCAGCTGGTACCTTTAAGAATCTGTCTTCGAATGTAGCCTTGAAGATGTGTGGTTCTTCAACGATTGAAGTAACTTCTTCTACTAGAGCATCATCAAGATCAACTTTACCGTTTACTGAATTAGCAATATCGGTTACCTGCTTAATGATTGACTGTTTACGTTCGTCATAATCGGCAACAACGCAACCTTCGTTTCTTAACTGCTCTACATAAGTATCAGCTGATTTTAAAGTAACTTTTTGTGAGCCTAAGAATCTGTGTCCATTAATAGTCTTTGAAGACTCAACACCTAGAATGCTACCTTGTATTAAATCCTCACCGTATAGCATACATAGAGTATGAACAGGACGAACGAATTCCTCACGCTTGTTACCCCAGTGCATTAAGCGTGGGATTGGAAGAGCTTTTAATGCGTTTTTGAACATCTCAGGTACAACGTTAACAGTTTCCTGACCTTTCTTAGTGGTCTTAACGTAAAGCCACTCGCCCTTGTCTGTCTTTAGTCTGTCAGCCTGCTCAACAGTTATACCGTTAGCTTTTGCCCAACCTAAAGCTGCTTTTGTAGGAGCTCCGTTTGCATCGAAAGCTGCTTTAATTGCAGGTCCTTTGATCTCTACTTCTTTATCTTTCTGCTTATCAGCTAAGTCAGAAATGAATAAAGCTAATCTTCTAGGGGTTGCGTACCACTTTGATGCAGAAAAAGCCAATCCGTCATCTTTTAATTGTTTTACAAAAGAATCGTGAAGTGACTGTGCAAGGTTACGCAGTGATTTTGGTGGTAACTCTTCTGTACCTAATTCCAATAATAAATTCTTTGTAGTCATGATTAAATCCTAATCTCACTTAGCAGACTCATTCTTGCACATAGGGAAACCTAAAGCTTCTCTTGACTTGTAATATGCTTCAGCAACAGTTTTAGATAGTGTTCTAATTCTTAAAATGTAACGCTGTCTTTCAGTTACTGAGATAGCATGTCTTGCATCTAATAAATTAAAGCAGTGCGCTGCTTTTAAAATCCTTTCGTAAGCTGGTAATGGTAAAGGTTTCTCAAGATTTAATAAATCGCTACTTTCCTTTTCCATCTGATCGAACATCTTGAATAAGAAATCAGTATCAGCGTATTCAAAGTTATAAGTTGACTGCTCAACTTCGTTCTGATGGAAAACGTCACCGTAAGTAACATCACCATTAGCTGTATGAGCCCAAATTAAATCATATACGGTCTTTTTCTTTTGTATGTACATAGCAAGTCTTTCTAGACCGTATGTTAATTCGCCTGTTACAGGGAAACACTCAAGACCACCAACCTGTTGGAAGTATGTGAACTGTGAAACTTCCATGCCGTTTAACCAGATTTCCCAACCTAAACCCCATGCACCTAAAGTAGGGTTTTCCCAGTTGTCTTCAACAAATCTGATATCATTTTCGGTAGGATCAAAACCTAATTCCTTTAATGAACCTAAATATAGTTCCTGAATGTTATCTGGAGAAGGCTTTAAAATTACCTGAAACTGATAGTAGTGCTGTAATCTGTTAGGGTTTTCACCATATCTACCATCAGTAGGTCTTCTTGATGGTTGTACGTATGCACATGAAATTGGCTCTGGACCTAATGATCTTAAGAAAGTCATAGGGTGAGAAGTTCCAGCACCTACTTCCATATCAAAAGGTTCAGCGATCATGCAACCATGACTCATCCAATAATCTTGAAGGGTAAGAATTAAGCCCTGAAATGTTTGAAGGTCGTATTTGTTAGACATCTGAATTAAACCTTGCAAAAAAAACAATATAAAGTGAGTGATTGAACTCACATCGAAAATAAAAATATGTTACATTTTACCATTAACGGCTTGATAATTGCGCTTTTTAGCAAAAAAGGAACAGCTTTTTAAAACAGAAATTATTCTTTCTTTTTAACGACGAAAAGACATGGATTTTTTTCGTCAGGCAATGAAACAAGAGTGTGATTCATGAACTTAAGATCGGAAGAGCGTCGTGTAGGGAAAGAGTGTAGATCTCGGTGGTCGC
>ERZ1024483.158-NODE-158-length-21543-cov-12.271966_pt1 | contig 21543 bp, 25 predicted proteins | sample MGYA00520799_ERZ1024483 | MGnify/ENA primary metagenome ERZ1024483 (study PRJEB33242, sample SAMEA3444315) | Homo sapiens | biome: Host associated; feature: Gastrointestinal tract; material: Stool | place: Uganda | collected 2011-01-01 ...
GGCGACCACCGAGATCTACACTCTTTCCCTACACGACGCTCTTCCGATCTTATTTGCCTGAAAATCAAATTGCCTATGGATTCAGATAAAGAAAAAAGTATTACGCAATACAATGAAAATAAGGTAGTAAGGGTATCACAATCCCTTTACCAACTTGAAAAGATGCGCTGGAGAATGTCCACATTGGGATATAGAATGCTTTTTGCCATAGGGCAAAGTATAGGAAAAAACGATGATGACGCATATCAGAACATTGCGTTTGAAGTACAGAGCATGTTCAAATATCTTGGACTTGACAACAACAATGACAGGTACGTCCGTTTGGCTGAAACATTGGAAGAAATCAGCCGAAGCCCCCTTCTGATCAGCCGAAAGAAAAAAAACGGAGCACGAATCTGGCAAGGGTACGCATGGATAACCTCATACCTCCTGTGTGAAGATGACAATTATGTGCATATAACGGTCAATCCTGATGTAAGGTCATTTCTGATAAATCTTGCACAATACGCCTGCATACAGCCCAAATACTACCTGAAGCTGTCAAGCGACTATCAGAACTGGTTCTATCCGTATCTGAAGAACTATGTCAAGCTGCATAAATGGAAAGTATCGATAGAAGATTTAAAAAACGCGCTGGATTTGTTGGATACCCCCACATACGACCCCAAGCAGTACAGAAACGCCAATGAAAGGTTTTTAACACGTGTTATAGGCATCAAGCAATCAGCGCGGGCAAAAGCCGAACAGAGGGCTGCAAAAATGGAGAAAAGAGCAGCCAACCCCATTGAATGGGATTACATAACAGACCCAAAAAGTAAAATGCCGATAGGAACACTCGCATCAATCACGCAGCATACGGACATCAACGTAACCGCCTGTCCTATCAAGACAGGAAGAAGCTACACGCATATCATGTTTTTCATGTCAGAAAAGGCTGCCACCGTCAGCCAAAGCCGGAAAGAACAGGAGGCTGCCAAGAACCAAGCGGAAAGCGACATGGGCAAGCGTCAGCAGCCACGCAAGCGGAGTGGTAAGAACCAAGACATGAAAGCCATCATGCAAGACCTGTTCAGCAGTGAACCTACTGCACAAGCCATACCAAACCCGGCATACGACCCCATGCCGGAGAAAGCCCCGAAACGCTTCAACTATGACGAGGAACAAGTCCGGGAAATGGCAAGGCTCGCCAAAATGACCTTCCAGCAGATGGTGGAAAAGCTGAAGCTGGAACATGACGAGAACGGCTACTATAAAATGGCCTGAAAATTTGGATTCCAGAAGCAAAATACCTATATTTGAGAGCTTCCGGGGTGGTAGCCGGAAGTCCGGGGGCTGACGGCTATTGCACGTTACGCCCGAAAGTGGGGTGAATTGACGGATTTCCGACATCCCCACTTTTTTTATGCCCTATAATGTAATGTGCATTACAATTATACTAATGTACTAATTTTAGTAAATACTATGATTAGTATATTAGTATAAAAGCCGCCTCCGGCGGGGTAATTGCCGGGGGCTTCCTGCCCTTGCACGGTCATTGCTCGATGAAGTCCGTCCCGCACAGTCCGCACTTCAGTAGAAGGCCGGACTTGCCCCATACGTTGCACCCGCAGCCGCACGTGTATTTCTTGCGCTTTCCGCTCCGGCTTTCGTCGTCGCCCCCTGCCCCGGCTTCAGGTTCTCCGCCATCATCCCCGCCGGAACTGCCGATTCTGACGGGCTTTGCCGACAGTGCGGCCAGTGTAGGCTTATAGCGCAACCTGAGGTTTTGCAAGTCCTCGCTGGAGAGGGTCTTGAAAACCTGCTCAAACCTGCCGTCAGGGATGATATAATGCGTAACGTACTGCCCCGTCTGCTTGCCGCCCGGTTCTCCCGTGTCGGTAGGCATAAGCCCCACCTGCACCATCTTGTCAGCCCATTGCCTGTTGTGATAACCGCCCCGGCTGGGCTTGCCGAAATCCTCCTGCCAGAGGTGGCACATTTCATGCACGAGCGTGGAGTGCCACTCGATGTCCTCACGGTTCATGAAGTCCGGGTTGATACTGATTTCATGGATGATTTTCTTCGCCTCGTTCTCGCCCCTCCAGCGGTTGGCAGCAAAGAACCCGTAAGCCCCGCCGTGCCTTGACATATTGACAATGCAGTCGGAGAGCGTACCGCCGAAAATCGCCTGATTGTAGAACCTGTACAAATCGTCCAGCGTCTTGAATTGAATCGTCGTAATCATAAACAGCCGTATTGGTAACACTGCAAAGATACAAATTATTTTTGTAATGCACATTACAAAAATACTAAAATACGACTTTTAGTATTAAAAAACGGGAAAGATGCACTTTAGAAAAAGTGCTGAAAATCATGCAACTATTAAAGAAATGTAATGTACATTACACCATTACTAAAGGTAGTACATACTAATATACTACTTTTAGTGTCACAAAAAGGGGCAAGCCGTGAGGCTTGCGCACAAGCGTGAACCGCCCCTTTCCCTCTTGCCAGCGCAGCCGGGAAGGGGGAGAGGGGCAGACGGGTGGAAGATAAGGGGTGCGTCTGTGGAATATGCCAAAGGCACATGGAACGGGGGCAGCCCGGATGTTCCCTTTGTGCCATAATCACGCAGCCACCTGTGGCCGCAAGGATTTCAGCACAAAACGGAACATACCTTGACGGGGGAGGGCGGGAAAGGACGCGTTAGGGATTGCAGGGTAAAGCCCGCAGCAAGGCGAGGACTTGCAACGGAAAGCCCGACCCGAAAGGGGAACGCCCAAAAAGAAAAACGACATATATAGCGTATATATCATATATATTTTATATATTTGCGCAAAGAACAGAACAATGGAAGCAACAATAACATACAAGAAAAAGATTATTGACTTGAAAGAGGACACCTTCAAGGCTCTTTCGGTCATGGCTGCCAGACAGGGCACGAACCTGAAACGGCTGATAGAGAACCTGCTCGACAAGACGGCAGAGGAATATGACGATAGCGAAGCCTACCGCTATATGTCCGAGAATTACCCGGACGGACAGGTCAAGCTGGAGAAGAACGAGCGCAAGGAATTTATGGACTGGCTGGGAGTGGTTGAGAAATGAGGGTTGAATTTTCAAAGGAGTTTGAAAAGGCAGTCCGCAAACTCTCCGGCAAAATGCTGGATTCAGTGCGTCAGGCAGTACAGGAAGTTATCAATGCCGGAAACATCGAGGAACTGACGGACTGCAAGAAACTGGTGGACCATGAATTTATCTACCGCCTGAGGATAGGCAGTTATCGCGCTTTCTTCAACTATCATGTACAGATAGTGGATGACTGCGTAATGTTTCTCTATCTTGTACCCAGAGGTCAGGCATACGACAAAAAAATGGGAAAGAACCTGCAAAGAAAAGATGGATAACGGAATTTATTCCGTATCTTTGCAAGCGTAAGACCCTGCTGTCCCTGCTGAACAAGCAAACTTCAGGGTTATTGTTTTTTATAGGCATATACCTGTACAATATATAAGGAAAGCGGCTTGATGTATCAGGTCGCTTTTTTTACTGATTATCAGTATTTACTAAAAGTAGTACATACTAATATACTATTTTTAGTATTATAAAAAGGGGCAAGCCGTGAGGCTTGCGCACAAGCGTGAACCGCCCCTTTCCCTCTTGCCAGCGCAGCCGGGAAGGGGGAGAGGGGCAGACGGGTGGAAGATAAGGGGTGCGTCTGTGGAATATGCCAAAGGCACATGGAACGGGGGCAGCCCGGATGTTCCCTTTGTGCCATAATCACGCAGCCACCTGTGGCCGCAAGGATTTCAGCACAAAACGGAACATACCTTGACGGGGGAGGGCGGGAAAGGACGCGTTAGGGATTGCAGGGTAAAGCCCGCAGCAAGGCGAGGACTTGCAACGGAAAGCCCGACCCGAAAGGGGAACGCCCAAAAACAAAGTCTGACTATCTTCCAATCAAATACAGCGGACAGTAAAGAATGCCCGCCAACGGGAACACACTAAAGCACTAAAAGTAGTACATACTAAAAGTAGTATTTACTACTTTTAGTATGTACTACGAAGGCGGCACGGGATAAAACAATCAGGGCGAACAGGAACGGAAAAAGCGGAGTGGAAAAATTCGCTTAGGTTGCCGCCTTGCGGCTGCCTTCAGGCGGGTTTCCTCTCCGCTCCGTTCCCTTTCCGCTGCTCTCCGTCGGCTTGTCCGGCGGGGTGCGGCGGAAATCGCCCTACCGCTTTAACCGGGCGGGTGGGAAGTGCCGCCCTCTGCGTGTACGCAAGAACAGACACAAGGCTCTGCCTTACCGCCGGAAAGCGTTTTTTGGTTCTTTTTGGGGTGTCTGCCAAAAAGAACACCCTGCGCCATCCCGCCTTGCCCGTACTGAAAAGGTATGAAAACAGTCGGCAAAAGGGAAAAACCCTTTCGGGGGAAACTGGCTATCTCCCCCGAAAGAACGGTCTAAATTCTGCCTTCATCGCCATAGCTGTAAAAATGCTGTCCCGCAATAATCACGTGGTCGAGCAGTCGGATGTTTACCGCCTTGCCTGCCGTTGCGACTGCCTGTGTCAGCCTGTCATCGTCATGGCTCGGCTTCTCGTTGCCGCTGGGGTGATTGTGGCAAAGAACAAAACTTGCCGCACGGCTTAGAATGGCTTCCCGAAGAATTACCCTTACGTCCACCAGCGTGGAAGCGAAACCGCCGCACGAAATCCGTACTTTTTTAATGACCCTTGACGCTGAATTAAGGAATACCGCCCAACATTCCTCTGTGGCAATGTCGCCCACACAAGGAAACATGAGTTTATAAACATCCTCGCTGCACCGGACGGGCTTCTGTTCGGTGCTTTCCTCCTTTAGCCGCTTGTAAAGTTCTACGGCAGCCATCGCCAGCCTGCGTTTTGCAGGTGTCATTTGTGAAACGACATCAGAAAAGGATGATGCGTTAGGGTAGCCAAAAAGGTCTTGCGCTGCCATTTGGCTGAAATCGTTCTTCTTTGTGAGCATATACACAAGCTCCTGATTTTCCATTACTCGGAAATCCTCGTTTACTTCAAACTGCGTTTTCATACCTGCTTATTTTAAAAGTGTCCGACCTAAGAAAAAACCTCCCAAAACAGAAGCTCCGAAAGCCTCCAAAGCGCACGCGAAACGTGCATAAGAGAAACCCCGTGTAACCACGTCGTCAAAAACCAATACTTGCGCACCCTTGAAAAACGCTTCCTCGAAGCTGATAACCTGCACGCCTTTCACGCTCTTTGCGCCTTTGTACTCATGTACCGCCAGCCGTTCACCCTCCACGCTGATATGGTCGAAAGCGTTTACCGTGCCAGCCAGTCGGCACACTTCATCGGAAAACTCCTTGTACCGCTTCACGTTCTTTTCGCTGCTCGAAGCGGGAATACAGCAGAACACGATTTTCTCGGTCATGCTGCCGAAAGTTTCTCGGATTTTTCGGGCTACGAGTTCCGCCACTTGCAGACTGCGTTTGCCGTCCTTGAAATCCCAGATAAGTTTGCGCACCTGCCATTCTCTCGGACTGGCTTCGTACTTCATGGGCAGATAGTCAAAAAAGGAAAACATCAGCTTCTGCCACTGCTTCTTGTACTTCGGGTTTACTCTTGTTGCTGCCATACGCTTTTCGTTGTTAAGGTTAATACTCGCTAACATCGCCTGTCGCCCCAACCAATTTTTTTCCCTTGACTGATTGAGAACATTGGAATTTCTCAGAAAGCGGAAAGGATGAATAGCAAACCTGAAAAAATGGTAAATACTACCCGCAGGGTGGAGATTTGGCATTTTTTACTGGTTTGTTTTCAGCCCCGCCTACCTTTGCCAATGTTTCAATCAGTTAAGGGAAAATACCCATACCGCTCTCCCTGCCCGCAGGGTAGGGGTCATGCGTTAGGGATTGCAGCGGATAGCCCGCAGCGAAGCGAGGACTTGCAGCGGAAAGCCCGACCCGAAAGGGGAACGCCCAAAAGAAAAAAACAGGGAAAACAAACAGATAAGAGCTTATGATTTAATATCTTTGCATCACTCTCTTAAACCAGAAAACAAACAGGAAAATGACAAAAGCAGAACTGGCAAACATCATCGCGCTAAAGACAGGTATCGACAGAAAGGACGTGATGGCAATCGTGGAAAGCCTGATGGCAGAAGTGAAGAACTCTTTGGAGAAGGAAGAACCCGTATATCTGAGAGGCTTCGGCAGCTTCATCCTGAAGCACAGGGCAGAGAAAACCGCACGCAACATCAGCCGGAACACGACACTGATAGTCCCGGCACACAACATTCCGGCTTTCAAGCCAGCCAAGGAATTTGTAAAGGCTGTGAGCGAACCGCACAAAAGGCAAAACGGACTGGAGAAGGACATCCCCTTGACGACTTCCATACAGTTTTACAGCATTGTAAACAAGGGGGCAAAAGGCAGCGAGGACATAACCCATGCCGTACTGGGCGATAAGGTGGAGAAAGCCCCTTGTCCGATTCGCACGTTTGCTTCAAGGGAGGATGCGGAAAAGATGCTGAACAGCCCGGAGATACAGGCACAGACAAAGGAAATGGGTATCGAAATGGAAGTGGTCAGAATCCGGTAAAACAAGAAAGGGATAGGTACAAGACTGGTTATAAAAAACTGTATATGGATACACAACAAAAGAAAAGCAAATAGCCTTATAATACCCTAAGAACTAATTTAGGGTATTATAAGGCATTCCGTCCTCGGATAAGGAAAAATAAGTTATTTCAGAGCTATTAACTTCGGACGCTACAATATTTATAGGAGAGATCTCTCTTGAAATTAAACTTTTACTCCAGGATATATCCAATAAGATTGGTAATACTTTAAAAAGAAAAATATTTGAACTTTGGGAAATATCATATACGACAGAATCCTTATCAAAGGACAATGAAAGGTAGAAATTTTCATCCTTCAGATAAAAATTATAGTTCCCTTTTTTCTTTATTTTTAAAGATTCATCATACCAGTAAACGTCTTTAGTCTTATTGTTTATAAAAAACAATTTATCACTATAAGCATAATAGGAAGAAGAAATAGGATTCTCGACAGATAACCCCATATAACTATCTACAACTTTAATAGAAATAGATTCAGCCTCTTCTGTTAAACTATTCCTAAGAAAAATAGTTGTAGTTCCTTTTTTCTTAGTAAGAATATTTAATTTATTCTCTTTAATAGATGCTTCTAAAATCTCATCATTCTCTACTAAGACTTCGTAATTATCAGCATTACCTTGAAATTGTATGCTTTGTTTTGTTTCTAAGATAGGCTTTTCATAGTATGCTTTATCGAAAAAAAGGGATTTTGTTTCTTCTTCTTTATTACAACCAAACAATGAAAAGGATAAAATGAAGATAAGAAAATAGATAATGTATCTCATAAGTAAATTAAAGTAATTGCATTGACTTTCAATGCAATTACTTATTATAAGTTATTTACGACGAATTTCTGTTATTTCCCAAAAGTTTGCATTATAGTTTCCGAGTTCTGTTTCAAAGTCGGTGCTTGTATCAGCATTTACTTTGTAGAAACCATTATCTGTACCACCCCATCCCATATTGGCATGGAAGTATAAATCATTATTCTTCAATATCTCTCTACTGGTTTTAACACAAATAGCATATCCATCTATAACCCAAGCATGAGAACCTTTTTCTGCCTGTTCATTGGCAGCATGTGTACCTCCCATTATTGCAACACAAGGCATTTGACGGTTCATATTTATTGTATTCAATAGAGGATCTGGAGCATACTTATCATAATAAGTACCACATGAAACATATTTATTTAAGTAATCTCTTAATGCTAATGTGCTTGTAGAACTACTTTTTACACATGGTATATTAGGGTCATCAGAAGGCCAGTATTCAAAATCTTCGTCTATATTAGGTTTAGTTCCTGTTCCTTCATACATATGTTTTACTACCTTAGAAACCATCATAGCTTCTTCATAATCACCACCAAAATAGCTATCATATTCAATTATAGGTTTCTTGGTAAGCATAGCCCAATCAATAGTAGTTCCGTCAATGGTCATACTCGGAGCTATGAGAGCCAAAGTTTGTACACCAGCAGCAATCGCGCATCCCATTGGATAGTGTGTTTCCATATGGAACATTGGGTCATAAGATTTTGGCAATGCTAGATTGTATGGAGAACTTTGACTCCATTCTGTTTTTAAAGCAGCACCACCATTTTGAGGCATTAAAGATACTATTTGACTTAAAGGCTTGTCGTAAGCAGGGGAACGTGATACAATATCATTACCTTTCAATCCTTCAATTTCTATCAAATCTTTTACTTCATCATATGTTACGGCTGTTTTACCCAAAGATGATGCTATTTTATTTAGGGTCTTTTCTCTTAGTTCTATCTTGAGCCTTTCGACTTTATTTATTTCTGCAACAGTTGTAGCTTCTGCTAGTTTAAGCATTAACCCGGCACCTGTGCTGTCTTTCTTTTCAAAATTACCATTCTCGATATAAGCTAATACACCAGCACTTCGAGAATCAGCAGAAACTAAGGCATACCCATCTACTCCCCCTGATTTTAAACCTACTTTGTAAATAGGAATACTATCTGAACTTGTACTTCTCGTAGATGATTTTACACCTCCTATGTGATATATACCAGTTATTGATATTTCAGGTTTACTGGCACTTCTAGTTTCAGAAACTAGGGAACTAGAAAAACTGTTTACAATAGATAAGACATCTTCTTCAGATAGATTTTTCGGGTTATCATTTGCGATACTCATAGCTTCATCTTCTGATAAAAGAATCTTTCCACTCTCTCCTCCGATATTATTTTCTATAATATCATTTTGACATGAAGTTATAACTCCTGTCAAACATATTAATGTGAATAACTTTTTTCATATGATTTTTTTTAAAGTCGCATCAAATATAAGCATTATTTTGTACCATTATTCTTTGCGTATTACTTTTAACACAATATTTTTAAACTGTTGCGTATTCGTCAAGCTCCTTAATTCGCTTTACCATAAGCTCAAAACGTGCTTTCGTTAATGGTGTAAGCGTATCGAGGTTTTCTCCATCAAAGTTCTCTCCATAGATAAGGTCATCCACCCCTATGCCGTGATTGTAGTTCTCACGCACACAGTTGCGCAGCGTCCATAGGCTGTGCAGGTTTACCCAGTCGGCTGTGCGGTTCTTTACCTTTCGGAACAGGATAACGGCAGTCCGCAAATAATGCCCCACATGGTCGTAGTCGTGCAAGACACGTTTGCCCAGATAGTAAATATCCAAATCTTGGTTTTCTTCGTCCTCGACTACTTGGCAGAGGAAGAACGGGATATTCTTCAGATTATCCCATTCGATGTAGTCAGATTGTTTCATAATACCTTTATAAATATTTTGTTTATATGACAGAAGAAGATTATACCGTCAATCCTCCTGAAAACCTGCATTCTTTGCATCTTCTCCGTCTGTATCTTCCACGCTGATGTAAGTCCAAGTACCGCTACTATTATTACGGAACTGTTCAAGACTGATATATTCCTCGCAGTCCAGTTGCCTTTGGACTGTGTTAATGACCTTCAGTTCTTCTTCGGCACAATCAAATAAGCCTTTTTCTATGTGTGCCTGACACAAATCGCCAAAAGTATCTCTGATCAGCACAAGCTGTTCTTCAGTAAAAATAGAATCTTTACACATAGTATTGTTTTTTTGTAACATAATCAGAAGCTCCGGGCAAGAACCGGGGCTACACGGTCTAACTTGTCTATCTCGCTGGCAGAACAGAAATTGCAGCAGAAGAAGATAACTCCGGCAATATCCCGGTGTCTGCCTTCAACCATGCCTTCGCCCTTCTTCGCATAATTGGGATATATATCGTACAGGTAACGGTTTACGGTTTCTTTCAGAGCTTCTGAAGGCTCTGTTTCTTCGCTTCGTGCAAACTGCACCATCTGTATGACGGCTTCAGCTTCTGATTTTGGCAGTTTATGCTGCTTGAAGTAGTCATAAACAAGTTTTTCGGAAAATTCTAATTTATCAGCCATAATATATTTTTTATAATTCATCTTCTATCGGGTTGTATCTGTTCTTCTTTCAGATAATTGTATATGGTCTGCTTAGACCTTATACCTGTTATCTCCATTATCTGGGGTATGGAAGAACCTGCCTTGTAAAGCCGGATGGCAGCCTCCTTCTTCGGCTTCTTCATTTTTGCCCCCTCTTGTCTGCCGAACCTGACCCCCCTTTTCTTGGCAGCCTCGATTCCGGCTCTGCACCCTTCCAGTATAAGGCTGCGGTTATACTCGGCCAGCGATGCGAGTATCTGCATGGTAAACCTGCCGACAGCGGTAGAAGTGTCGAGATTGTCCTGAAGGGAAACAAGTTTGATATGGCGGTTCTCCAACTGGGCGCAAAGGTCGAGCATTTCCTTGACGGATCGTCCAAGACGGTCAAGCCGGAAAATGACAAGCGTATCGCCGGAGCGCAAATAATCCATGCAGGAGGTCAGCCCCTCGCGGTTGAACTCCTTGCCGGAAATCTTGTCCGTAAAGATGCGGATACATCCTGCCTTATTGAGCGCATCCTCCTGAGAAACGAGGTTCTGCTCCTTAGTGCTTACTCTGGCATATCCTATTTTTTCTCCCATAAGTCCAAATTAAACTTAACTTTTCAAAGTTAAGTATTTTGGACTTAAAAAGCAAGAAAAACGGCTTATTCATTGATAAATAAGCCGTTTTTATGAAATCCAAATTAAATTATAGTTTATTTTAGACTACTGAAAGAGCCAATCGGCATACTTCAGGATTCAGGACAAGGCAGCAATCCAAACTTGGCTTAGAGTTACTTTTGTACGGAATGTTGGCGATGCCCCTGTCAAGGGGGAGCCTAATACCCCGATCCGGCAAAACAGGCGACAGCGGTTTTGCCATATCGAGCCACAGCAAGCTGTCTTCAGCAGGGGAGCAGACCGCCCCGAAAACGGCACACAAAACAATTTGCTAAAATTAGTAGATTAGTATATACTACTTTTAGTGAAAAATAAAACCATATTTTTTTTGAATTATCTTTTAGAAAGATTATCTTTGTGAAAGATATATTTAAAGCAACATGGAATTTAAAGACTTCATCGACAGAAAAGACTATCTCGAAAGAATCAACAATGCCTTGCAGAGAGAAAATCCGCAGTTCATCGTCATTTACGGACGCAGAAGAATAGGCAAGTCGAAACTTATCAGGGAAATCATGGACTGGAAGCGAAAAGACATCTATTTTTTAAGCGACCAGACCAATGAGGCAAACCAGCGTATGCTGTTCGCCAAGACCGCCACATTGGTAGGCATAGAGGACTTCGACAAGGTTACATACCCTGACTGGGAAACGCTCTTGCGTGCCTTGAACCGTCAGGCAGCGGAAAACAGTACCGTATGCCTTGATGAATTTCCGTATCTTGTAAAAAGCTGCCCCTCCCTGCCGTCCGTCATACAAAAGCTGCTCAATGAAAAATGCCTGAAATTCAACCTTATCATCTGCGGTTCTTCACAACAACTGATGCAGGGTTACATACTTGACAGGAAAGAACCCCTATATGGACTGGCTGATGAAATCATACGGCTTACGCCCATACCCGTGCAGTACATCGGTCAGGCACTCGGATGCGATGCACGGCAGGCGATAGAAGAATATGCCGTATGGGGTGGAATACCACGCTACTGGGAACTGAGAGCCGACTATAAGGACAATGAAACGGCAATCAATAAACTGCTGTTGGATAACAAGGGCTTTTTAGCGGATGAACCGATACGCCTGTTAAGGGATGATATGCGTGATACCGTACAGGCATCCACCCTGCTTTCAATTATCGGAAACGGAGCAAACCGCCTCTCCGAGATAGCCGGACGGGTAGGCAAGGAAGCCACCCAGATAACAGAACCTTTAGGCAAACTGAGGGAACTGGGATATATACGCCGTGAAGTGCCATTCGGCGAGAACGAGAAAAAGAGCAAGAAAGGAATATACCGCATCAACGACAGCCTTCTGGAGTTCAATTACAGGTTTGTCGCACCCTATAAGTCCATTTTGGAACTTGGGCGCACGGGAACCGTTCTATCCATCATAAAGGCGCAATTCTCCGGGTATGTGGGCGACTGTTGGGAACACCTGTGCCGCCAATATGTAAGCGGCAATCTCATTGACGGTATCGCATACAATATGGCTTCACGGTGGTGGGGAAAAATCTTCACAGACGAGAACAAGGACGGCGAAATGGCAGAGCTTGATGTGGTGGCAGAATCACTGGATAAGAAACACATCCTCATAGGAGAATGTAAATGGACTAACAAGGAAGATGCGCAAAGACTGGCAAATTCACTTGAAGCAAAGATAAAACACCTGCCCTTTATCAAAAAGGAGCAAGATGTACATATTGTTCTGTTCTTGAAGAACGAACCATACAACAAAGACACTGCACGGATTCTATATCCGTCAGACATCATAGAGGCACAATAAGAAACAATGGCTTGTAGCATATACTAAAATTAGTACATTAGTATATACTACTTTTAGTCTTTATCGCTATATTTGCAGAAAGAAACATCAGGAAATTAAAATACAAGGATTTATGAATAAAGCAATCGTTTTATGTATTCTGAACCACAAGGGCGGTGTGGGCAAGACCACGACCACCATCAACTTGGGGGCGGCTTTGCAGCAGAAAGGCTACAAGGTGCTGCTGATAGACCTTGACGGGCAAGCAAACCTGACCGAATCAATGGGCTTGTCAGCCGAACTGCCCCAAACGATTTACGGAGCGATGAAAGGCGAATATCCGCTGCCGATATACCAGCACAAGGACGGCATGGACGTAGTGCCCTCGTGTCTGGACTTGTCAGCGGTCGAAACGGAGCTGATTAACGAGGCAGGGCGTGAGCTTATCCTTGCGCACCTTATCAAGGAGAGCAAGGAACAGTACGACTATATCCTGATAGACTGCCCCCCGTCGTTGTCATTGCTCACGTTAAATGCGCTGACCGCTTCGGATCAGCTTATCATCCCGGTACAGGCGCAATATCTCGCCATGCGAGGTATGGCCAAGCTGATGCAGGTTGTCAGCAAGGTACAGCAGCGTCTAAACGCTGACCTGAAGATTGCCGGGGTGCTGGTAACCCAGTATGACGGCAGAAAGAACCTGAACAAGAGCGTGTCGGAACTGGTACAGGAAACCTTTCAGGGAAAGGTATTCAGCACCCACATACGCAACGCCATTGCGCTTGCCGAAGCCCCTACACAGGGACAGGACATCTTCCACTACGCCCCCAAGTCAGCCGGAGCGGAAGATTACGAGAGAGTATGCAACGAGTTACTGACCGGAGAAACACTTAAAGCACATGGAAACTAAAATCAAGGACAAGATAGAATACACCGTGATTTGTATCTCAGAGTTTGCCAAGAAGCACAGGCTCACCCTGCCGCAAGCGTTCAACTATCTCAAACGCTGGAAAGGGATAGACTTCATTGACAAAGGGTATGATGTGGAACATCTGTTCTCCATCGAAGATGCGGTTGATGACCTGACCGCCTACTGCCAAAGACAGGGAGGGCAGTTGGCATGATACTCTATCACGGTTCAAATCAGGATATAAAGGAAATAGACCTGACAAAGACACGCCCCAACAAGGATTTCGGACAGGGCTTTTATCTGACAGAGGACAAGGAACAAGCCATGAAAATGGCGGAACAGAAAGTAATACAGTCAGGCGGCACACCGACCGTAAACGTGTACGAGTTTGACGAAAGCCACCTGTCGGACAACGGACTGAATGTAAAGAGATTTGAAGGCTATACCGAGGAATGGGCAAGATTCATCTTAGCCAACCGAAACCGGGAAAGCCGGACAAAGATACATGACTATGACATTGTGATAGGGGCTATCGCTGATGATAAGGTGGGAGTACAGTTGTTCCGGTATATGAAGCAGTATATCGACCTGCCTACCTTAGTGAAGAACTTGCAGTTCGTAAGACTGACTACCCAGTATTATTTCGGAACGGAACGGGCAATCAAATTATTAAAGAAGCTATGACAGACGATGAACAATTCATGATAGAGTGCATCACCACCGAACTGACGGACTATGTGATGCGTGATTACCATATCGGAATGAAAGAGGCTTTGGATATGGTGTATAATTCGGAAACCTATTCAAAGCTGCTCGACACGAACAGCGGACTATATTATCAAAGTCCTCTGCTGGTCTATGACCTATTCAAAGAGGAACAAGTTACTAACGGAAAAAAGGAACAAGACAATGGCAAATAAGAAAGATTTGAAAAGCAGCATGGCCGCCGGAATGACAGGCGGTCTTGACAGCCTTATACAACCGACCGCACCGATTCAGGAACCGGAACAGCCCCAAAAGGAGAAGGCGGTACACTGCAACTTTGTGATAAACCAAAGTATTCACACACGCCTGAAAACACTGGCAATCCGTAAAGGCATCACTCTGAAAGAAGCCATACAGGAAGCGGCTCTCGATTATCTAAATAAAAATGAACGAGATATTTTGATTTAGCCTATAAAAATATTAGTATCTAATAGACATTATATCGAATAATATTTTAGGATACTGATAACCAGTAGTCCTGTTTCTTATTCTGTATAAACTCTAATATAAATTTGCAATACTATTAAAAATTAAATTAGAGTATGTTTAACTCTAGATGAGATATTACCAACATTTTACCTCTTAATAGTAAATGTTGATAATATCTCCTACATAACAAACAACTTCTATATTTTGAACTATATCATATTCACAATACAATTAATTTAGTCTATTCAATTCTCTATCCACACTACTGTGGCTATGCCGCTTGTAGGCTTTGGGGTTAAACTGGTAGCGTAGAGTTAAAGAAACAGCACGAGAATCGTAGGTGTTAAGAATATTCATCGTCATACAATCACTATACACCTCATTTCCGTCTTTATTAGTATGAAAAAGGTCATTTACTTTAAGTTGTAAGCTAAAACGTTCATGGAAGAAGCTCTTGGTCGCATTAAAATTGACAGACCATACATGACGGGAAAGATGGACATTACGGTAATCGCCTGGGCTTTGATAGTTGGCAGTAAGGAACACCGTGAATGTCGGACTTATCTTGAAACTGTTGGATAATTTCGTAATCCCTATAGGAGCATTTAGATTGAAAGTTTGCATTCTAGTATCAAGATGAAGGAACTGTTTATTCATTGCTAAGGTCAACTGCGGAGTCCAAAAGCCCAATGTCCTTTGGAACACCACAGCCAAACGCATCTGCTTGACAGAAGCCAGATTTTTATAAGACATGACCGACACGGCTTGCTGCGACGTAAGCTGGTGTCCCCAATTGACAATGGCATTACGCACATCCGAATAGCTTGCCTGAAACTGAATAAAACGCCATAAGCCTTGCAACGACAGTTCATGTATATATTCAGGACGCAGCAGCGGGTTGCCAGTCTGCCACGTATATCGGCTAGCATAGAGCGTGTTATTGCTTAGTTGCCGGTAAGTCGGACGGTTAATACCTGTAGAATAGACTAATTGTGCCTGTAGTGCTCCTAAACGAATACCCCACGAGAACTTTGGAAAAAACTTATTAGTTGACTGGCTTTGTTCCGGAATATACTTACCATCAGAGTAATATTTAAAGCGGGTGTTCTCCATACGAACCCCCAAACCGAAAAGTCCCACTTTAGTAAGGATAGAATAATCTACAAACGGTGCATATTGTGTTTCCTTCAACTGACTAATACTCATAGGAATATATTCACCTGAATTTATGTAGTCATCATTACGATTGGTATGGCGAAACTCCATACCAACAGTTATATTACCTCCATATAGTTTATGTCCGATAGATGCTCTGAGAGAAAACAATCGATTCTTAATGTCGCTCAATGCGTCGATATTCCGATTTTCTTTTGATTCACTATTTTCATAATAGTTATTTTCTGTCTTTATCGTACCAGTAATATAATCAAAATCGGCATTCATCTTATATCCACCTACCAAACCAGAATAATAAACATTAAATAGATTCTGCGGACACTTATATCCACGTTCATCACCTTTTGTTTTTAAAAAGTCGTAATGTTCAGCATCAGCTGTCATTTCACTAGAAGCATTGAGGTTCATTGCATTACGTAAACTATAAGTTAGTGAATAACGACCACCAATATAATTATCTTCAGAAATCTTATAATCAATACCAAAGATATTGCTTAAAGTACGCTTTTCCCGATACTCCTGTTCAGCCCCTGATTCTCTCCACAGTGTATCGGCATACACTGTTTGATTAATATCCTTCCAAGTTAAATCATTATCTGCCTGATATTTGATATTGTCATAGATAGTCAATCTCTTAGTATTGTATCTAAAGTTGAGCTGTTCTGTCCAATTCCCATGATGGTTCTGATACCACATGCTACGCGCATTGAAAGTTAGTCCTTCCAAAGCATTTGACGCTGTAGTAATCTTTATGACTGAGCTGATTGACGAATCATATTGAGCCCCCGGCGATGTGATAACTTCCACATTCTTTATGTCCTTTGCCGCTATATCATCCAAATCCGACAAGTCATATATGCGACGATCATTGACATAAAAAACAGCTGTTCCTTTTCCCACAACTTCAAAACCAGTCGTAGTCTTTTTAATCATAGGTATCAATTCCAGAACTTCCGTAAATGCCCCAGACTGTGCAAGTGGTGTACCCTTAACAGAGTAAGATACCCCCTCACGCGTTACTTTCGATATAGGACGGTAACCTTTCACAACAATCTCCTCCAACTGCTGGATAGAATCCAATACACTAATTCCCATCAAATCTGTACTATCCTTTAAGATCTCTTGAGCCATACAAGGAAATGAACACAGCACAATGATAAAACTAATTAAATACTTCATACTTTAATTTGACTGATTATTTGCATTAATAAATTATTAACTAGAAGCGTTGTAGTATTTCGTATGTCAAGTGAAGGATTAGCTTCTACAATATCCATTCCCAAGACACATTTATGTTTAAGTATTTCTGCCAAGAATTTGAATGTACTATCATAATCACCACCATTAGGCAAAATACTTGCGGTTCCTGATGATAATGAAACATCAAAATAATCTACATCAAATGTTATATATACTGGCATAGATGTACTTATTAAGTCACTTAAAAACTTTGTTTTGTTTATATCACAGATATTGATTCTTGTGATTTTTTTATCATTGTAAAGAAATGGCTCTCGAACTCCAATTTGATAAATATGTACAACATTATGAAACTCCAAAATACGATTTATTACATTAGCATGATTTACTATTTTTTCACCTAAACATTCATGCAGTTTCATAACAGCACCATTCTTCATATCCGCATGAGCATCAAAATGTAACACGATAAATGGATTTTCTACCTCATTAAGAGCCGCAATAATAGGAAATGTTATAGAATGGTCACCACCTATACAAATTGGAATTAAAGAGTTTTGAAATATATTCTTGGAAATATTTTTTAAGCGAGAGTAAAACATATCTGATGTCTCTCCACTAAAAAACATAACATCTCCTATATCTGCTATAGAACATCTTCTAATTACCTCTTTAAAATTTGAAAAATTAAAACCTGGACCGAATTCCATAGGGTTCAATTGATCTATATTATGAGCCAGTTTTTTACAAGAATAATATCCCCAAATATATTTACGAAAATACATCGGAAAATCTTTACATCTCGTATCCTCAGTATTTCCAAAACCAAATGGCGCACCTAATATAATAATCTTCGTGCCAGATTTTACCAAAGGGACACTTCCCCATAATGTAGGATGTGCAGGAATGGTATCTACAAACATATCGTTTTCTTCTGCAACAAGAATATTCTTTTTTAAAAGAGAAACAATCGTTGCACTTATATATTTCGATGGCACATTAACATCAGAAAGAAAAGCAATTATTTCTTCCTCCTCTCTTGCAGTTTTACAAAAATATAACAATTTCTCTATATGAGGAGCAACTGATAAACATCGTCCGGTTAGAATATTCGAAACTACAGTTTCTGAATTTTCATGGGTAATTTGTAACGCTTTTGAAGTACTAAGAATCATTTTTTTATTATTATTTTCTTATTGAACAAATCATTTAAGAGTGTTTCTTTAGGTATATATTCTTTCAATTCAGCGTAAGTACTGATAGAAAAATGCTTCATATTAGTCAATAATTCGAATAGTTTTCTAGAAACTTTCACTAAACTGTTAGTATATCTATCATAGTAATAGTATACACCTAATTTAACAAGTGGGGTATAACGATTTTCATTAAGCATATATCCCCTTAATTGAATAATAGCATCATCTGAGTCTTGATCGATAAATTCGTCAACGTATAACCACGCTTCCCATTGTAGAAAATACTTCCATATGATGCGACTAAAGATATACCATATTTCCTTGGTAATAGAACTCTTTGAATTTACGACAACTGGAGGCATAACAACAACTTGTAAATTAAAGCTTACATCCTCTATGTATGAGTAAATAGGAACTACTTCTGCATTTAATATTTTAGATAGATATTCAACACCTTTCCGCACATGAATTATTGTATTGAAGAAATGAATTCTTTCTAATTTAGAGTCATTTCTAGACATACCTCCTACACCAGAATTCCCATCAATGTAACATAACAGACTATATCCATTTTGAGCATACCGTATTATTTGACGAAGTCCTATTTTTGATTCTATATTAACAAAAACCAGTTGCGAGGGTTTTATTCTTTTCTTCTCTAAATTCCTGACATAATGTTCTATTTCATGATTATAAACTCGTTCAGTTACAGGTATACATACTTTTCCTTCCTTCTTAATAAGATAACAGACAATTTCTTCATAACATCCAATGTGTAATGTAACATAAATACGAGGAGATATTGAATGTGCATATTCTGTTATAGAATAAGTATTGCCCAACAACTCTTTTTGTTCACACAAATGATTCAGTGCAAGTACACCACGCAAGTTGTTATAATCATTCATACCTACTTTCAATCCTAATATATACTCAATATTACGTTGAAAGCGTAAAAAATTCTCTCTTTGAGAATTTTCTATACCAATATTTTCATCTATATACTGATAGACAATTCTTTCAATATCTGTTCTGATTTTCATATCTAAATATATTATAGTAACAAAGAAAAATCCAATACATGCCAATGAGCGAAATAATTATACTTATAATAGAACCTATCAGATTACTTAAAATCATCAAATTTGTTATTTTCATCAATTCATTATATAAATTTAATGCTAAACGCACAAAAACATAAATTCTAAATAAGTTGTTTGAAACACCAAATAATATAAGTACAATTTGTTTATTCTTATTTTCACTTATTGATTGGTAAAAAAAATGTCTCAATGCATTGTCAGATCTCTTCAGCAAATTTGGGATGTCAAAATAATCTGATAATATCCAATATCCATCATTCCTAAAAAATGGAGTCATAGAGATAATAACTACTAATATATTTGATATAACCAGACTATTTAAGGCCTTTATCCATTCTGACTGTGGGAAAATTAATATTAATCCAATTATTATAGTATTCACAAGAAGTTGAAAATACACACCTCCGATATTAACAAGAATACGTTCTCTTTTCCCCATATTCCAAACAGATGTTACATCTGTATAAAATACAGGAAATATCATATAAAAGCCAAATCCAATTTCTTTTGCTCTCCTTCCAACCGATGCTGTGGCCGATGCATGTCCAATCTCATGTATAACCAATGAGAATATATAACACAGAAAGACAAAAACACCTGTTTCAAGTGTATAAAGTGATGAACTACCCTGATGTATATCGTTATAAACGATAATATAATAAACAATATTCGTTATGATGCAAGTAAATAACGATATCCAAAAAACGGATTTAGAATAAAAAAAAGCCAAAGTAGTAGCAATTTTATTTACAGGCTTTTCCTTTATTACAATATGTTTATAGCGTATATAACTTTTTTTTGTTCCAACTTGTTGAGCTTTCCTCCAAAAAGAACTAAATTTATTAAGTAACATATCATAATCAACCCCTGCATCTATAGATACTCGTCTTATAGAATCATCAACAGACATACCTGTCTTTATGCCACATAAAATTTTATAAAATAACTCATTTACACTATAGGCCTTATTGGAAATGGTAACAATATAAACATTTCCATCAGCTGACAGATATATGTCATTTGCATTCATATTTTTTATATTATAATAAAATTTAGGGTTGTGCCCAATTCAATATTCAGACACAACCCTTATCATATACTCACATATAATTCACTCAAATATTATATTAAGTTACAGAAGTTTACTCGAGAAAAACATACAGCAAAAAAACTAATAATCAAGTGAACATCTAAATGATATTGCATACTGAACACAAGAATCCAACTTATTCGTTAGCACTTCTTCGCTTGCTCAATATCACCACCACAGCGTGCAACATCACCACTAGCTATTTGAGCCATTTCCAAACGATCTTCGAGTTCTTCAAAACCAAGTTCTTTCTCCATGTTTAAATCCTTATCCATAATTTTTAATTTTAACTTGCCCTCTTAAAGCTTCAGGCATTGCTTCTTTTGTTAATTCTAAGTTTATAATTATGTCGACTAATTATTTTCTGCAAAAATAAATTCTATCACTCAAGATGTACTAACACAAAAGTGTATATCCCTAAGGAGCACTTGAAATATTACACAAAAGTGTATATTACGAAGCCTGATACAATTTTTGATAATGGGTATAGAAACCAAGTAAGCCTTGCTTGCTAGAATATATAGGAATCGTTTCTGAAGCAAGATAATATATGGAATCTCCCAAACGCATGGTTTCTATACCCAATGCATTCATCACTTTAAGCAGCTTACTATCTGTTTCTGCAATCATATAACTTCTGCCTTCGCTCACAATGGGATGCACTGCATATATCATAAGTTGCTTAAACAGAGTAATCGTTGGAATACCTGCAAAAGAATCTATGGCAAACCTACCTATATGCCAGTAACTATAGTCACTTTCTGAGTGTATTGTCACCAACGGATTAATACCGAAAATCTTTTGTATCGGAAGGATTTTCTTTCTGTCCCACTTGAAAACTCTAATTGACCCGAGAATCTTGCCAGCATTATTGCGGACAACAAATATCATAGAGTTATCAATATATTGCAGTTCTTCTTGATAAACAGACTCTATTTCATTTTTCATACACTCACAAGGGAAGTCTCCTACATGATGCTTGTAATTTTCCCTAACCACAAATTCGGCCAATTCTTGAAGGCATTCTTTCCCTGTCAATTGCCAAATATTGTATTGTTCGTTTGTATAAATCAATTTTTCCATTTTTTTTATTTTTCTGATGCAAAAATAAAAAGCAACAAGGTTTATATTCTAACACAAAAGTGTATTATAGATAGAAATAGCATCAAATTCACACTTTTGTGTGTTAAAATAGAGAATATTGA